>ERZ824480.3385-NODE-3385-length-10913-cov-5.441149_pt1 | contig 10913 bp, 17 predicted proteins | sample MGYA00519861_ERZ824480 | MGnify/ENA primary metagenome ERZ824480 (study PRJEB31778, sample SAMEA3449152) | human gut metagenome | biome: human gut; feature: human-associated habitat; material: faeces | place: United Kingdom | collected 2010/2012 ...
GTCGGCGTTGCGAAGTGCGCGTTGCCCCAGCCGCCCTTGCCGCCGCGGCAGAGGACGTAAGGCTCGGACGAGGACATATCCTTGATGATCTCGTTCGTCTCCGCGTCGCGCACGAGCGTGCCGCGCGGCACGCGGATGGTGAGCGGCTTGCCGCTTTTGCCGAACTTGCGGCTGCCCTGACCGTCCATGCCGTTCTCGGCGGTGTATTTGCGCTTGTAGCGGAAGTCCATCAGCGTGGACATATTATCGTCCACCTGCAGAATGATGTCGCCGCCGTTGCCGCCGTCGCCGCCGTCGGGACCGCCGGCTGCGATGTATTTCTCACGGTGGAACGCGACCGCGCCGTTGCCGCCCTTGCCGGCGGAAACGGAGATGCGCGCCTTATCAATGAATTCCGTTGCCATATCGAAAAACCTCCTTCGGGGGTATTGTTCTCTAACTTTACTATTTTACCCGCTTTTGCGTGCTCCGTCAAGGAAAAGCACAAAAAAGGAAGCGCAAGCCGTCGGCTTGCGCTTCCTTTTTCAAACCACTCAATTACTCAGCGGGATACACGCAAGCCTGCTTGCGATCCTTGCCGAGCTTCTCGAAGCGGAGCACGCCGTCCGCCTTGGCGAACAGGGTGTCGTCGCTGCCGATACCGACGTTGACGCCGGGATGGATGTGGGTGCCGCGCTGGCGAACAAGAATGTTGCCCGCGAGAACGAACTGACCGTCGGCGCGCTTGGGACCAAGGCGCTTGGACTTGGAGTCACGGCCGTTCTTGGTGGAGCCCATACCTTTTTTATGAGCGAAGAACTGAAGACCAATGTTCATCATAATTCGTAGTCCATCCTTTCTGTAGAATGATGCGTGGGGGGAGAGGAGGCTCACGCCTCCATTACTTCGATGTTTTCGGGGTATTCGTCGTGCAGCTCCGTGAAATAGAGCATCAAGCCGGCCAAAAGAGACTGGCAGGTGCTCTCCGCTGCGGCGCTCAGACCGCCGGGGAGACGGAGCTCGATGAAGCCCGATTTTTCATGGACCTTGACGGAGGCCGCGAGACCCAGCACGTCGTTCACGGTCGCGTCCACGAGACGCACGGCGCTCGTGATGGCGGCGCAGACGATGTCGGAGCCTGCCTCGGCATAGCCGCTGTGGCCCTTCGCGTCGAAGCCGATGATGCGCTTTCCCTCGGTGAGGAAGGTAACGGTCGTCATGGCTTAGAAGCTGATCTTGCCGATCTCAACCTTGGTATAAGGCTGACGATGACCCTGGCGTTTGCGGTAGCCCTTCTTGGGGTTGTACTTGAAGATACGGATCTTCTTGCCCTTGCCGTTCTTGACGACCTTGGCGTCAACCTTCGCGCCCTCCACCACGGGAGTGCCGAACTTGGTGTTCTCGCCGTCCACGATGGCCAGAACGGTGTCGAAGGTAACGGCCTCGCCGGCCTCGACGTCCAGCTTCTCGATGAACAGAGTGTCGCCCTCGCTGACATTGTACTGCTTACCGCCGGTAACGATGATCGCTTGCATGTGTGCACCTCACTTTCCTTTATTACGGACTCGCTGTCGGGGGTGATCGGACAAGCCGATGCTTTATACCCATTCAAAGCGGCTCACCGATTATAACAGGGAAAAACGGGAAAGTCAAGCGTTTTTCCTCGACTTTCCCGCTCTTTTTACAGTTGGCAGATTCCATAATGAAATTGGACAGTCCGGACGGCACCCTCGTGGCTGCTCTGTCCGGACTGATTTTGTGCAGCGCTATATGCGCAGAAAGAGAGGCTCTATATGAGCGAATACAGCTTCAAGGAAAATGAATACCTCGTGGTAGGTTGGGCACAGGGTCTAATGGATACCGAGGAAGAGGACGCCAACGGCAAAAAAGTCAACGTCCAGCGTCCCTACTATCAGCTTTTCGTTCTCTCGCCGGTCAGCTCCTATAAGTCGGATACTTACACCGCCTGCGGCCTGAAGGCGCAGAAACTCAAATGTGCTTCGGATGCCGTATGGAAGAACATCAATCCGATGGAGGTCTGCAATCTCTTCTTTGACGAAAAGAAGCGTGTCGCAATGGCTGTTTCCACTGGCGAAGTCGTCTCGTTGGAGTCCATCTCCCTGTAAGTTTCAGATCCCGAGAAAGCGCCGGAGGGTAGCTCCCTCCGGCGTGCCCCCCCCGCTAACAGGGGGGCACTACCTACAAAAGAGGCATGGGGGCTCTCTTTATGGATAGCAAAGCGGATAATATCGTTCTATACGACTGGTTGTCGTTTACCTCAAAAATACATACACCTGAGCAGATCATAGATGCGCTCGGTCTCTCCCATGTGCCGTGGACGAACACCAAAGGCGCAAAGGGCTATCAGGATCGTAAATACTTCTCCTGCATCTCCATTCACTATAACGGCCGTCCCGATATGGGCGTCTGGTGTGAAATGTCCGGTCAAGGCTGCCGCACGTTTGAAACGCTCTCCACGCTGGAAACTGACGCCATGAAGAAGTGGCGAAAGCTCTTTGACTTCATTCGCTCCTTCGGCTTGAAGATCACTCGTCTGGATGTGGCCTATGATGACCATTCCGGCATACTGGATATCGGTGAAGTCTCACGGGATACACAATGCGGAATGTACGTCAGCAAGTCCGACTATTGGGAGTGCATCGTCAGCTCCAAGGGTACAAGCATCCAAATCGGAAGCCCGCAAAGCAAGGTGCTCGTCCGTATCTACGATAAGGCTGCCGAACGTGGCAAGCAGGGTGAGCATTGGAACCGTGTCGAGATTCAGATGCGCGATGATCGTGCGATCCAGTTCAGCATGATCCCGCTGCCGATCGGTGAAGCCTTCGCCGGTGTGCTGCTCAACTACCTCCGCTACGTCGAGCCGGACACCGACAGCAACAAGTGGCGCTGGCCGATGAAGGACTATTGGTATAACCTCGTCGAGGACGCCGAGCGGATCAGCATTTACACTGCGCCCGGCATGGAGTACAACGAGGAACGTTGTAAGCGCTATGTGGTCAATCAGGCCGGCAATGCCATTGATGCCTGCATCCAGATGTACGGCCTCTATGAGTTCGAGCGCATGATCCAGGAGCGGGAAGTTGCTCCGAATCCGAAATACGAGCGGCTTATCAAGCAGCACAAATTTGACGTGCTGTGTCAAAAGGTCGAAAGACTGTTTAGGAGTTCACTATGAAACATGAAGATTTTGTTTCTTTAATTGGACAAGATGTTGTGGTTGATTATCCTTTTTTTCAAGAAATTCAGCGTTGGAGTATGAAAAACTTTTTTGTCGATGCAGATGGTACTATTCGCCACAACCGTATTACATCTTTGAATGTAGACGTCTTTATTAACAACGCATGTAATCCCCATGTTGGTAAAGCTACCCATGGGTAAAAAGCGTAACACAGTTTTTGACGCCGGCGCGCTGGCGCTGCAGCAAAACTGTGTTACATAGTGGATTAGGTTTTAGATGATTCCGATAAAGAGTAGGATTTCTATTTCATCAACGGTTCTCGTATGAAGCACTTTGTATCCAGCCGAAGTAAGTACACTATCTACAAACCGATCTCGTTCTATGCGGTCAGGTCGGTCATGTGTCGAGTCGTCAAGCTCTATTACAAACTTCGCCCTTAGCTGATCGTCGCATAGTACAAAGTCAACGTGCTTTGCTTGAATTTTGTATTGCGCGACCTTTGGCTTATCGGTAAAGCTGCTCGGTTCTATTAGGTCGAATAGTCGGACCTTCGTAAAGACCGTATAGCCAAAGCGTTCTGCAACTTTTCGGATTTGAGTGAATGCAGCTCTTTCCCTTTGGGTAAACAGGTCTTTACTCTGATATTTATGCTCCGTTACATTGGCTTCAGCTTTTACCGGCTGTCCATAGCTCTGCAATTCCCTCAACTCCTCTCATTGGTTCAGATTATCATACTTCTCAAATTCTGTATAGGGGGTAATTCCATGGAAGAAGTAATTGACTATACGCCGCAGGTCAGCGCAATCATCCAGCGGCAGGCCGAAGTTCTGGAAGTACTCGGAAATGTGCAGGGCCTCCTGATCTTCTTTACGGTGGTCATTCTCTGCTGGCTGGTTTACCGTTTCTTTCGGATGTTCTTTTAAAATACCGCGGGTTGGTGTAACGGTAACACGATAGGCCCTGAACCTATAGCCGATGGTTCAACTCCATCACCCGCAACCAGAGGGGTAAGCCCCTTGTGAGTTCTTCAGCTATTTTTATACGAAAGGAGTGCTGCTTTCAGGAAGTCGCCGCTGCCGCTACCGTTCTCTCCGGCATCGTCACCAGCTCCATGCTGTCCGGTGTCCTCGATGAGATCACTGGGCTTCTGCCCACCATTGTGCCGGTCATGATCAGCTTCATTGCTCTGCGTAAGGGCATCAGCTTCGTCATGTCCATGCTCCACGCCGCGTAAGGTCGGCTCTTGGGCAGAGGGGTCTTTACCTCTCTGCCCTATTTTTTAGGAGGTCTTATGAAGAACACAAACAGATTTATCGCCCTCGCCCTCTGCTTCACCCTTACCCTCGGCGCGTTCGCGTACCGTCCGAGCGAAGCTAAGGCTATCGCCGGTGTAGATGATGCTGTGGTCATTGGCGCTCTGCTCTCGGCCTTTGCTGGTGGCTGCGGCCTTATCTTCTCCAATAACGGCATGACGAGCAGTGAATTGGCGCAGGGCCTGACCGACAAATGGAACGAGTTTAACGAAGCTGCTGAAAATGCCGCTTCCTCTTTTGCCGCATGGCTCGGCTTCGAGGATACAAGCGCTCTTTTGGGTGCTCTGTCCTTTTCAGGGGGCAAGCTGGCGATTCCTCGCGCCATCGCTCGGAAATTTGCAGAGTTTACAACGTGGCTTACTTCTAACACAGGCGTAACTGCCGGTGGTGATTCCGTTCCAGTCTCGACCGTGGAAAGTGTAAAGTTTTATCAAATGCATTATGATTCGAGCTTGGGGTATCTGCTTGATGATGAAATTCCGTTTGCTCTTTCTTCATATACAAGTAGTTCGGTTTATAGCTTAGGTACACCTGTTTTTAATATCTATGATTTGCCGAGCACAAGGGATGAATCTTTGATTTTTGGCTTTTCCGGTAATTCTTGGGCAAAAGCATACCTTGATGCATCTGGCAGTTTCTGGTCTTATTCTTCGGCTTCTTCCGGTGAGTGGTCGTTGATAAGATCCTCTTCTGTTTCTAAGTTTGTGGACGGCAAGGTCTATGTTGCTCCTTATGTAAACGGAAAAATAAAGTATGCTTTGTTTGTGGAATGTTGGGACAATGTTGACGGCTTTAAAGTTAAGCGTTTTAGCGGGATTGATATGGATTTTACTGGTGCGGGTGCTGAGTCGTCTTTTTCCCGCCTTTCTGTATTTGCTCCGTCTTACTATAAAAATCCCACCATTGACTTACCTGCCGAGGGGGAGGAAGCTGCAAAACTTAAATTATCCGGCGTTGGTGACGGCACGGCTACGTCCATTGAGGACTTATTGCAGCAGATTCTCGCCCAGCTTCAAGCCAATACTCTTGCCCCTACGCTCGACCTTGCCGGTACGGAGCCAGGCGGCAATACCGGCACGGACGAGGACGCAAAGCCCTATCTGCCATATATTCCGCAAATCTTCGAGAAAATCAAAGAACTGCCCGGAACGCTTGCCAACATTTGGGAGAGCATCAAGGGCATCCCTGCCGCCATTGCGGAGAAGATAGGCGCTTTCTTTACTACGCTTTGGGGCTGGCTGCAAAGCATCATTGACGCGATCACGGCCCTGCCCGCTGCCATTGCCGAAAAGATAGGTGCTCTTTTCAAACCGGATGAAGCGTTGCTTACGGAGATAACCGACACTTTCAAGGGTAAATTCGGCTTCTTCTCCACGTTGAAGCAGTTCGGAAATGACCTCTTCGGTATGACGCCGGAGAGCGAGCCGCCTGTGATATGGGTACATTTGGAAAATGCGGAAAGTAAGTTCGGCTACAATTACGGAGATAAGCAAAAGATTTTTGATATGACATGGTATCAAAAATATAAGGCTTCGGTGGATGGTCTACTCTCCGGCTTCCTGTGGCTCGGCTATCTGTGGCTGCTCTTCAAACGCGCGCCCTCTATCCTTAACGGTATGCAAATGGACGAAGATTTGCGCCCGCCGCTGCTCGTCGGTGACGTTTCAAGTGCTCCTCGCCTTGGTGCTGGTGACCCCTCGATACATTACGGTGAGGGCTTTACATTCAGGAGTAAAGGGGGGAAGCGCAAATGATAGTAAATGCTGCGATTACGGCTATTTGGAATCTCGTCCATCCTATTCTTGACCGTGTCCCCGAAATTGGTATTGACTATGCTGGTATCTCGTCCTCGTCCATCTATCAATGGCTGCGTGCTGCGCTCTACTTTCTCCCGATGAATACCGTCATTACCATTTGTGCCCTTTCCTTGGCTCTGTGGGTACTTCGCATGGTTATTGCATTTCTTCATTCCCTCTGGGCTTCCCTGCCTATTGTGTAACAGGAAAGCCGTCCCCACGCTCTCGTGTGGGGACGGTCGGCCGGATTATGTGTATCTGATTTTGTATGTTGCGTACATCCAGACTTTTGTTTCACCGGTTGGCTTTGATGGCGTTTCAATTACTGTCGTATAATCTCCGGTTTCTCCTGGTGCCAATTCAGAGGGTACATTGACGGTCTTTTCTGCAAGTACGTTTTCAGCGGTGTCCTTGATGGTGAATGTGACAATGATGTTGTCGATTGTTTTGTTTGTGCCGTTGGTGATATATGCTTCTACGGTTGCTTTTGAATTGTCTCGTGCATAGAAAAAGCTTACTAAGTCTTTGCTGACCTCGCCGGTTATTGTTTTCTGTAGAGCTTTGGGGCTACTGACTTGTGTTGCTGAATTGTTTGGCGCTGTGGTCGTTATTTTCTCTTTTTGCTCTTTTGAGTCAACATATGCTGCTATGGCTATCGTGCAGATGCAAACCCATGTTAGTAGCAGTAAGACAGATTTTGCCGACGGTCCACTTCTTTTGTCTTTAAACCCGCCCTCTGGTATTTCTCTTCCCGTCTTGATACTGTCTATGTCCGAGCCTGCCGCATACCTCGGCTTGTGCTGATTCTGCTGTCGATTAAAATAATCATCTGGCATCTCTTCATCCCTCCCACCTGTGATTGTAGCATAGGGCCTGTACCCTATGCAAGCCTGTATTTCTGCGCTTGCCCATCGTCTGATGCAAAATGCGTCCCCCGCAGCGAGGGGCTCGGGGGACGCATTTTGCATACCGATTGGCACGCACACCTTGTCCCGCATTTTGAATCTACACTTTCAAAAAAGGAGTATTTCATGCCGACGAAGAATTATCGTATTACCGTCTCTCTTCCCGCCGATCTAACCTATTGGCTCATGGTCTATAAGAACAACTTTTCATTTCCCTCGGACGCTGCTGCTTGTCAAGCCCTACTCTCCCGCGCTATCCGTGAATACCGGAAAGGAGTGATTGACAATGATTAAATCTCTCTTGCAAATGGTGTGGGAATTTGCAAAAATCCCGCTCTTTCTTTTTCTCGTGTTCTGCGTTGTGTTCGGCTTTCTCTGCCTTGTCTATGGTATCATTCTGTACCGTCGTGGCTATCGCTTCCAGCACGGTGAGCATCATGCTCTGAAAAAGCCCTCGTTCCTGCGCAGCTTCTTCTATCTGCTCCCGCATCAGTTCATGCTCGATATGTACGCCCGAAATCCTGAGTTCTTCACGCATCAGGGTTGTATCATTTTTACGGGCCGTCAGGGTAATGGCAAGACCATCGCCATGGCGCAGCAAGCTTTTGCGTGGCGCGAGGAATACCCCAAAGCAAAGTGTATCACCAATTTCGCCTTGCAAGGTCAGAGCCGAGAGCTGAACGACTGGCGCTTGCTCCTTGATTACAAAAACGGCATCCAAGGCGTGATCGCGTGTATCGACGAAATGCAGAATTGGTTCAGCTCTAACCAGTCCAAAAACTTCCCGCCTGAAATGCTGGAAGTCATTACACAGAATCGCAAGAATCGCCGTGTTATCATGGGTACGGCGCAGACCTTTAACCGGCTTTCCAAGCCCATCCGTGAACAGGCTACCGAGGTACGCCGCTGCACTACGCTTTTCGGCTGCCTGACCATCGTCCACCGTGTCGTGCCTGAGCTGGACAGCGAGGGCAACGTGGAGAAGTGGAAGCACCGTGGCTTTTATTACTTCGTCCATGATGAAAAGCTTCGTTCCTCGTATGATACATGGCGCGTCATTGAAAGTCTTAGCAAGAGCGGCTTTCAGCCCGCTCCTGTGGTCGTGCAATCCTGACCGCTCCCCATCCTGCCGTTCTCGTTCCATGCGCTCCTTTTTCCCACGGAAAAAACTGCTTCTCCCTCGTCCCATTCCGATATGTTTAAGCCCCGCCCTTTCGGACGGGGCTTTTGCCTTATGCGTTCGTCGTGTACCCGTTGCGTCTCAACCATGCTTCGGCTTGGTAGTCCTTTACGAACGTCCTGCTTCTCACGTCAGCCTTGTCTCGGCTTTTGAGCATCTGCCCGCTCGCCGCCAGTATCACCACGCACAGCCTGTTGTGCTTCACCACATAGTTTACATACACAGCTTGCCCCTTGTCATTTACCCGCTTCATTCGTTAGTCCTCCATTAGGCTTTCGTCAATCATTTTTTCAACCAGCCGCAGGACCTCGCACATTTCATCACAGGTTCTTCCGTGGCAGCGTATCCCGCCGTCCGATTTGGTAACGACAAAACCAATGTTTTCTGTATCTCCGCATTGCGCTCTCACATACGGGGTAATTGTAAGCGTGCAGTTCTTTCTTTGTACTGTGATAGCAGTTTTGTACTTGTTCATATTTCGTGTCCTTTCTCCCCGTCCAGCCGTTAGGTCAGCTTTTGAATCTACACTTTCAATCCGTCTTATCCATTGCAAAGATGATGCCGCATAAGCACCAGCTGACAGATGCCGCTAAAAGTATCTCCGTCATGCTCACGCCTCCCGCATCTGCTCCGTGCAGTCCATACACATGATGCGCACTTCCTTTGTCGCTCGGACGCTGTTCCCGCACTTCGGGCAAATCAGCTTTCGGGTGCTGCTCGGTCTGCGTTCCCCGCTTTGCGCTGTCGGTGTGCTGCTTGCCGCTCCGCTCCCTGCGATCCCTCGGAAGCCTGTGAAGCTGCTCCGTGCTATCCGTATCTCGTTCCAGCCCTTTTCCAGTGCATACGCCGTCAACCTGTCGTTGTCCTTGCCCTGTGTGTTCCAACCGTAAATGCCTGCCTTGTAGCACATCAGCAAATGCTCCTCGGCAATCTCCTTGAACTTCCCGTTGTGGTACTTGCCCCCACGGCTGACCTCCTGAATCCCGTTTTCACGGCAGTAAAGATGCACCATCTCATGGATGAGCGTGTCCAGCACTTCCTCGATCTCCACGTCCAGCGCTTCGGCGGCTATGTTCATCTCGTAGGTGTCCGCATCCTTGCGTTTCCACACCTTGCCGACGCTGCAATGACCGTATGTCCCCGGCTTGCTCTGCACTGTGATAATAGGCGTCGGCAGCTGCCCGCCCCACAAGTCGAGGTTGATCGTGTTGTACATCTTCTCCAATTGACCGACCGCGCGGCTCATTTTCGTTGTCTCTTTCATGTCTCTATATCCTCTCTTGACTTTCGTCGTTCTCTCCTGTATTCTGTAGGTGCTGGCGGTTTTGGTAACCCTGACCGCCAACAGGGGAGCGTGGAACGCTACTCGCTGTCGTATGCTTCATCGACCGTCGCATACTCTACGCCATCGCGTATGTAGCCGTACTCTGTGTACATCCTCTCACCCCCTTTCTGCCGTCCTCAGTGTTCCTACCACTTTGGACGGCGCTCTCATAATGAGTGAAGCGACAAGCGGCGACGCCGCTCGCTCGCTTCACTTGTCCACAAGTGAAGCACAGACGGAAAAAACCGTCAGAGGGGCAAACTGTATGAAGTTTTTGTAAAGTCCGCAGGAGTTTATAAAAAGTTCATGCAGGAAAACCCTTGACGCCTTTTTTCTGGCTGTGTTACAAATTCAATCATCGCGCAGCGATACCTCATAGAAACAGAAAAGCACCGAGCTACTATCCGTAGTCCGGTGCTTGCTCCATCTATAGGGCTTTTGACTATGCACTTTCAAAGAGAGACGGAGAGGGGAAAGAACATGAAAACGTATCGTCGCATGACCTATACCGAACGCCTTGCCATCGAGAAGCTATTCAACTCCGGTGCGTCCTATCGCTCCATCGCGTCCTATCTGCATCGCTCTGTATCTTCCATTCATCGTGAAATAAAGCGTGGCTTGTATGACCATCTTGACGGCAGCACATGGCTCATGCAGAAGCACTATTCCGCTCAGATCGCCCATGAGGACGCAGAGTATAATCATAGCGCCCACGGTCGCCCGCTTGCTATCGGCAGCAATCATGCCTATGCAAGGTCCATCTCTGAGCGCATCCAAAACGGGGAGTCTCCCGATGCCATTTGCGGCAGTCTGCGCAAAGAAAAAGCGTGGACGGTTTCCACGTCCACGCTCTATCGCTATATCGACAAGGGCTATATCCCGAACATCACCAATGCGGATTTGCCGTGCCCGCGCTGCAAGCGCCGTTATCGCAAGGTGCGCAAAGCCAAGCGCGCTCCTGTCGGTGTCTCTATCGAGCTTCGCCCCTATGAGGTCAGCGCTCGCTCCTCGTTCGGTCATTGGGAGATGGATTGCGTCATCGGTAAAGCTAAGGGCAAGCGTCAGGCCCTGCTCGTCCTCACCGAACGGCTCACGCGCTATGAACTCATTTTCAAGCTCTCGCAGAAAACCGCAGCCAACGTCAACCGTATTGTTGAATCTACACTTTCAAAATACCCGCAAGGCACGTTCCGCTCCATCACCGTCGATAACGGCTC
>ERZ824480.3390-NODE-3390-length-10895-cov-3.340590_pt1 | contig 10895 bp, 5 predicted proteins | sample MGYA00519861_ERZ824480 | MGnify/ENA primary metagenome ERZ824480 (study PRJEB31778, sample SAMEA3449152) | human gut metagenome | biome: human gut; feature: human-associated habitat; material: faeces | place: United Kingdom | collected 2010/2012 ...
AAAATGCTGATAGATACTGTGTTTTAGCGGATAATCAGATTTTTATTGTGTTTTTATATTTAAAATATTAATCCAGTGAAGTTAAATTGTACCATATTTAAGGTCTTTTAACAACATTACATAAAGTTTAATATTTGTTAATTTTTTTAATAAAGCAAAAAAATCCTGACAAGTTTTCTTTTTTACAGCTTAACCTGTCAGGATACTTTTAATAAATTTATTTAATTTTTTTATTTGACATAATATACTCTGTTTTCTTTTCTTGGTGCTGCCTTTGGTTCATCACCTTCAACATAACCTAATGCGCAATGACCGATACCAACATATTCTTCTTCAATGCCTAATGATTTAAGAAATTCTTTGCCCCATTCTGTTTCAAATTCTTCTTTTGCCCGGTGAATCCAACAACTTCCAATTCCTAAGTCGTGAGCTGCCAACATAAGATTTCCCATTACAAGACTTCCATCATAAATTCCTGTAGGCCAATCCTTCTTTGCCAAAACGATTAGCATTGCAGGTGCTCCATAGAACGGATCAAAACCTTCTTCCCAACCACCTATTTTGCAATTCATTTCAGAGATTTTGTCACGTAATTCCTTATTTGTAACCTGAATAATTATAGTGTTTTGAGTCCCTTTTCCACTTGCAGCATAAAGACCGGCTTCGATTATTTTGTCAATAATCTCCTGTGGCACCATATCTGCCTTATACTTACGAATACTTCTTCTTTCTTCCATTGCCTTTAAAACATCGCTCATTCTTTGTTCCTCCTTTAAATTTGATTCCATATTTCTCATTTTAGCACATATTTTTCAAGAAAAATTTCAAAATCAACATCTGAATTAGATTTCATATGGTCAGGATTTCTGTTTTTGGAAGTGAAATTTCTCCAAGCTGTAATGTGTATCTAATGCAAAGCTGTGGAACTGAAACACCAATAGCTTTTAATTTTTTGTAACTTTTTTATGTTTTGCCTTAATTTTTGTAACTTATCTTTTTATTTTTAATGTTCTTAAATATTCTTTTTGCTCTGGTGTAATTCTATAACTTTCTATCGATTTTTGAATTGCCTTATTGTGTGTCCACACATCAAGTTTTTTCTCTTCAATGAAAGGAATAATGCTGTCATATTGCTTTGCCAACGCTGTTGCAAAATACCATGCGCGCATCATATTAACGTAATATTCTTCTGACTGAACTGCTGCAACTTTATTAGCATATTCAATTTTAAAATTGTCATCCAAATAGTGTTTCATAAGCATACTAATTCCAAAACGGATTGTGTATGGCTGGTCTGATTTTATGTATTTGTTAATTTTTTCAAGGAAGTCTTCCAAATTCTTCTTTACAATTCGAAGTGACAGCAAATCACACGTAGCCCAGTTGTCTATGTATGGAAGAAACTTCTCCAACTCTATTATTAATTCATCATAATCTTTAATCTGTTCAAGCAACATTCCATGGAGATTATTTTCTTCATAATATTTGTGGGGAAGCACCTTCATGAACTCCTTTGCTTCTTCTGTTTTTCCAAACTGCTTTGCGTAACTTCTAAGTGCCGGAGTTCTGACACCTATAACCTTCTCCTTGTCTATCGTTGGCATTAATTTGGCGTGAAAATCTCTATATTTCAAGTCCTGTAATTCAAAAAGCTGTTTTTGTACTTTAACTGCTATATCTTCTTTCATAATCTGCTCCTAATACTTTTTGTCGTACAAATATTATAGCATTGTTTTTTTGTGTGGTATATTATTTTCAATGTTTTGTTTGAAATGTAATGAATATATTTGAAGATTTCTCTTCGCATTTTCCGTAATTCTTAAAAAGAAGCTTCTCTAGGCAGAACAGCCCACACCAAAGCTTTCGCTTTAGCGTGGGCTGTTCCTTTATCATTATTTACAGATAGCAAATTTATTTCTTCACCTTTACAGTCTTGACTGTCAACCATTTTCCATAAACATACTTTCCGTTTACAATTCTGTAAGCTCTAATTTTTACATATGCTTTTTTCTTTTTAATGTTGGTAATCTTCTTTGTTGTGTATGTTGTTTTTGTTGTCTTTACTGTTACTGCCTGCTGTTTTTTCTTTTTCTTGTTTTTCAATTTTTTGTTGTTTCCATATTTAATCTGGAAGCCTGTAACTCAGGCAGTCTTTGTTAATGTAAGTTTGATTTTCTTACCCTTTGCATTTTTTGCTGTTTTAATTTTTACAGTACCTACAGGTGGATTTTGTGGTGACTTAATAGCATTCTTTAATGCTGTTGCTGCCTGACTATATGCAGCATTTACATTGGGATATACTGTCCAATAGCCTTTGTTGCTATTTACATCACTTACTGCTCTAAGTAATTCTGTCTTGTCTGCCAAATTGATTTTTGAAACACCTGTTGCCTGATAAGTATCAATTCCTACATCAGCACCATAACCAAATAAAGTAAACATTACTCTGATTACATCACCATTCTTTACTGTTACTTTATCTCCTGACTGATAGATGTTTCTTACTGTTGGGTTTGTGCTGTCCCTGCCGTCTTCTCTGTTAAATGTCTTACCACTATATACTGCACTGTTATTTACAGTAAATACCCAACCTGACATTCTCCAGTAATCACCTTCTCCAAGAGCTGTATCTGAATTACCAAGATTCTTGTTTGTATTTGGTGCACTAATGCCTTTTCCTTCGTGAAGTAATCCATCATCCTGACCAATATATGAATAAGTATATACATCCTGCATATTAGCAATTTCATTAGGTATGTTTGCCACTCTGCTATTGTCTGCACCAAGAATTGATGTTAAATACCAACCACTTGTTGTTGAATAATAATAGTTTAATGTATTATCATTCATATATCTGTCGATTACTGTTTTAACCGTGTCTCCATTGTTAATTGTCACCTGAACAGGTTCAGCATAAAGCCCCTGACCTATTGATAATTTTTCGACAGTAAGTGTAACTTTACCTGTTGAAGTTGCCTTTGTTTCCTTAGGCATTACAACAATTGATGTTGCCATAAGAGCTACACTTAATACTACTGATAATGCTTTTTTCATTTCAAACTTTTCTCCTTACATTTTTGACTAATCCTAACTTTATTTTTCAATAAAATTAGCTTTGTAAATATTTTATTTTAAAACCTATATTTGTATATAGTCATTTTAACTTTCTTAATTTTTGAATAAGCTCCATAAACATTAGTTTCTTCATCTAACTTATAAGCTCGAATTTTAAAACTATATTTATTTCCCTTCTTTAAGCTAATAACAGCTTTTACTGTTTTTGCTTTCTTAACTGTCTTTACGGCTTTGAATTTACCGGAATTAGTTTTCATATATACTACATAACCTGCTGCATCTGAAATCTTCTTCCATTTAAGTGTAACCTTCTTGCCCTTCTTCTTTGCTGACTTAATTTTTACTTTTGCAGGCTTAGTTACTACAGGTTTTGATACATTTACAGTACATGTTGCAACTACCTTACCATCTGCTGAAACTGCGGATATATAAGTTGTTCCGGCTACATCAGCTGTAACATTTCCTGACTGGTCAACTGTGGCAATTGATTCATTAGCTGAAATCCACTTAATGTTTTTATTACTTGCATTTGAAGGATTTACTGTTGCATCTAACTTAAAAGTTCCACCCGGATTAAGATTTATTTCATTACTATTAAGTGTAATGTTTGTAACAGGAGTTTCCACTTCGATGAAAAATTCTGTTTTTAATCCATTATGAGTTGTTGCTGTTATAATTGTACTTCCACTATTCTTTGATATTACAACACCATTTGAATCTACTGTGGCTACTGAATTATTACTGCTTGTCCACTGAACATTCTTATTTGTTGTATCACTTGGAGTAATTTTAACCTGTAACTGACGAGTCTGGTTTAGCCCCATAGTTACTGTTTTATCTCCAACTCTTTCAATACCTCTTGCATCGATTCCATCGACACGAACAGTACATTTAGCTTCAAAACCACCTTCTTCAGTTGTGATAACTATATCTGCATTTCCTTCGGAAACACCTGTTACAACACCATTTGCATCTACTATGGCTACTTTTTCATTTAAACTCTTAAAAGTAACATTAGTATTTGTTGCATTGCTTGGAAGTACAGAATATCTAATCTTTCCACTTCCACCTACAAACAAACCCATATGCTGATAGTCATTTGCCACTTCAATACCTGTTACAGATTCAGGAATTATTACTGCTTCTGATTCTTCACTAACTGAATTGCTGTAAAGATTTGCATTGGCATCATTTTCATCCACAATTGCTTTTACAGTATAAACGTATTTACCTGAAGTTAAATCTTTATCTTCAAAAGCTGTATCTGTTCCTTCATATATATCATTAACAATACCTGTACTTTTGTTATATCTTGACAAAACATATGAAGAGGCATGAGCTACTTTTGTCCAGTTAACATTGATGTTTTTGTCATTTCTAACTGCTGTAACTTTAGACTTATCAAGTTCTTTTGAAACATAAACAACACATGTTTTCTTAACATTTGGATTATCCTTTGAAGCAATTGTAATATCTGCTCTTCCTACAGATTTTCCTGCTACAACACCATTCTTTACTTCTGCCACTGCTTCATTTGATGAGCTCCAAACAACGTCTGTCTGGCTTGTGTTAGAAGGTGCAAGGTTGTACTCAAGCTCAACTTTGTTGTCTTCTTCCTTATCTAAATTAAGCTTTTTGCTGGTGTAATTTAAATTAATACTTTCTACAGGAACATTAGTCTGGTCATATACCTGTATCTCATAAATTTCAAAACAGTATGCGCCAAAAGTAATACCCTGTAATCTTAAATGTGATGTTGTTACTGCTTCTTTTAATCGAATATTTCTATATTCTGATGCTATACCACTGGTTACTTCGTACATGTCTGTCCATGTTTCACCGTCATCTGAAGTCTGTAATTTGTAACCTTTCATATAGCCACCGCCCCATTTAACTTTTACTGTATCAAAAGTCTGTGGGCTGTTCCAACTTAAAGTTATGTTTTCGTTAGCTTTTTCTTCATCAGTTACTGTTGGATCCTGAATGTACTCTGTTCTCCACATAGTGCCTTCATCGCCGTCAATTGCTTTTTCTGCACTGTTTTCACCATCATCACTTGATGCTACTGCTGTGGCATTTTCTGCAAGATTAGGCATTTCTTTTTCTTCAACGCTTCCTACTGTAAAAATCTGCCATTCGTACATACAATAACCGTATATTTCCATTGTTCTTTCTTCTAATTCGATTTTTACATATCTTGCATTAGTTGGTGCAAAATCATATTTAAATCTTCCTTTTTCTCCTGCTTCTTCTGATGCAACTTCCATCCAGTCTGTTTTGTTTTCAGAAACATAAATTTTATATTTCTTTGCTGCTGCATTTTCCCAATATAGTACGACCTTATCAATTTCATAACTTCTTCCTAAATCCATACTCCAGGTTTGTGGATCTTCATAAGGATTGTCTTTATTCGAACTTACACGTGCTGTCTGGTATCCTCTTTCAAGATTTCCATCTGTTAAAAAGTCTGGTTTATTGTATTCATTAGTATTGAAAGAATTAGAAACATTAACCGTTCTGTTATAAGCTACATTTCTACCTAATGGTTGACCTTCGTAAGCAAACGCAGGAGTGTATAATGTGGCAACCATTGTGGCAACACTTAATAAACACGCTACTAATTTTTTCATTTTGCCTCCTTTTTAAATAATAAAAGGCTATCTTTTTGCAGGATGATACGACATACCTCCTATGCCCACCCCTCAAAAAGACAGCCTTCTAATTAGTTCTCTTTTTTGATGTTTTTAATTAATTATTTACTTAATTTTAAGTTTTTTCTTGAATACCTTAATAGCTTTCTTGTTGCCCTTAAGTTTAGTCTTCTTTGTTTTGATATTCTTCTTAACTTTACTGCTTAAAGCATTTTTCTTTACAGTCTTAAGCTTTTTGCCCTTGAATGTAATCTTTTTAATCTTGTTGTCCTTTGTGAATGCCTTAGCCTTAATAGTCTTAACTGACTTGCCCATTACTACCGTCTTAAGCTTTGTACATTTCTTGAATGCATTCTTTCCAATAGTAGTTACCTTGCTGCCAATTGTAAGCTTTTTAAGTGCCTTACATCCTGCAAAAGCGTTGTTTCCGATTGTTGTTACATTCTTGAAATTAATCTTGTTTAACTTCTTACAATTACTAAATGCAGCATTACCAATAACCTTAACATTGGCACCAAATGTAACTTTCTTAAGCTTCTTCATTGCCTTAAATGCATTGTCACCTACTTCTGTTACATTTAATCCATATCCCTTAAAGTTAGCTGTGTTTGGAACTGTAACCTTAGTTAATTTGCTCTTCTTAGCTGCTACTACACCGATAAGTTTTGTTCTACCTGATGTAATTGAATCAATTGCTGTTACTCTGTAAATGAAATCACCTACTGCATATTCCATTCCAACGTAAACACCATACTGTGTACGAACCTGATCATCTAATGATGTCTGGTCACCCTTTGGTGTTTCAGGATAACTAGTTTTTGAAGCTGCCTGAATCTTATTCCATTCATCTGTGCAATTCTTGATTTTTTCGTCAAAATACTTATCGTCAGTATCATCTGAACCTAAAGTCTTTGAATTATCAACTTTAGGCTGTTCTTTTACGATAGTCTTATCAGCTATTGCATCATCACTTGGCTGTTTAACATTTTCATTTTTATTAGCCACAATTAAACCAGTACTTGGATCTGTTGGATATGCATCCTTTCCATCTCCTCCGTCCTTTGAATAGTCATAGTTATCAGGTAATAATACTGATGTTTTGTTACGGTAGTATAATAATCTCTGGACAGCATAACCACCCTTTTTACCTGATACTGTCTGTGAAGTTTCACCTGTTGTAATACCACAACCTGTACCATTAATAATTCTGTTAATACCTACCTTTGGTCCGCTACCGTTGGCGATTTCTACAATACATGCATTTTCAATTAATACATCATCTGCATTAGGAACTTCAATGGCATTATCTAAGAAAATTTCTGCTCCGTTAGTGTTAATGAATACATCGTAAACACCAAGACCTACTGCGTAGTGGTGTTTAACATCATTTGCTACTTTGTATGCTGAATATCCCTTAACTGTATTATTATGTGACATCCATTCTTTCTGATCCTGTGAATCATAACATTTTTCATTCTGTAAGAAGAATGTCTTACCATATTCACCTCTCCAGATAACATCGTATTTCTGGAAATGTTCAATAAATAAACCATAAGCTGTTACGTTATCGCCATTTACAACAAGACCGTGATCTGCTGTATTTTCATACCAACCTGTGTTATCACCGTGGTCAGCTCTCCAAATCCATGTTTCATCAATAATAGTATTGTTACTGTTAACAACTATACATGAACCTGTTGTTCCAAGGTCGCCTGTTCCACCTACCCTACAGATAACATCCTGTAATACACAAGGGTTATTTGAATGGTCAACATTTGCTCCTTCATATCCTACTTCTAATAATGTGTTTGTATGTTTTCCGGCATCTAAAATTACGCCTGCGATTTCAACACCACCAATATCGTAATTTTCTTCTACCTTTGTATAATCACTGTTCCACTTCTTACCAGCTACTCTGATAAATGTATCAGTATTCTTATCAGATGAAGTAAATGTAGCCATACCAAGACCAAGAACTATTGTATTTTCATGTGTTACTTCAATAGCTTTGTCTAATTTGTAAATACCAGGCTGAAGAAGAAGGTTATAACCTTTTCCTAAAGCTGCATTAATTGTGTCTGCTGTATCTACATCAGGGTTAGCAATATAGAAACTGCCCAATCCTAATGATTTACCTTTACCCATATCGTTTTCTGACCATGAAACGCCTGTCGTATCTTTTCTTACTGCAGGTACAAATACCTTGTAGCTATCTGTATCTTCATCGAAGTATAAGAATGGTTTTTCTCTTGTTGCATCTGTCTTGTCTAATACTGTTGTACAGCCGTTAGTTGCCCAGTTTGAAATACCATTATTCTGTAATAAGCTTCCACCTGCGTTAAAGTAGTTACCACTGTTATCCTTTAATGTTGTTCCATCAACATTCTTGCATCCCTGAACAACCTGGTTCCAGTTAATACCATATATAGAACCATTTCCTGTCTGCTTTGTTGTAAATTCACAGTTTCTGTAGTAATACTGCTGCTGACACCATGAACCTACTGAATCATGGAACTTTGTATCAGAAATATATCCACCGCTGGCCCAAGCATTGTCTCCCCATGTCCACTGAAGTAATGTCTGTCTTTCTACATTAAGTCTTCTTGCAGGAGCTGCCTGTGATACTGCCCACTTAAATGAATCTTCCCAATAGTTAGGATTTTCTGTTGTCTGTGCAATAGTAAAGTTTTCAACGTCAACCCAGAAGTTACATGTTACGTTACCATTAGCTAAAGCTGCTGGCGTTTTAATATTCTTTAATCTTACATCGTAAGGTGTTTTTCCTAAACCAATAACCTGTGTGTAGTAACCTACATCATACGCATCTGCTGCTGTTTCTGTATAATCACCAGGTTTAAAAGCGAATGCGTAACGGTTCTTACCAAACTGATCATAATGCTGATATCCAAAGATTTCATTTACCTTATCAGAAATTGCATCCTTGTCATCTGCATCGTTAAATACGTATACATTCTTACCAAACTTAGAAATTTCCAATGAATATGGTTCTGATTCTTCTCCATTAACATTACCGTTAACTGCCTGAACTTTGTAATAGTTCTTGTATTTTGATGTTGTGTTTGGATTTGTATCTGTATAACTTGTTTTTGCTCCGTCTATTGAATCAATTAATTTGTATTCTGCATAACGGCCTTCTGCCCTGTAAATATTATATGACTTAGCATTTGCTGCCTTATTCCATGTAATAGTCTGAGCGCCTGTCTTGTCATTTCTCGTAACATCTGTTATTTCAGCTTTAGCCGGTTTAGTCTGAGATAATGTTGTTGTAAATGCAATTTCACTATCTGCATATGCACTGTATGAACCTGCTTCCTTAGTATTAGTAATTGTTCTAACCTTAAAGAAGTATTGCTTTTCTGATAAAAGATTATTTACAGTCATCTTATTCTTTGTTGTTAAACCTGCTGATCTGTAATTTCCATTTTCTGAAGTTGAATACATAACTTCAAATGCTGAATAGATATGTTCCTTTGGTGTTGTCCATGAAACCTGAACGCTATCACCTGAAACATCAGATAATGTTACTTTTCTTGCTTTCTTTGGTTCCTCACCTGTATACATAATGAACTTTTCTTCATTGCCAACCTTGTTTCCTAAGTGATACTTTGAACTTACCGCAAGCTTTGTATGTTCTGTTCCTTCTTCGTCTTTGTACTTTCCTAATGTGAATATTTTTTCATCTGCACTGCTACCAAAAGAAACTGTTCCATCATCATTATGCTGGATTCTTACTGATTCCCATCCTGTTGGTGCGTAATCATTTGCTACTGTTCTAGCGTCCTGATAAATAACATCAGCAGCATTTGCTGCCCAAACAGTATTTCTTGACTTAGTAGCGAAGTTAACTACTTCGTTAGCCTTGTCATCAATTCCATTATTTTTGTACGTTCCATAATATGTAGTGAATTTTCCATCGTCACTTACATTGTTGACAGATGTAAATTTCTTATCTACCAAGATTGGATCATTCTTTACACCACTAACAGTAATTATGTTTCCGTTTGCTACATTAACAAAGAAAACTTCTGCGTGGATTGTTGCCTCTTCGGCACCATCAATTGCATCTGTGCTTGTTGCTGCTGATGCTGCCATTACAGTCATGTTAAATGTCTGTGATGTAAATAACATTGCAACTACCAAAACAATTGACAATAAAGATTTGTACATCTTTTTCATCTTCATTTTTCTTCCTCCTAAATAAATTCAAACAATAAAAACACTCTTCTCTTTTTTGTGTAAGGTTGACATTAAAACGTTTTTATTTTCTTATATTTTAGCACTTATTGATATATTTTTTCAAATTCGAAAATGTTTTTAAGCACTCTACACAAATAGTCTCTTTGTTTTTTTTGCACTTTGCATATATATTTTATTGTTTTTTTTATTGTTTTTCTTGTTTTTTATTAATTGGCATTTTTTGTCGTAAAAACGTTTTTATTAGTTTTTGTTTAAAAATGTCTTTTCTTTTTACTAATAATCCTGTTTTATTTTACTAATAATGGTGTTTTCTTTCACTAAACTCTCTCTTTTTCGCCACTTTTAAGCAAAAAAGAACAGCCGGATTTAATTCAAAAATCAATCTGACTGTTCCTTTTTTATAAATTTAATCTAATGCTAATATTCCATTTGTAGCTATTACTTCTTAAATTTAACTTTTCGGTTAGACCACTTACCATAATAAACTTTTCCATTTACTACTTTGTAAGCCCTGACCCTGATAAAGTACTTCTTGTTAGCCTTTAATTTCTTAATTGTAAATTTGGCTTTCTTATAGTTCTTTACCTTTGCTTTTTTAAATTTCTTTGATGTTGAGATCATTACCTGATATCCTTTTACACCCTTTGCTGTTTTTAATGTAACTTTTAATTTCTTAGCACTTCTCTTCTTAGTTGCCTTTTTAATTTTAACCTTTGGTACCTTTACGGTTTGTGCAGTTTTTGCAGTTACAATTTCTGTTGTGGAAACTGTAGGTGTTTCCTTTGATGTTTCAGGTTTAGTTGTCGTTCCTGTTTCTGACGGAGCAATTGTTGTAGGTGTCTGTGTTGTTGGCACTACTGTTGTAGCCTTTTCTGTTGGTGCTACTGTTGTTGGTGCTACTGTTGTTGGCACTACTGTCGTAGCTTTTTCCGTTGGTGCTACTGTTGTTGG
>ERZ824480.3399-NODE-3399-length-10864-cov-2.869368_pt1 | contig 10864 bp, 8 predicted proteins | sample MGYA00519861_ERZ824480 | MGnify/ENA primary metagenome ERZ824480 (study PRJEB31778, sample SAMEA3449152) | human gut metagenome | biome: human gut; feature: human-associated habitat; material: faeces | place: United Kingdom | collected 2010/2012 ...
TACCTGATCAAGCGTATTCTTTACATACGAATTATCGCCAATTGATTCCATAGCCTCATTAAGACGCATAACAAAGTTGTTATTTGACTTCTTAAATGCATGAATCAGCTCATTAAGCTTCTCTCCATATGCCGGATTATCAAATGCCGTTACATCGATCTCATCATATTCACCCTGTATGACTTTGTCCATCATCTGCATCATAACATCTATATCATGACTAACATTACTATTTTTTTTATTTTTTCCAAACATAGCGATTACTCCTTCCGCTGTCTTTATTTAAGTAATTTCATGCTTAAATTCCGCACATAATATTTTTTAATATGATAACATAATTTTCAAAAAAAAGAAACACTTATTTTGATTTCACATATTATAATAAAAAAGTTTTATGGAGTTTCTATGAAGCATGCATTTAAGCGGCTTACCGCCCTTATTATGATTATGGTTTTTACATGTATATCACTTATAGGATGTACAAAACAAACGCACACAAATGATATCAGAAAAATCACCCTGAATGAAGTTGCACACTCTATTTTTTACGCACCTCAATATGTGGCAATCGAAAAAGGATATTTCAAGGACGAAGGCATTGATTTAACTCTTGTCACCGGCTTTGGTGCTGACAAAGTTATGACCGCACTCATAAGCGGAGATGCAGATATTGGTTTTATGGGTTCTGAAGCCTCTGTTTATATATATACCGGTGGTTCTTCAGATTATGCTGTCAATTTTGCACAGCTTACACAACGTGCCGGTAATTTTCTTGTCTCAAGAGATAATATAAGTAATTTTAAATGGAGTGATGTAAAAGGAAAAACTATCATCGGAGGAAGAGCCGGCGGCATGCCACAGATGCTTCTCGAATACATTTTAAAGAAAAATAATATTGATTGTAAAAAAGATGTTGAAATAGTGCAAAATATCGATTTTGGTTCAACTGCTGCAGCTTTTGCGTCTGGTCTTGGGGACTTTACTGTGGAATTTGAACCATCTGCAACAGCAATTGAGTCAGAAAATAAAGGATACATTGCTGCTTCGCTCGGCGTAGACAGCGGTTATGTTCCATATACAGCATATTGTGCCAAAAAAAGCTTTTTAAAGAATAATCCTGAAATAATACAGTCATTTACCAATGCAATCCAAAAGGGTCTTGAATTTGTAAACAGCCACAACAGCAGCGAAATCGCCGCCGTTATAGCCCCACAGTTCAAAGAAACTGACATCCAGACACTCACAAAAATAGTTGAACGTTATAAATCACAGGATACATGGAAAAATGATACTATTTTTGAAGAGTCATCATTTTCTCTGCTTACTGACATTTTAAAACAGGCCGGAGAACTTGACGAGAATGTCCCTTACAACAAACTGGTAACAACTGATTTTTCAAAGAAAGCGGTTAAATAACTTTCCTATAAGTTTACACATTCCATAAAACACAGGAATTGCACCTGCCATCCATATAAGTGTCATTACAAACAATGGCAATGGCATGCTGCTTATTGCAAATAATCCCGGGAATAACAGAATACCACCAACTATTCCAGCTCCCATCAACACGCAAACAACTGCCCTGAACAAATCAAACGGTCTGCATACGCGATACAATTCTGCCATTCCTACTGTGAGCAGGATAAAAATAACTGATGTTGACAGCTGTTCATGCGGTATTCCACTGAAATTATTGTATACAGTAAATATCGCAACGAGAAGAAAATCCGTCAATGCTGCCGGAAGTGCCTTAATAGCAACATTCACAAGAAATCTTCCTTTTATCCGGCTCCTGTTTCTTTGCATTGCAAGTAAAAATCCCGGAGCACCGATTGTAAATGCCCCAAGCAGGGACAGCTGTGTAGGATACAATGGATACCTGTGTCCTACTATAAGTGTAAACAATGCTAAAAGCATTGAAAATATATTCTTTACAAGAAACAGCGAGGCTGTCCTTTGGATATTATTAACTACTCTTCTTCCTTCAAGAACAACTGATGGCATACATGAAAAATCTGAATTAACAAGCACTATCTGTGCCGCATTGCATGCCGCTTCACTTCCGGAACCAAAAGCTATGCTGCAATCGGCACTTTTGAGTGCAAGTACATCATTGACACCATCGCCTGTCATTGCGACCACATCGCCGTTATCTTTGAGAGCCTGTATTATTCTTCTCTTCTGTTCAGGCTGCACTCTGCCAAACACTGTATACTTTAGTGCCGCAGCTTCAAGTTCCTCATCTGTCTGAAGTGACGAGGCGTCTATAAATTTATCAGCATTAATAATTCCTGCATCGTGTGCAACACTTGATACTGTCACCGGATTATCTCCCGATATAACTTTTATCTCAACTTCCTGATCTGCAAAATACTTAAATGTTTCTTTTGCATCTTCTCTTATCGCATTGCCAATTGCAATAAGTGCGAGCGGTTTCGCAGGTGATGTAAGTTTCTTACCTTCCGGATTATAGTCTAAAATTCCAAACACCATAACTCTTAGACCTTTTCTTGCATATGACTCTATATGGCTTTCATATACAGAATACTCATTGAGAAGCAGTTTTTCCGGTGCACCAATTATATATGTATCTCCTGATGAAAACGTAGCACTGCTGTACTTTGTCTCAGATGAAAATGAACAGACCCTCTCCGCCTGCCTCGTCTTTTCTGAATCAAAATATTGCTGCAACGTTTCCATTGTAATATTATCAGCATTGAGATTATTAACAAGATTGCCTATCATCTCATGAAGTGCCGGAAATTCACCCTGCTCATAGTATTCAAGCGGCTCAACCTGTGCAACTGACATCTTATTTTCTGTTATTGTTCCCGTCTTATCAACACACAGGATATTTACTCTTGCAAGTGTTTCCACACATGCCATTTCATGTACAAGAACATTCTTTTTTGCAAGTCTCATTACACTTACAACAAGTGCAATACTTGCAAGAAGATATAAGCCTTCAGGTATCATTCCTACAAGTGCAGCTATCATCGACACAACGCTCTGCTGTAACGTATTGCCTAGTGCAAAAAATGTTCTGCAAAACATCAATATGCCAATTGGAATAATAGCAATACCTATAACTTTCACAAGCTTGTCAAGAGAACGCATCATCTCCGTCTGCTGTTTTTTTCTCGATGCTTTCGCTTCCAGGGTTATCTTTGATGCATATGATGAAAGTCCTACATTCTCAAGAACAGCCAAACATTCTCCTGACACAACAAAACTTCCCGATAATAGCATATCTCCTTTTTTCTTTGTTATCTCATCAGATTCTCCTGTTACAAGTGATTCATTAACCCTGACAATCCCATCCACAACTACAGCATCTGCACAAATCTGGTTTCCTGATTTAAACCTGCACAAATCTCCTTTTACAAGCGTCTGCGAATCAACTTCTGACTCTTTTCCATCCCTTATAACTTTTGTTTTAGGTGCATTGAGAAGCGTAAGCCTGTCGAGCACACGTTTGGTTCTTAGTTCCTGTATTACACCGATAAGTGTATTTATCACTATAATTGGAAGAAAGGTCATATTAATATATGACCTTACCAGAATTAACAAACATGCAAATATTGCAAATATTAAGTTGAAATATGTAAATACATTACCGGCTACTATCTGGCACACACTTTTAGACTGGCTCTTAACTGTTTCATTAAAAAGTCCGTCTGCTGTTAATTTATCAACCTGTTCCTGTGTAAGACCTTTGATAGTATCTGTATCTGACATATCTTTATTCCCCGTATTTTATCTGCTTTCCTGCTACAGACAATGTATAATACATTGACGCTGCAAATATAATAAGTTTTATTGCAAATGAAACTGCTATACTTACCATTGATGACGAATCATATAACTGGAATGATATAGCATTAACAAAATAAATGCCTGTTGATAATGCATACCAGTATTTTGGAAGGCTTCCGGTTATAACTCCATATGTTGCATTAGTAAGTGCAAAATGAATAAGCATATCCATGATACAGCCAAGACCCATGAGAAGCCATAACGCTATTGGTGCATTAAAAAGTGTTGATACCGATTCATATGTAGATGTTATATCACTGTTGGAAAGTCCCTGAAAAGCCTGCTCAAGACCTTCATTTCTGATTGCAATACACCATACATAATATGAAACCGCTGTGACACCATATAATATGCCATCACCAATTCCAAGCCCCATACCTGCCATATATACATCACCGCGTGTGTCATATCTTTGTGTTATCATATTGCCAAGCACAACTCTTGCTGCAAGAAATGCAACAGAAGCAACAAGGCAATAGACAATTGTATACGCATGCTGATTATATGAAAATGCCATATCTACACTAGGTATAAGTGCAAATGCCGACATAATAAGATTCACACATATAAATACAAAAATCACATAACTTAAAAGTCCGAGAAAGAATGGAACGACTTTGCCTTCCCATCTTTTCTTAACTACAATAAACATTACAATGAAAAATGACAGCATGAGAATTCCTCCTGCCATAATCATCCCTTCTACACCAGACGGCAACGTCTGTAATAAATCAATTCCTTCCATATATTCCTCCAACATTTTGTTCTTTTTTTATTTTATCATATGACAACTTTATTTGCAAAGAAGCCTTTATTTATTTTATATAAAATTTATATAAAATAAAGCAGCTACATAATGCAGCTGCTTTTCACATAATCTTTATTGCAAACAATATATCTTTTCAAAAATTACCTGTATATTTAAAAAGGCACACTGTAGAACATTGCGGATTATAATTTTGTTACATTAGTTGCCTGTGGACCCTTAGCTCCTTCTGTAACATCGAACTCAACCTGAGCACCTTCGTCTAATGACTTAAAGCCGTCCATGTTAAGACCTGAGTAATGTACGAATACATCATCACCATTCTCATCGCTGATGAATCCGTAACCCTTCTGATTGTTGAACCACTTAACTGTACCTTTCATTTCAAGTACCTCCAAAAAAAATGTGACGTTTTGCCTATAAGCAAATACCTCATTCCTATATTAGCATTACTTTTATGCACTGTCAACAACCATTTATATAGTTATTCAACATATAAAAATCATTTTTTTAATTTTCAAACGTCACACGGCTAAGTTCAATTTTATCTTTGCCACGCTGCACAACGGATACTTTATCACCTTTTTTGAGTTTTATACCTTTAGCAATAAGCATATTTCCATTAACAGACTCTGTTATACATTCTTTATCATTGACAAATACTACGCTGAACGTATTGAAATTCTCTCCTTCTACACATATGTGATCGGAATATTCATATGCATCTGTTATTTTTATCTCATCAGTTCCCATCTTTAAATCCGTTGCCTGATATGGATTTTCTCCACCATATATATCATGGTCACCATATAGTATATCATACTCAAGAATTTTTAGATTTTTAAGATAGTCTGTTGAATCTTTCTGTTTCTGATGATATTTATTAATATATCCTTCTGTAATGCCAAGCCTTCCAAATACATATGACGAAAGCTGATACGCTTCCATATTCTTATATTCTCTTTTCAGACCGATATTATCCCATATAACATATGGTGTCTGATATATATTACCATATGAAAGTGTCTCGTTTGTAAAATTAAATCCGGGAAGATGATCGCCATACATTACAAGAATTGTCTGCTCATCCCTTTCTGATAAATACTTTACGAGCTCACCGACAAACTTATCCATCTCATGTATCTGATTAATATAATATTCAAACGCAGTCTTATCTGCCCCATCAAAAAAGTTTTCAACTTTTATCTCAGGATTATAATTTTCCGGCATCTGCGACGGATAATCGCCATGTCCCTGAACTGATATTGTATATATATAATCGGAGCCTTCCGTTGAATCAAGAATTTTTGCAATTTCGCCGGTAAGTATGCTGTCTTTTGCCCAGCCTATCGGATTATATGCAATATCTGACATATATTCTATTGATGTAAATGTATCATATCCAAGATGTGAAAAAACCTTATTGCGGTTATAGAATGTTCCGTCATTATTATGAAGAGCATGTGTGCTATATCCAAGATTTTTCAGGTCATATGCCGCCGATTCACATATAGCCGACTGCAAAACTGTTTTGTAAGGATACTCACCAGGTCCGAAATCATCAAGATTTATTCCTGTCTGTACCTCAAATTCAGTATTTGCTGTCCCGGCACCAAAACATGGCACAGATATATAACCGGCTGAATATTCTGATGATAGTCTTTTCATATTAGGCAATACATCCTGTGAAAATTTTACTCCTTTAACTCTGTCCGGATTAAAAAATGACTCGAGCTGCAAAAATATAATATTGGGTGCTTCCTGTGAATTAACAACGCCATTGTCAGTCTGCTCATTTTCAATATTATTTTTTATATTGTTAATATATTCCTGTGAGTATTCTCCCGATTTGCTTATTCCACGCCCAACAACGCTGCATGAAAAACAATATACAAATCCGTAATTCCTGTATGCTATTCCAAGATTACCAAAATTGCGTCCAAGAACGCCTGCCGGAATCAGTATAACTGTCAATGCTGTAACAACTGCACCGGCAATAACTGTTTTTACAGATGAAAATATTATTCTTCTCTTTAATGTCTGTGCAATTATTACTTTTGGTCCTTTAATCCATAAAAACACCAATCCCGCAATACCTGCAATTATTCCAATAACAATCAGTATAATCTGAAAAACATTAAGATATACAGGCAATACTTTAACCGCATCTTTTATCAGATATATGTCCATTGCTGTAAATGGAGTTTTTCTGGCAGACAAAACAACAAAATTGATAACCGCCAGTGTTATCCATATCGCTGATATCATTACATACACAAAAACCTTGCGTGTAGTAAAAAATCCTATACATAATGTAAGAAATATTATTGAAGTATTGTAAAGAAACACAACAGGATTGGCAAATAGCTCTGCCAATCCCCATAAATTTCTGTGATTCAGACATTCAATAATCATATTAATAATCAATGAAAGAATTATCATCTTTCCTACTTCGGTATGCAGACCGGCACAAGCCACGTTTCTGCACCAGAACAAAATCTTTTTCAATTTTATTTCTCCGCCTTTAATATGTCTATAATCTCACGTTCTTTATCTTTAAGTTTTGTTGAAGCTCCTCTTGAGCTTATTACACTGTAGCCATACTGCATCGCTTTATCATTATCGCCGCTCTTGTATGCAAGAACTGACATAAGATAACTAATAGTATTTTCATCCATTCCACATATCGGAGGATATTCTTTTTGCAATGCTTCCTCAAAACCTTTGTAAGCTTTTTCCCTATAATGCTCTTCTATTTTTTCTTCCGACATAGATCTGTAAAGCCATGAAAGCTTCAGGCATAAATATGCACATTCACTTAATTTTGCAGGCTTTTTTATAGCTGTAAGAAGTGCCATTTTGTATCTGACAACAGCTTCATCATATGAATATATTTCATCGTGTCCACCTGAAATCCCGGCATATTTACTGCCGATTTCTTCCATAAGCGTTTTACGCTGTGAATGTGTAATATTATTAAATTCTCTTGATACTGCAGAATATCCGCAATGAGGACACATGTAAACATCATATTTTATGGTGTCAACTCCCTCATATATCGGACGTAAATCCATTTCACTCCCCTTAAATCTTGCTTTTCCGGTCTTTACTATCTTTGTTGTAAATTCCTTCATGCATACAGGACATTCTATCTTTTTATCATAGACATACATACCCTCTTCTTTTTCAATTTCCTGTGTTAATTCACTCACTATGAGCCTCCATGCTTATTATTTTGGAAGTTTAAATGAACTCTTTAACGATACAATCCGGTTAAACACCGGCTTTCCAGCCTCACTGTCTTTAATATCAACACAAAAATAACCGTTTCTTACAAACTGGAATTTTTCTTCTTTTGCTGCATTCATAAGTTCAGGCTCAACATAACAGTTATCAATGACTGTAAGTGAATGTGGGTTTACATTTATTGAACCATCTTCTTCATTATACACGCCTTTTTCTTCATCCACGATATTTTCATATAGACGTACCTGAACCTGCTTGCCTTCAGATGCAGATACCCAATGAATTGTACCTTTTACTTTACGGCCCTCAAAATTACCGCCGCGTGTTTCCGGATCATAAGTACAATGAATCTCTGTAACTTCACCTGATTCATCAGTCTTATAGTCTGTACATGTAACAAAATAAGCATTCATAAGACGCACTTCATTACCAGGAAACATTCTGAAATATTTCTTTGGAGGATCGATCATAAAATCATCCCTCTCAATATAGAGTTCTTTTGTAAATGGAACTTTTCTTGTTCCAAGCTCCGGATTTTCCTGATTATTAGGAACTTCCATATATTCAACCTGTCCAACAGGATAGTTGTCAATAATAACTTTTACAGGATTGAGTACAGCCATCATTCTTCGTACTTTGAGTTTTAAGTCTTCTCTTATGCAATACTCAAGCATCGGATATTCAACAGAGCCATGGCTCTTTGTAACACCAACAAGCTCAACAAATGTCTTAATCGATTCAGGTGTAAATCCTCTTCTTCTCAAAGCTGCAATTGATACAAGACGTGGGTCATCCCATCCGTCAACAATTCCATCTTCGACAAGTCTCTTAATATATCTCTTTCCTGTAACAACATTGTTAAGGTAAAGCTTTGCAAACTCAATCTGCTTAGGTGGATTCTCATATTCAAGTTCTCTTACAACCCAGTCATAAAGCGGTCTGTGGTCTTCAAACTCAAGCGTACATATTGAATGCGAAACACCTTCAATAGCATCTTCAATCGGATGTGCAAAATCGTACATCGGATAAATGCACCATTTATCACCTGTTCTATGATGTGAAATATGTGCAACTCTGTAAATAATAGGGTCTCTCATGTTGATATTGGCTGCTGCCATATCAATCTTTGCACGAAGCACTTTCTCTCCGTCTGCATATTTGCCTTCTTTCATCTCTTCAAAAAGCTGAAGATTCTCTTCTACAGTACGGTTTCTGTACGGGCTCTCTTTACCTGGCTCTGTAAGAGTTCCTCGGTACTCACGGATCTGGTCTGCAGTCAGGTCGCAGACAAATGCCTTGCCTTTTTTGATCAGCTTCACAGCGGCCTCATACATCTGGTCAAAATAATCAGAAGCAAAGAAAAGTCTGTCTTCCCAGTCTGCGCCAAGCCATTTTACATCAGCCTTGATGGATTCTACAAATTCGGATTTCTCCTTTGTCGGGTTTGTATCATCGAAACGAAGGTTAAATTTTCCGTTGTATTTCTTTGCAAGCCCATAGTTTAAAAGAATGGACTTAGCATGTCCGATATGAAGATAACCATTCGGTTCCGGTGGAAAACGTGTATGCACAGTGTCATAAACGCCTTCTTCAAGATCTTTGTCTATAATATTCTCAATAAAGTTTTTGGAAACTGTCTCGTTGTCCATGATTCTCCCTCCTAGATATCGTCCTGATGTTTTATCTTATCATAAATCCGGAGTTTTTGAAACCCGCAAAACCTGTATCTAAACAAAAAATTGTCTGTTTTTAGACACAAAAAAAGCTGCTGACGGGAATCGAACCCGTGACCTCCGCCTTACCAAGGCGACGCTCTACCGACTGAGCCACATCAGCACTCGCAAGTTGTTTTGTTTTTTTGTTAGCTCCTTGCTACATTTGGTATTCTATCAAAACTATAGTGAATTGTCAACAGTTTTTTCTACAAATTTGAAAATTTTTATTTGTTCACAGATTTTTCTGCGTTTTTGACAATTCGCCGTAATTTTTTCGGTCGTTTTTCCATCTCACGAACAGACCTCCCGCACTTTACTGCGGATTCTCTGCAGTGCATTGTCGATTGCCTTCGGCTGCTTTCCAAGTTTTTCTGCAATCTGCGTATAATCGTACCCTTTCAGATACAATTCCAGCACCTGGTACTCAAATTTGCTGAGCCGTTCTTTGATCCGCTCATGCATGCCGATTACGTTTTCCCGGCTGATCATGATCTCCTCCGGTGTCTCCTCGTCCACCAGGCGCAGCTCCTGCTCGGAAACCGGTTCGCTTAACGAGACGAAGCTGTTCAGCGGCTGATGCTTCTGGCGGCGGCTGGCGTTAATGGCGCTTAGTATCTGCCGGGTTATGCAGAGCTCCGCAAAGGAAGCAAAGCTTGAGTTGTGATCCTCCCGGTAGTCCCGTATGGCCTTGTACAGGCCTATCATCCCTTCCTGAATAAGGTCGTCCCTGTCCGCGCCTATGAGAAAATAAGGCCGGGCCAGCATGCGCACAGTATCCTTATACTCCGCGCAAAGCTGCTCCATGGCGTCATTGTCGCCCGATTGGGCAAGCCGCACCAGCCTTCCGTCCTTATTTTCCCTTTTTTCCATTACAAGCTAACCCTGCCTCTTCTTTTCGAACATGAGTATGGCCGCGGCCACCGCCGCGTTAAGGGAATCTATATGCCCGCTCATGGGTATGGACACGAGATAGTCGCACTTCTCGCGGATGAGCCTGCTTAGACCGTCGCCCTCGCTGCCTATCACTAAGCCTATGGCGCCCTTCAGGTCCGCCTTTGTCATTTCGGTGCCCTCCATGTCCGCGCCGGCTATCCACAGCCCTTCGTCCTTGAGACGGTCTATGGCTCCCGCAAGGTTGGATACCCGGGCCACCTTCATGTACTCCAGAGCCCCGGCGGAGGCCTTGCAGGCCGCTGCGGTCACGGATGCGCTGCGCCGCTTGGGTATTATCACGCCATGGGCGCCGGCGCACTCCGCCGTCCGCAGGATAGCGCCCAGATTGTGGGGATCGGATATCTCGTCGCACACCACCAGCAGCGGC
>ERZ824480.3414-NODE-3414-length-10823-cov-2.960717_pt1 | contig 10823 bp, 17 predicted proteins | sample MGYA00519861_ERZ824480 | MGnify/ENA primary metagenome ERZ824480 (study PRJEB31778, sample SAMEA3449152) | human gut metagenome | biome: human gut; feature: human-associated habitat; material: faeces | place: United Kingdom | collected 2010/2012 ...
GATTCCACGTCAGGAATCCACTGTATCCGCTTTCGACTGTATAATTGAATAATCGAATGTACAATCATTTGAATGTCCTCCAGAGATGCATCAAACAGTTCCCACCATTCTACTGTCTGAGGAAGCGATACTCCTAATGTCCTAACAAATCAATACAGCATCACTATTCATACATCGCTGCCAAGTAGATGGATCCACAGGCAATCGCATTGTCAGTATACTGGAGACAGAGAGGTAATTGTAAACTATCGTTAAGTATATTCCAAGCCCGTTGGGCAACAATCTCATCACACTCCAATTTCTATATCCTAAACTACAAATGATGTTACCTTGATAAAGAAGAGAATATATCGATGGGGATGGTCTATGACTCCATATAAATGATATCCAAAGGCTGATAAGATTAACTTCTCTGTATCTAATAAGATGGCTCTCCACCGAATGAAAATCTACTTAAAATCCGTCGAGCAGTACCTACTGGATCTGATTCAGCCAAATCTATCACTTCTTGACCTGTTCGTCGCTGAAAGATGCGATAGAACACTTTAATCGTTCGAGAAACAGGTCGTAGCTCTTCTTCCATCTTGGATCCAATAAATAGACATGTCATTGATACTAGACTCACAGAAAACAAGCAATTCTCACCAAAGAACGGGTGAAACTGTTTGAACGAATAAAAGTAGTAGAATCGATGGCATAACGTTTGACCGGAAGCACTTACAACCGGTGATCTATCAGGTCAATCGTCTGATGTACACATTACAATCCTAGAAGTATTTGTCCCTCTCGGACCAATTCACAAGCAAAACATCGATAAGTAAACTCCTCCACCTCACTCATCCCACTTAGGATCGACGGGGAGTTTTGAATTTCTTGTTGTGATAACAAGACCCTTTGTTCTTCGATCATCCGAATGGGATAATGTCAAAACGACTCTTTATTCTCAGGAAGTCTTGTTTTGAAAAGACATTTGATAATGTTGTCTAGAGTATCTAAAACGTCTGCTGTCGTTTCCTCTGTCTATCGGTTCACCCTATCGGCGAATCTCATGGGAGTATGGATTGCACTATTTTTATATTACACAGAGACGACTTATAATGTCCACACCAAAGTACACTGTTTGTTCGCTTCAGTTTCGTGCCTTTTCAACAGAGTCTTGTTTCGTCGTTTTTATCATTCGTAGAAACAAGGATGGAAAGTTAACAAATCGGATCTGTACGATTCCCAATATTATGTCAGGGATTCGCCTTGTTCTTGCCCCTGTTATTGGTGTTTTAACGATAAAGGGATTATTCCTTCCTTCTCTATGCAGTATTGTTTGATGTATGAGCCCATTTGTAGCCTTTGCCTTTGCCAGTGTTCTTGATTTTGCAGATGGTTATGTGGCACGCCACTTTAATCAACGAAGTCGACTTGGAACCTTGCTGGATCCTATAGCTGACAAGACTTTGATGGTATGTCTGGCCATAGCAATGGGTTATTCTGGTCTTATTCACATTCCCGTTGCCGGAATCATTATTGGAAAGGATGTTCTAATGGGTCTTGGATTCTTCGGAATTGCTTGGAAACATGGCTATCACAGTATCAAATGGATTTAAGAGTTATCAATAGAGCCAACAGAAATGATGAATATGATAAAATCACTCGAAGTGAAGCCATCACTCCTGGGAAAAACGAACACGACTCTTCAGATGATCCTCTTTATTTCTGGTTTATGCAGACCTCTCTGGGCTATTCCCAGTGTTCAACTCTTTCTTCCTTTGGAAGCGATTGTCTCCTGCACCACGGTTGCTACTCTTTTCTCCTATGCCTTCACCATCAACAAATCTCTAAAATGGAGTTCAAGTGAGAAGAAGCCATCGAATTCAGATAAAACCATGTAATGCATTATAGTCTTTTATACGAGTTTCTTTATTGATCTACACATAAATTGTTGATAGATATCTCAGATCCGCATCATTCCAGAAATAGTCACGAAAACACAAACTCTGATCTTTTCATAGCGCGTATTCACAGTTTGTCTAGATACAACAATCATTATCTGGTGAAATGTGGAAGGAATTCAACTTCTTTACTGCAGAACTCCTACAATCGGCTGATCCCGGTAGTCCTCTCTTTGCCATCGAAGTATCTTCATGCTTCATGTACACATAATGTTATAGTCATTAGATATTTCTTGTGTTACTGCGGGAAAGGGGTATGTAGTGTTTGGAGACTCTGAAGGTGGTATCACTTTATCAGATCAGGAATTTTCGCTTCGGCGATTTATTGCACACGATTATGGCGTGAATCATGCGTATCAAGTTACTTTGCTTGGCTTTTCTTATAAGTAGTACAAATCATCGAATATGTTGCTTACAATTGGAGATGGAGTAGATTATCGAACAAAAGAAGCTATGAGCATTTCTCGCAATCTTGCAACACGTTTCCGCAACAGTCTGATTTCCAACGAGACGTATAAATGGATGCTAGATGATTTGCATATTAAAGAAGCTATGGACGACTACTTTCCTATGAAGAATGCAACCTTGAAGTTATGGCTGTTGGATAAGATGAACGAAGACGGGAGTCCGTTGTGTATCCGTTCGTTCAAGATCTTTGAGAAGATTGATGAAGAGACAATCACATCCATTGCAGTAGATGAGTCTAATCAATTAATTGCTTTGGGATGTGAATCTGGAGATATCTTTCTTATCCAAGGAGACCTTTCACGTGCCAAGAAGCTTAGTCTCACTCTTCTTCCCAAGCATTTTGGTAATGCAATCACAGGCCTCCATTTTTCCTTTGAGAGTGTTGTAAGAACCGACATTATATGTAATATACAGGAAACAGGATTCGTACCATTGTTTGCTCTTTCGACCAGTCGTATCGGGTGTTATCAACTTCCACGGGAAACTAAGAAACTGATCGGATTCACAGTACTGGAGGATGGAAAAGGATGTGCCATACACTGCTCCAGTGTCGATTCCAAAGGTACTCTTATTGCAGCTAATCAAGATGGTTTGGTGTATTATTCTCCAACAACCCGCGGAAATAGCTACTTGCTAGCAGGTGAAAAGAGCTGTTTGTTTAGTTATCGTGACTGTGTGGTGGTGAGTCATCTTGGTGAGGATGCGAAGTGGTATGTGAAAGTATTGAATGTGGAGAACAGTTGTGAAGAATTTGAATTGTTAGTATTGAGGTAGGATTGCATGAATACCATGACTTCCAGAAATGGTAATAGTGAATGTGCATCACGTATTTGGACAGAGTGGGGACTCTTGTTTATCATGAGTGAAGGTCATATTGTGTATCTGTTAAGAGAGAAGGATACACCGAGTAAACTTCAGATTCTCTATGATCGGAAGTTGTTCCCAATTATGTGAAGAATGGGGTTTACAAGAACGAGAACTTAGTGATGTCCATCAACAGTAGGATATGAAAGAAGTATTGACTTTAGATATGGTGATTGGTTCTATGAACAAGCTGACCATGAATCAGCTATGAATGAATATGTGTTGACAATCCCTTATACAAATGCTTCTTATGTAATTCGTCGTTATCTGGATTCATCACAAATTCATATGTTGATTCGATATTTGGAGCAGCTTCATCTACGAGGTGTTGCATGTTCAGAACACACAATGTTACTAATGAATTGTTATACCAAACTTCACGATCATAAGAAACTGCAACAGTTTATTGAAGAAGATTCTCTGAGTTCTCATTATGATCCTAAGACTGCTATTGAAGCATTGACTTCAGCAGGATTCTATAACGAGGCTCTTCAGTTAGCTGCAAATCATCATCTCCATGAGTGGTATGTCAGTATTCAAGTGGAGAAGACGAATTCTTTGAAAGAAGCAATGAATTACATCACTACTCTTCCTCCCAAAGAAGCAGCGAAGGCTTTGATTCGTTATGGAAAGAAACTTGTGGATGTTGTTCCAGAGTTAGTTACTCCTTTCCTCATTCATTTGTGTACTGAAGGAGAGGCTCAAGAACCTCAGCAATTCATTATTTGCTTTATAGACAACGCAGCTCAGCTGAAGCAGTTCCTTCTAGCTGTCACCCAACATCATCGCCAAACCGATCCTGTTATCTGGAATACGCTACTGGAGTTGATACTTCGTTCTGATCTATTGGCAGAGAATGAAGATCGAGATTCTGCTGTACTGCAGCTACTCCAACGACCAGATGCTACTTATGAGATTGACGAGGCGTTAGTGTTATTACAACGTTATGATTGTGAACAAGGACTCGTATACTTGTACCAGAAGTTGCATATGCAAGCAATGCTCCTTCAGCAATACTATCATATGGGTCAACATGCAGAGGCTTTGCGACTGTGTCAGCAAGATGGAGCGGAGGATGCTGACCTTTGGGAACTGTTACTCCAATTGATTGGTGAGTCCGAAGAAATCGATGAAAAGGAGGTTCGTGAGATCCTGGAGGCAGTAGAACGAAGCGGACAAGTTCCCTTGTTACGCATTGTTCAGTTGCTCTGTGATAATGAGAAGATTCCCGTGGATGTGATTAGGGAGTTGGTGATTAAGCAGTTACAGAGAGAGAAGAGTATCCGAGAAGCTGATGAACTGAAGCAGCATCAAGTGGCAGAAATAGTTGAAGCTCGTGAAAAGGAGATACAACAGATTCAAGAAAATGGATTCCGATTCAAACAGACACGTTGTGTAGCTTGTGGGTTGAATCTAGAGTTGCCTGTTGTCCACTTCCTCTGTGGTCATAGTTTCCATAAGGCATGTGTTGATATGGAAAAGGGTGTATGTCCGCGTTGTGGTGAAAGTGAACAGGTACAGAGATCAATGGATAATAACACATTTGAGAAGATGGTAGAGGTGATAATATTGGATAAGGAATAGATGAAGAGTTGTCAGGATGGTTTTGCTTTTGTTGCAGATTGCTTTGGAAAAGGAATGTTTGGAGAAGAGAAAGAAGTACCTGTTGTGAAAACTGAACAAGTTGTGGAAGAGATAGATGAAGACGAAATACCTATGCAAAAACTGGAATTGTTGTGTCTTTGTTAACAAAGAGAATTATACCTACAACTCTTTGTGATTACGAATGAATGTCGAACTGAGAATGTATCTACTGGAACGATTCACTGTGAATACAATCAAAGGATTCAGGCCTTTCTTTTCTCTCACCTGGTTAATCATTTTTGCTCCCGCTAGAGTTTCGAGAGAGACAATGATGGCATCAATGTCTTGTTCCACGACTGATGGCCCATAGATATCCACTAATGGCGAAACGACCACTTTCAACTTGGGAGCCACTTGTTTGAGAAACTCGAGAACTCCTTGTTTCCGTTGTTCGTAAGAGGCAATCTTTTCATGTTTTAATTTTGTCTCCAACATCTTATCTGCTGTTATCTAGGATAAAAAGACCAAAGTAGGCATACTCCGATAATGAGATGATCGCAGACTAGAGATGCTAATGTTAACAAAATCCGATGACCAGGGTGAAGACAGTCAAATGTTCCTCCAACACAAGCAGTTTTAACGTGATAATACTGAGATGAGTCCCAATCCAGTGCTACCATCTCTTCTGTCCATTGTACAGTATGAATCGTATCAAACTATGCTGAATATCGATTTGAACTTATACTGTGATCTGCTTAAGACCAAGCTTTGTCCGTTCTTCATTTATCCTCTTTCTTTCATCATCAAGATACGATGGAATTGACAAAACAATCGTTTCTCGTTGGTTTAACCATTCTAGAAGCTCTTCTAGTAAAACAAGAAGAAACGGTCTTACCATCAGATTTCTGATATAGAACAGTACATCTGAACTCGGATTTATTATGAAGAAGTGAATAATCCCAAACAACAGTGTAGACTTGGGAAATATACTTCTGAATAGAACAGAGCCTATTGTTGTGAAACGAATAATATAGTTTACTCTCCACATAGGATAATGGTGAAATCGTCACCAAGAGTCTTGATAAACGCCTCAATAGTTAGGTCATTGATCTGACTCTGATTTGAGGCTAATGAAGAAGGAGCGAAGAGAAGAAGGAACTTCATTACTGACTAACAATTGGTTAATGTCATAGCCCTGATATTCGCCGTTCTCGTCCACATAGGTGTAGACGATGGAATAGTTTTTCTTTCTTTTGATAATGGATATCGAAGTTGTAGGAATCCTCTCCTATAGTAGACAACAATATTTCAATGAAAAAGGAATCGATCTGTGGTTAAATCAATTACAGAAATGTAACATGAACGTCGATTTGATAACAAACTCTCGCTATTTGTACACAATTCCCGTTATACCGTCTGACATGCCAATGATCCCATTTCTTTTAAGAAACAGTTAAACACCATTGTTGAGTGTATGGTTTGGAGAATACTGACTAAAGTATAGTTATGGATTCTAGTGGCTCAAGTGAGAAGTCTAGTGTATCTTCGAAGAGACTGTATCACACATAGGAAGCAGAACCAGGATTTGTTCCACGTGAAAACACAGGTTTGTGTATGTATTTCTCAATGATACATAGGTAGATGGGACGAATCTGAACACAAGTTGTTTCTCGAGGGTCTACAAAAATATGGAAGTGACTGGAAGTCGATAGCTAATATGGTAATCTAGCTGAATCATTGTCAGATAGATTTCAACAAGAAATCTAGTTCAAGTTCGTACGCATGCGCAGAAGTACTTTCAGAAGTTGCAAAAGAATGTAAGAATAGTCGTTGGATGGCGATTACTAGAGTACAAATAAAAGTGCTTATGCAGAATGCAAGAAGAAGTTTAAAGAATCCACAAAGTTGCGAGTGAAAGAGGAAGTTGTAGTGAAACAAGGATCGAATCTACCGTTGTCCTCCCAGTCTCCTCTCATCATTGCCCCAAAGATTGAGATAGCTGTTCCTAAGACCGAGCCATCTCTCGAGAAGTCCATGTTTGCTCGTGTCTCTTCTCAAACTATTCCTCGATCACCGATTCATTCGGATCTTTTCTATTTGGAGAATGATTTCTATCTAGACATACACAGGTTCGCCTTATTCTGTCATTTGAGGTATAGGAAACCGTCAATCACTACATTCCCATTTGATTTGGAAGTAGTCGATAGATAGAATAGTCATTTTTAGTGTAATAATAATTTGGACGATATGCAGTATTTTGATTGTGCAGATCTTCACACCCCCATCTTTGAGTAATTCTGTACTATATGAACTAATTTGTTACAAACACATTATAACTCGTCATTCATTTCTCTTGGAAAAGCCTCTAAGATATTTCTCCGAATCCGGAACATCGTCTTCTTTGTAGGAGCAATTTGTTTGTTGTCAATAAATTTTTTCATCTTCTCCATTTCCATCTGAACAAATCCGATGCCATCAGATTCAATCTTCCGTAAAATGGATTTGTATACTTTCTTCCCACTCTCTGAAGCAGATTTAAGACTGTCAATATACTCGATAACTTGCTGGATTGTATCCTTCGAGTACTCATGAATCGATTCCAATTTGTGATCGATTTCGGGAATTCGACCGAATTTCAAATCCAGATTCCCGTCGATTCGACGATATGTATTCGCTACTGCATTCATATAACCAACTAGAGAGACTAAATCACGTCCTTCTGTGTAATCCAGAATCTCGCCATCACGGAACAACTAAAAATGATAGGAATGACGTAACACAACTTTCAAGGTGGGGAAACCATTAATGCGGAACTGATGAACAAAGGTTGAGTACATGTCTGCATCAATCTCAGCAATTACAATCTATCGTCCATAGAAACAATGAATACTACGTTTGGTTCTTCCATAAACACAGTAGCGAGTTGTTCGTACACAGGAGCGAATTGTTTGCAGTGACGACACCAAGGAGCAAAGAACTTCACTAGAACCACCTTATCCTTTTGAAAAGCAACATCAATAAAGGTTCCTGGAGTCAGAGTGACTACATGCGAAAAGGGTTTAGGAACTCGGACCTCAGTACCGAGGTGTTCATTTAACCAGTGAACAATAATCTCCAATTCTCGTTCCTCTTTATACTTCTCAGGCTCCACCGTCGATCCTGCAGCGAAGAACAAAAGAGTGGGATAACTCTCGATTTCAAATCGCTGAGAGAGTTCGGGTTCAACATCTGCCTGAACTTCAGCAAAAATGATGGAATCTCTCACATCAAGAAGGTAATCATGACATACGTTTGATTAAAAACTTCCTCAACAGCAACAAATACTGGAGCCAACTTTTGACAATGACCACACCATGGAGCATAAAACTTTACAAATACATTCTTTTCACCATTTACAGTCGAATCAAAATTGTTTCCATTAAGAGAAAGTACTTTACATAACTACATGGAACAATCTTCCCTCAAAATGGTACACATGAGACAAATAGCAAAAAGAATACAAATGACTTCATGGCAAGTACAAATAAGAGAGAAACAAGATAATTAGAATGAGATGCCGTACATTAAAATCTTATTAATTCATTTCTATATAAGCTCTATCCCAGGGGTATCAAGCGTGTGGAGCTAGAACTATAGAGAGATTCTTCTTCATAGCATTCAAGTTTAACAAGAATGGGTAAGGGGTAGGGAATAAGTGATATTGACAACTGAACCATTTGTGGTGCTTTGCTTGCAAGGAGTTCCTAATCCTTTTCCGTAGAAAACCTTGTGGTATTCGTGCTGCTCGTAAACTTCGTGTGGTTCGTCGTAACGAGAGATGGGCTGATAAGGTGATTAGCGATTTTCATAGTTCTCATTGTCTAGACTTACAAGAAGGGACACAACATCTCTTCGATTAAGGCTAATGTCCTCGGAGGAGCCACTATGGCTAAGGGAATTGTTCTTGAGAAGGTGTAAGTGTTTGATGGATGTGTTTGATGGATAGTGGAGTAGAGGCTAAGCAGCCTAACTCTGCTATTCGTAAGTGCGTCCGTGTTCAGTTGATCAAGAATGGAAAGAAGATCACTGCGTTCGTTCCTCGTGATGGTTGTCTGAACTTTGTGGATGAGAACGATGAGGTTCTGATTGCTGGATTCGGTCGTTCTGGTCACGCTGTTGGTGATATTCCGGGAGTCCGTTTCAAGGTGGTGTGTGTCTCCAAGACTTCTCTCCTCGCTCTGTTCCGTGGAAAGAAGGAGAAGCCTCATACATAAGTAGTATCGTTACAGCAACCGAAGAAGATTCCTTTTCTTTGTTTGTTGGAACCAACACTCAACCCTCAGTCCTGTTTCTTATTTCCTCGTGAATTGTAATATTTAATGAATTCAAATCCCTGACTCTTTGTAAGACTAACTACTTTGGTCTGCATCATTGCAGCAAGCAATTCAGGATACTTCACTTCATAATAATACTTGTTACATTTCACAGCATCCACTACAGCCTCCACCTGCTTCATTTCAGGTGTTCTTGTATTCTTCTCACTCAAATGTGTGATCTGGAAGCTCAATTTGGGTTTAGCTGCCGCAATTTCTACAGTTGGAGGAGGAAGAAGTGCAAGATCTTGGTCACAAATCCAAGTAAGGTGGACTGGTATTCGAATGTGGGTGAGTAATGACAGGAAATGACGAACACTTCCTCCTACAAGATAGGTGCCAGATGGATCCATTCTTAGTGTTATAAATGAAGAAATCACAAACGTCACAGAAAACAAATGAATGTGTTTTGGGAATGATGCATATGTCTCTTCATTAAGAGAAGGGAATTGAAGAATAGCTCGATTGTTTGTAGGTAAATCCTACGATGAATTAACACCTACACTCTCACCTCACTGAAGACGATTAAAGGAAGCGATCCAACCAGATCCTGAAGACGACAACCTGGCTTCTCGAGGAAGGACGGATTAGGCCACATGGCATATTTGATTGCAGTGAATAGACCACATTCAATAACCATACCCTATACATTGATCCTATATTGACAATACTACATCCATATTGACAAATCCGAAACGGTCGCTCTTCCTATTTTATTAGAGTTATTTCAAACTCATACAGAGCAGCATAAATGAGGATTTGAAGATAACCAACGAAATTGCTGATAATGATATCATTACCTCGGACACTAGAAAGAGAAATCGATCGAGAATCCACTTCTGTACTAGAGATGAAAAAACGAAACGAGTCTAACCGAATACGTAACTTTTGAGATTCTCCATACGAAATCTTGACAGGCCAAACTCCGAGCACTAGCAAAAGAAGATTACAGATCGGAGATACTACACAAGACCAATATACCCGCTTCAATACACTTCCAACCATCTGATCATGAGAAAATCCTTTCTAGAAATACAAGGTAACTCAAAAATTCAGCAGCCAGTAACAAGACAACAAGAACAAGAACAGGAATACAACGGACTACAAAGAGAAGAGTTCCGACAACATATTTCATTACAATATTTCCAAAACCCTTAGATCTTGGGTATTGGGGAAGAAACGGATTCAAGCCCGTTTTTTCATCATCCCATTTACAAAATGCTTCCTATCGAGTTATCGAATCTGAATGAATGATTACAGCCATTGTTGCAAGTGAATCAATGATGTTGATTCGTGACTCTAACTCTCTCTACTCTTCTGTGATTTACTGTTTCTATCTTTCACCTATCTATCCGATTCCAATCAATGTAGCGGAAATAGGTAAGAACCGCGGTTCTCCCATTTCCATCCTTTTTCCTCTTGTAACAGCCAGAATAATCGGTTTCACCTGTGAATTAGTATGGTATGTAAATGATTTTCAGCTAGGATTGTGCTTGATTCTGTGGAAAGTCGTTTGACTCGTTTATTGACGAACATGAACATGAGTTTATCTTCTTGTAGCCTACTAGATTCAGCAAGAACAGAAAGGCCAGAGGACATGTTAGTGCCGGTC
>ERZ824480.3415-NODE-3415-length-10821-cov-4.278841_pt1 | contig 10821 bp, 11 predicted proteins | sample MGYA00519861_ERZ824480 | MGnify/ENA primary metagenome ERZ824480 (study PRJEB31778, sample SAMEA3449152) | human gut metagenome | biome: human gut; feature: human-associated habitat; material: faeces | place: United Kingdom | collected 2010/2012 ...
GGGGGCCTTGTGGGTCTGGAGATAGCGGACGGAGCCGCCAGTCAGGTGGGGTCGCAGGCACAGCTTGTCCCAGCATTCGCCCTTGTCATGGTCCGCCAGCCAGTAGGTGTCCATGCTCTCGCGGGCGGGATGGTTGGGGGGGAAGTTCAGGTTGTCGAAGCCGTAGAGCTCGCTGGTGATGTCATCCTCCTCAAAGATCTCAAAGCCCATGGAACGGAAGGCGTCATTCAGGTCGTAGCACATCTGGGTGATGGGGTGCAGACCACCGCTGAGGGGCATGGTGCCGGGGACGGAGATGTCAAAGTCCGGGTCCACCTCGGAGGCCTTCATCTTCAGCTCGTCACGGCGCTCGTCCAGCAGAGCGGACAGTTGTCCTTTCACCTGGTTGACGGCCTTGCCCATCTCGGGCCGCAGGGATACGTCCAGCTTGGGCAGCTCCTTCATCAGCTCGGTCAGGCTGCCCTGCTTGCCCAGCAGCGCGGCCTTGATGTCCTGCAGCTCCGTCTCGGTGGCGACGGAGGCGATGCGCTGCTTGCCCTCGGCCAGCAGCTGTTCCAGTTTTTCTTTCATGTATTTGCTTCCTCCTCTTCAGAGTTGTTTAATGGGGTAAAGCGCAATAAAAAACACCCTTCATCCCATGTCTTGGGACGAAAGGCGAACTTCCGTGGTACCACCCAGCTTCGCGGACCTTCTCCGCGCACTCATTGCCCGGTAACGGCGGGGCCCGGCCGCGCATTTCCTCGCGGCAGCTCCCGGGCGAACACTGCGGTACATCCCAAGTCGGCTTGCAGCCGGTGGCCGACTCTCTCTGCCGGATGCGTGGGCGCAGATCTTCCCGTTCACAGCTTTTTTGCTTGATGGATAACTTATACCACAACAAAAGGAAACTTGCAAGCACTTTTTTCGCGGCGCGATACGAAAAAAAGCAGGTTTTGTAATTGACATATGTGCTATACTGTACAAAAAGGCACGGGGAGGTGCGCTATGCAGGTCATCGACAGGGCGTTTGTGCGGGGCCTTATGCCCGCCCGGGACCCGGGTGGACACAAAGGGACCTTCGGCAAGGTCTATCTGCTGGGCGGCAGCGTGGGGTACACCGGCGCGCCGGTGCTGTGCGCCGGCGGGGCGGTACACAGCGGCTGCGGGCTGGTGTTCCTAGGCGTGCCGGAGACGGTGTGGCCCATCGCGGCGGCCAGATGCCTGTGCGCTATGCCTCATCCACTGGCGGAGCAGGACGGAAGGCTCTCCGCGGCCGCGGAGACGGAGATACGCCACCGTGCCGCCGTCTGCGATGCCGTGGCCGTGGGCTGCGGCCTGGGGCGGAGCGAGGGCAGCGATGCATTGGTGCGCGCGCTGCTGACGCTGGAAAAGCCGCTGGTGCTGGACGCCGACGGCATAAACGCGCTGGCGGGGCATATAGATACATTGTCCTGCCGCCGGGACTGTGTGACGGTGCTGACGCCCCACGACGGGGAACTGGCCCGCATCGGCGGCGACATGACCGCGCCCCGTGAGGCGGCGGCCGCCGCCTTTGCCGCCGATCACGGCGTGTACCTGATCCGCAAGGGCCATCGGACTGTGGCAGCCGCGCCGGACGGCCGTCTGGCGGTGAACACCACCGGGAACGACGGTATGGCCAAGGGCGGCAGCGGCGATGTGCTGACGGGCCTTTTGACCGGACTGCTGGCCCAGGGCATGGAACCATTTGACGCCTGCTGCGCGGCGGTGTGGATCCACGGCCGTGCCGGGGATATGGCGGCGGAGGAAAAGGGACGGCGGGGCATGACCCCGGCGGATATGATAGAGAAGCTGCCCTATGCGCTGAAAGAGGTGGAATGACCGGAAAGCCCTTCTGAAAAAAGGAGGGACGGACCATGCGAAAATGTGTGCTGCCGCTGTTGCTGTGTGCGGTGCTGCTGTGCGGCTGCGGCGGTGAGAAGAGTCTGACGGTGCAGGACCAGTACCGGACGGTGGTATCGGCGGACATGGAGGCGGAGGTGGTCAGCCGTACGGCCAGCGACGACCGCACCTTCACCCTGACGTGCCGGTATGACCGGGCGGGGCAGTCTGTCACCACGGTAACGGCGCCGGAGGCGCTGAAGGGCCTGACCGCCGTGCTGGCGGACGGACAGCTGTCGCTGAAGAGCCGTGACCAGCTGCTGCCGGCAGGGGATGCCACGGATATCTGCCCGGCCAACTGTCTGCCAGAGCTGCTGCGAACACTGGCGGAGGGCTATCTGAAGGAGCAGGGCACGGAGCCGTTGGAGGACACGCCATGCCTGCGCCTGACGCTGGAGACCACCGGGCAAAGCGGCGCGGCGGTGCTATGCAGCGTGTGGCTGGACGAGAGCAGCCTGATCCCGCGGTATGCGGAGTTTTCACAGAACGGAAATGTGGTGCTGACGGTGCGAATGATATCCTTTGCCTGCACCACGGGAGATACGGAGGCGTAACAATGGAATCGACACTGAGGAGAACATGGGCGGAGATCGACCTGGACGCGCTGGCGCACAACTATCGGACGCTGCGTGACCGGGTAGGCCCGGAGGTGAAGTTTCTGGGCGTGGTAAAGGCGGATGCCTACGGCCACGGGGCCATACAGGTGAGCCGGACCCTACAGACGCTGGGCGCGGACTACCTGGCGGTGTCCAGCATAGACGAGGCGGCGGAGCTGCGGTGCAACGGCATCACCATGCCCATCCTGATCCTGGGCCACACGCCCCGTGAGCAGGTGGGACGGCTCATCGACCTGCACATTACCCAGGCGGTGTCCTGCCAGGCCAAGGCGCTGGAGTACAGCGAGGAGGCGGTGCGCTGCGGCGGCGAGCTGACGGTGCACATCAAGGTGGACACCGGTATGTCGCGGTTGGGATATCTGGTTTCCGGCAGGCATTTCAACACCGGCACGGCGGATATCTGCGCGGCCTGCGCCCTGCCGGGCCTGCGGGCGGAGGGCATCTTCACCCATTTTGCCGTGTCGGACGAGCCGGATGCGGACAGCCGCGCCTATACGGAAAAGCAGCTGGCGCTGTTCCACCGGGTCATCGACGTGGTGGAAGCAAAGCGCGGCCAGCGGTTCGCCATACGCCACTGTGCCAACTCCGGCGGCGTGGCGTCGTACCCGGAGACATATATGGACATGGTGCGTCCCGGCATTTTGCTGTACGGCTGCGGCGACCTGGCGGAGAAGCTGGGGCTGCACCCGGTGATGGCGCTCAAGACCACAGTGAGCACCATCAAGACCTATGAGCCGGGCACGGATGTCAGCTACGGGCGGCGGTTCACCACAGAGCGCGTCACGCGGATGGGCGTGGTGCCCTACGGCTACGCGGACGGCTTCCATCGGTGCCTGTCGGACCGGTGCGGCTTTATGACCGCGGAGGGTATGGCGCCTCAGCGGGGACGGATCTGCATGGACATGAGCATGATCGATCTGACGGACCTGCCCGGCGTGCAGGTGGGCGACGAGGTGGAGGTGTTCGGCAAGCGGCAGCGGGTGGACGTGCTGGCGGCTGCCGCCGGGACCATCCCCTATGAGCTGACCTGCGCCGTCAGCCGGCGGGTGCCGCGGGTGTATTACAAGGACGGACGGGAAGTGGAAAAGGAACTGCTGCTGCGGTTCTGAGGCTTCACACTGCCGCCGCGGCGTGCATAGGATAGACCGGGCGGGACAAAACGGAATTTACGGCGCTGCGGCGTATAAATCCGGCGGCTGCGTGGGACAATGGAAGTGACCTGGGGACATATCTCCCTCCGGTACTTCTTGCCTCGGAGTGTGAACTGTGTGGATACGACTGTCAGACGCGGCGACATTTACTATGCGGACCTCAGCCCCGTGGTGGGCAGCGAGCAGGGGGGCGTGCGCCCGGTGCTGATCGTACAGAACGATACCGGCAACCGGCACAGTCCCACTGTCATTGCCGCCGCCATCACGTCGCAGCTGGGGAAGGCAAAGCTGCCTACCCATATCGCGCTGGCGGCCCAGGGCAGCGGACTGCCGCGGGATTCCGTCATCCTGCTGGAGCAGATACGGACGCTGGATAAAAAGCGCCTGCGGGAGCGCATGGGCCGTGTGGACAGCGCGGTGATGGAAAAGGTGGACGCCGCCATTGCCGTCAGCTTCGGGCTGACGGGGAGCCATCTGGTGTGAACGGCGGCGATGACATGAGAAAACAGGCCTGTGCATAGTATGGCACAGGCCTGTTTTTTGTGAAAGGGGGCGGTGCACCGTGGAATATCCGGTCTGTCTGGCGGATAGCTGCGTGGGGACGCTGTACGTGTGTCCGCGGGGAGAGGAGACAGAGCTGCGGGCGGTGTGCCGGGGAACGGAGAAGGGACTGTACCGGCTGTACGTGCAGGGCAACAGGGGCGAGGTGCTGCTGGGCGTCACCGAGGACGGCGGGCTGCGGCGCTGCTTTTCCCGGGAACTGCTGGCTCCCGCCGGGGAATTGCGCCGCGGTGTGCTGCGGCCGTGCGGCGGCGAAGCGCCGGAACGGCGTGGGTTTCTCTCCCGGCTGCCGGAGATGGCGCGGACGGCGCGGCAGGGGCACTGTGTGCGGGCGCTGGTCCCGTGGCGGGAGGGGGAGCCCTTCCCGATCCCGGAGCTGTTCTGCTTTGCAAGCGTGGGGCAGGGACGGGTGACGTACCTCTTTGATGGCGAGGGCCGGCCCATTATGCCGAAATAACGGCGAAAATTTGAAAAAAGACTACCATATGTTGTGGATATATGCTATACTGTCTCTGACTATACGGCATCTGCCGTAGAGATAAGGAGGAGCAAGAGAGATGAGATGCCCCTATTGCGGTTATAAAGAGAGCAAGGTGGTGGATTCCCGCCCCGCCGACGAGGGCAGCAGTATCCGCCGCCGCCGGGAGTGTTTGCAGTGCGAAAAGCGCTTCACTACCTATGAGACGGTGGAGAGCCTGCCGATGGTGGTCATTAAGAAGGACGGTTCCCGCCAGAGCTTTGACAGAAGCAAGGTGCTGCGGGGCATCCAGCGCTCCTGCGAGAAGCGGCCGGTGCCCGTGGCGGACATGGAGCGCATGGCGCTGGAGATCGAGCAGGAGCTGCAAAACTCCCTGGAGCGCGAGGTCAGCACCGATGTCATCGGCGAGAAGGTCATGGAGAAGCTGAAAAAGGCCGACGAGGTGGCCTACGTCCGCTTTGCCTCTGTGTATCGGCAGTTCAAGGATATCAACACGTTCATGTCCGAGCTGAATAAGCTGCTGAGCGAGAAGTGACCGTCAGAAGATATTTTTGGGACTGAGCTGCTGCGTTTCGGCGATGAGCCGGAACTGGTGGCGCAGCTGGGCCAGCACGGGGTACAGCTCTTCGGTGCTGCCCTGGGCAGACAGCGCCTTGGCCTGGGCCATCAGGGCCTCGGCCTCGTCCAGGTCCTCATGGGAGACGATGATGTGCATATAGCCTTGAACGTCCTGCCACAGGTCGTCCAAGGTGCCCAGCGCCGCCCCGCCGTCGCCGCCGGCATCCAGGTCGGCGGTGACTGTGTCCACCGCGGCAGTCCACTCGCCGCAGCGGTCCGTGACCCAGGCGGCGTTCCACAGGATGAAGAACAGCACGGCCAGCAGTACGAACAGGGGGATGCGGACGGCCCTCATCGCGCAGCCTCCTTCCGCAGACACACCACGGTGCCATGTTGGTCCACGGACAGCAAAAACACGTCCTGACTGCGGGCGATGCCCTGCCGGTGAAGCTCTTGTTCCAGCCAGCGGTCATCGCGGCCCGCCTGCCGGAGGTTATCCGTCAGCACCCGGCCGTCGTTGATGAGGATGATGGGCAGGAATACATCGTCCTGTACGTCCAGCCCCAGCTGCTCCGGCGTGACCGGCTGAAGCGGACTACGGGGCAGCACGGACAGACGGCCGTTCGTCTCCAGCACGGCGTACTTTACGTCGCTCAGGTCGGTGATCCCCTGGCCCCGCAGCTGCTCGAACAGCTCGTCCAGCGTCAGTCGGTTGCGGCGCATGGTCTCCTGCCGCAGCTTGCCGTCCACGATCACCAGGGCCGGCTGGCCGCAGACCAGGTCCCGGAAGCGTACGTTCCGCAGGCTGATGGCGCTGAACAGTGTGGACAGGGCGATCAGCGTGATGATGGGAATGACGCCGTTGAACAGCGGCAGGGCGAAGTCCTGCATGGGTACGGAGGCCAGGTCGGAGATCAGCAGCGTCAGCACCAGCTCGATGGGCTCCAGCTCGCCGATCTGCCGCTTGCCGCTGAGGCGCAGGCCCGCGATCAGCAGCAGATAGAGAATGACCGTGCGGAAAAAGGCAGTCGCCATGATCGTACACCCCTTCGGAAGTTGTATTCCGGAGCAGTATGCCCCGCGGCGGGGCAAATTATGTTGGTATACAGCGGCAAAGCCGCTTTGTATATGGCTCGCAGAACGGAAAGGAGGATCTCGGCACAGGCCGACATAAGCGCCAGCGCTCATACAGCCGACGGATGTTTCCCGCCGGCTTGTCGCTGCTCTTTTTGAAGGCGGCGGCGAACATGAGACGACGAGGCGGAGAGTGATCGAAGTATTCGGCGGATGCTCTCCCGTGCCGTCCGGGTGCGTACACAGTCAGCAAATATGCGGGCGACCGCAAAACAGAGAGGCTGTGACCGGATGTGAAGACAAATGATCTGCGCGTTTGTGCTTCCGACCTATTATATTGATCGGAGGATTTTGCTTATATGTGTGGTATCGTAGGATACGTTGGACAGCAGCAGGCTGCGCCGCTGCTGCTGGACGGATTGTGCCGCCTGGAGTACCGGGGCTATGACTCCGCCGGTATCGCGGTCTGCAGCGGGGACACCCTTCAGGTACGCAAGACGCCGGGGCGTCTTGCGGCGCTGGAGACGCTGACCCACGGCGGGGCGGATCTGCTGGGGACAGTGGGCATCGGCCACACCCGGTGGGCTACTCACGGCGAGCCCAATCAGGTGAACGCTCATCCGCAGGTCAGCGGCGATGGAAAGTTCGCCGTGGTGCACAACGGGATCATCGAGAATTTCGCCCGGCTGAAGCAGGAGCTGATCCAGAAGGGCTGCACGTTCGTGTCCGAGACGGATACGGAGGTGGTGGCCCAGCTGTTGGCCTGGTATTACAGCCAGTGCGGCGATGTGTTCGAGGCGGTGAACCAGATGCTCTCCCGGGTGGAGGGATCCTATGCGCTGGGTATCCTGTGCGCCGACACGCCGGACCGGATCATCGCCGCACGAAAGGACGCGCCGCTGCTGCTTGGCTGCGGTCGGGGGGAGAACTTCCTGGCCTCGGATGTGACGGCGCTGCTGCGGCACACCCGTGACGTGGTATATATGGATGACGGCGAGCTGGCTGTCATCACGGCGGAGGGTATCCGTATCTACGACGAGCGCCGCCGGCCCATCGACAAGGAGCACCGTCACATCGACTGGGATGTGGACGCCGCGGAAAAGGGCGGTTACGACCACTTCATGCTCAAGGAGATCTATGAGCAGCCGGCGGCGGTGCGCCGCGCCATCACCGGACGCATCCGGGACGGCCGTGTGGTGCTCAGCGACCTGACTATGACTGACAGAGAGATCCGTGATATCGGCCGCATCTGTATCGTGGCCTGCGGGTCCAGCTACCATGTGGGCATGGTGGGCAAATACACCCTGGAACGGCTGCTGCGCCGGCCGGTGGAGGTCTGCCTGGCGTCGGAGTTCCGGTACAGCGACCCCCTGGTGGGCGAGGGCGATCTGGTCATCGTCATCAGCCAGTCCGGTGAGACGCTGGACTCCATGGCCGCCCTGCGCGAGGCCAAAAAGCGCGGTGCCCGGGTGCTGTCCATCGTGAACGTGGTGGGCTCGTCCATCGCCCGGGAGAGCGACGACGTGCTCTACACCTGGGCCGGACCGGAGATCGCTGTGGCCACCACAAAGGCATACAGCACCCAGATGGCGGTGCTGCACCTGCTGGGGCTGTATTTCGGCGATGTGCTGGGCACCGTGGATTACGAGACATACAGCGCTATGGTACGGGGGCTGGAGGCCCTGCCGGGGCAGATGGAGCAGGTTCTCTCCCATACGGAGGATATCCGCGCGGCCGCCAAATGGCTGGCGCAGGAGGAGGATGTGTTCTTCATCGGCCGTAATCTGGACTACGCATTGTCCCTGGAGGGGAGCCTGAAGCTGAAGGAGATCAGCTACATCCACTCGGAGGCCTATGCCTCCGGTGAGCTGAAGCACGGCACCATCTCCCTGATCCGCCAGGGAACGCCGGTGATTGCTGTGGCTGCCTATCTGCCGCTGCTGGATAAGGCGGTCAGCAATGTGGTGGAGGTACAGGCCCGCGGCGCGCGGGTGCTGGCCCTGACCACCGAGGCCGGGGCCGAGGCCCTGCACAAGCGGGTGGATACGGTGTTGACCGTGCCGGAGGCGGAGGCTATGCTCCTGCCGCAGCTGGGCGTGATTCCGCTGCAGCTGCTGTCCTACTACACAGCGCTGGAGCGCGGCTGCGACATTGATAAGCCGCGTAATCTGGCAAAGAGCGTCACCGTGGAATAAGATAGATCGGGGAGAAACGGATAAAATCCGTTTCTCCCCTTTCTTTTTCCGCCGCGGTATGCTACAATTAAAAATTGACTGAACAGAGAAAGGGCGTGTACGCCATGCACGACGAGCTGATCCGGCGGCTCAACGAAACAAAGACCATGTCCATCGTGGGTATGTGCAAGAACGCGGGCAAGACCACCATGCTCAACTGGCTGCTGACGGCGGGCCATCTGCGGGGCACGCTGGGGCTGACCTCCATCGGGCGGGACGGCGAGTCCACCGATGTGGTCACCGGCACGGAAAAGCCGGGTATCTTTGTCCGTGAGGGCACACTGATCGCCACGGCCAAGGATATGCTGCGGCTGGGCGATGTGACAAAAGAGATTTTGATGACCACAGGTATCCCTACCCCGCTGGGCGAGGTGGTCATCATGCGCGCCCGCAGCGCCGGCTATGTGCAGCTGGCGGGGCCCTCTATCACCACGCAGCTGCGGTCGGTGTCTGAGAGCTTTTTTGCCCTGGGGGCAGAGAAGTCCGTCATCGACGGTGCGCTGGGGCGCAAGAGCCTGGGCGCCCGGGCGGTGGCGGAGGGCGTTATCCTGTGTACCGGCGCCAGCTACAACGCCAGCATGGAGAAGGTCATCGCCGACACGGTGCACATCTACCGGCTGATGAACCTGCCCAAGGCCGAGACACTGCCGCCGGAGTGCCCTGACGGGCTGGAGGCCTGCGTCAGGGAGTACGGCGCAGCGCTGGTGACCGGCGCACTGACGGATACGATGGTGGTGCCGCTGCTGCGAAGCGGCGTGCTGCGGAAGTGCCGCCTGGTGGTCAAGGACCCCAGCAAGGTGCTGCTCAGCGCCGATACGCTGGATAAGCTGGCGGTGCGTGAGGTGGCGCTGGAGACGGAGGACGCGGCGAAGACGCTGTGCGTCACCGTGAACCCGGTGTCCGCCTACGGATGGAAATTCGACAAGGATGAATTCCTGTTCCGCATGAAAGCGGCGGTGGACGTACCGGTCATCAATGTGAAGGAGGAACTGGCATGATCGCGGTCAAGTTTGAGGAAAAAGAGAAGATCGGTCTGCAATACGCGCTGGAAACACTGCACGGCTGCTCGCCCTTCGGGCAGGAACGCATCCGGCGGCTGCGGTTTTATGCGCCGGAGGAACGCGCTGCACTGGAGGAGGAGCTGTACAACGTGGAGCAGGCGGCCAACGCCGCCGGCGAGCTGAAGGACGTGTACAACAAGCTGATGACCGGCCTGTGCCAGATGAAGGATATCCGCAACTCCCTGCGCCGCTGCGCGGCGGGGGAGACGCCGGACCATGTGGAGCTGTTCGAGATCAAGGGCTATTTGCAGCGGCTGGACGGTATGCGCCCGGTGTTTGAGCAGATCAACGCGGTGACGCACTTCAAGGGCATGACCTTCCACGAGGTGAAGGACGCATTGGCGGTGCTGGACCCGGATGGTACCGGGAGCCGGGGCTTCTATATCCCGGACAGCGCCACGGCCAAGCTGAAGGAGATCCGCACCGCCAAGAAAGAGGTGGAGGAACGGCTGTTCCACGCCCAGACCGACGCGGAAAAGGACGATCTGCGCCTGAAGCGCACCCGGCTGTGCGGCGAGGAGGACGCGGAGGAGATGCATGTCCGCAAGGCCATGGGCGCGGCGCTGGCCCCTATGGTGGACGATCTGCTCTCCGATGCGGAGACGGCGGGACGTCTGGACTTTATTATCCAAAAGGCACTGTTTGCCGTGCGCTACGGCGGTGTGAAGCCGGAGCTGACGGAGAAGGACCTGGAGCTGGTGGAGCTGTGCCGGGAGCACGACATGGGCTTCATCGCCATGAAGGGCCTCTCCGGCGGCCTGCTGAAGGGTGCGCCCACCGTCCCCGCCAGATAGAAGCTGCATCAGCCGCTGACCGTCGGCGGAGGTCATCAGCGACTGCACGGCGTTAGGGTCCCGGCGCAGTCGGTCGATAAGTTCCTTCTGATCCATAAGCTGCCTCCTTGGATAGGTCTTGATACTGCCAATATATGTGGCGGTAGCGGGAAAAGTGCCTGCTCCTCATGCAAAAAGCTGCCGGAAGCAATGCGTACTTCCGGCAATCTGATATAAGTATTCAGTTTTCTGCGCCTTGCCCAAAGTCACAATAGGGCCGCAGGGTACACTCCCCGCACCTGGGAGAGCGGGCGGTGCAGACGGCCCGTCCATGGAGCACCATCCGGTGGCAGAAGTTGTTGGACTCCTCCGGCGGGATGCACTGCCGCAGCTGCCGCTCTACCTTCAGCGGGTC
>ERZ824480.3421-NODE-3421-length-10804-cov-3.274165_pt1 | contig 10804 bp, 10 predicted proteins | sample MGYA00519861_ERZ824480 | MGnify/ENA primary metagenome ERZ824480 (study PRJEB31778, sample SAMEA3449152) | human gut metagenome | biome: human gut; feature: human-associated habitat; material: faeces | place: United Kingdom | collected 2010/2012 ...
GACATAGTAGCTCGCCGTTGCGCCAAGCACCGTTCTTTCTTCAATCGCTTCGATTACGCCAACGCCATGCATCGGGTAGCATACCTGGTCACCGACCTCAAACACGGTCCCCATCCTTTCTTTTCCTGCGCACAGAGTTGAAAGCAGAGCAAGTAAACTAAACATAGACACTTCTATTTTAATTATACGTCCCGTTTCGTGCAATGTCAAAAGAAAAGGGGGGCGGGGCGCTTTCAGGGCGCCCCACATGCCGTTTTCAGGCTCGGTTTCTTATTTTCCGGAAACTGCAAGGGCGCTCACAAGCACGCTGGGGCTCCCGAAGCAGGAAGCGCCCGGCAAGCCGAAACGCAGGTCGCTTCCAACGGCTTCCACACCGCGCATCAGTGAAAGGAAGGAACCGCTCACGGTGATCTGCTCCACCGCGCGCACCGCCTTTCCGTTTTCCACAAGCATGCCGGAAGCAAGCAGGGAAAACTCGCCGGAGATGGTGTTAAGCCCGGCATGCAAGCCGCTTACATCCGTAATGATGAGGCCGTTGCCCAGCTTCGCTGTAAGCGCATCAAAGCATTCCGTGCCCGGTTTCAGGAAAAAGTTGGTGGGCATTACGCCGACAGGTGCGGAAGCGCCGGCGCGCCCGCCGTTTCCCGTCGAAGGAATCCCCGCTTTTTTTGCGGTTTTCAGGTTGTGCAGCAGTGTTTTCAGAACGCCGCTGTCCACCACGGGCTTTGTAACGCATGGCACGCCTTCCGCATCGAACGCACGCGGATTCACGGCATGGAATGGATCGTCCAAAATGGTGACGCACGGCGCGGCAACCGCCTCGCCTTCCTTCCCCGCAAGCAGCGAAAGGCCCTTTTGCGCCGCATCGGCGGAAAACATTGGGGAAAATGCGGCAAGCAGATCTCCCATAGCCAGGTTTTCAAACAGAATGCGGTATTCCCCCGCAGGGACGGGCGCGCCGCCAAGCTGTGCCACCGCGCGTGCAACAGCCTCCTTCGCGCAACCATCCATATCAAAAATGCCGTCATCCACGCGGAATGCGAAGCCATCCTTTACCTGATCCCCGGCAGAGGCAACCGGCACGGCATAGGAATATGCAATGCGCTCCTCCCCTTCCGCATCAAGGCCCAGCGTGTTGCAGATGCGTGTGAGTGAGCTTCCGCTCCCTACTGCGCAGCGCATCACGCGCAGAACGCGCGCATCCTGATCCTTGACAGCGCGCTCAAGCGCCATGGCAAGCTCGATCTTCTCCCGCTCAGAGGGCGCATCCACGCGGCATTCCCGCTTGGGCAGCGCACGGTATTCGCACTTGCCCTGCATGGGGTGGTCATCCTCATTTTCGATCGCACGCGCATTGTCCATCGCGCGCAGCACAAGCGCCTCCGGCGCATCCAGGCTTTCGGTGTATGCATACCCGTTCTTGCCCGCAAGCTGTACGCGCAGGTTCAGCCCACGCTCCCGGGAAACGGAATAGGAGTCCAGTTCCTGCTCAAGCACCATCGCCGAAAAGGAATCACCCTCCACAAAATACAGTTCCGCCGCATCGCACCCGTTTTTAAGCGCGGCCTCAAACGCTTTTTCTTTAAACTGATTGAACTCCATCACAGCGCGCCTCCTTTCCCGCCCACGGTAATTCCACGCACACGAATGCGCGGCTGGCCCACGTTCGTCGGTACGCTGCCCGAAAGGGAGCCGCACATGCCGGGGCTCATCCACATATCCCTGCCAATGCGGTCGATCTGCATCAGCACATCCGCTCCGCGGCCGACGAGCGTCGCGCCGCGCACCGGGCGCACGCACCAGATCCGCGTGCACTTTGCCGCCCTCGGCCATCCGCTGCTCGGCGATGTGCTCTACGGCGGCGATGTGTCCCGGCTCGCGCGCCCCGCGCTGCACTCCGCCGCGGCCGACTTTGCGCAGCCCGTCACCGGGCAGAGCCTGCATATTACCGCGCCGGTCCCGGATGATCTGCGCGCGTTTGATTTTGAGAGGTACTTATGAAGAAACGCTCCATCACGATCCTGTATAATTCGCCCGTCATCCTCACATTTGCGCTGCTGAGCCTGCTCGCGCTCGGCCTCGGCAAGCTCACCGACGGCTGGACGACGCAAAACCTTTTTTGCGTCTACCGCTCGTCGCTGACGGATTGGCTGACCTACCCGCGCTTTTTCCTGCATGTGCTCGGCCATCCGGACTTCGCCGCCAATTGCAGCAACATCGTGATCCTGCTCGTCGTCGGCCCGATGGCGGAGGAGCGCTTCGGCGGCAAGCGCATCCTGCTTGCCATCGCGCTCACGGCACTCGTGACGGGGCTGGTGCTCTGGTTCTTCTTCCCGAACGGCGCGCTCATGGGCGCTTCCGGCGTCGTGTTCATGCTCATCGTGCTCGCGTCCTTTGCCGGCATGCGCACCGGCACCATCCCGCTCACGCTCATCCTCGTGCTCATCCTCTACCTCGGCGGTGAGATCTTTCAGGCCGTCACCGGCTCTGCCGGTCTTGCGCAGCTCACGCACATCGCAGGCGGCGTGCTCGGTATGATCTTCGGCTTCACGTGGAGCCGCGGAAAGCGCGGTGGACGATGAAACTGCTCGTCAGTGCGTGTCTGCTCGGCGTTGCCTGCCGGTATGACGGCGCGTCCAAGGGGCTCTCTGAGGACGTCCTGCGCGCGCTGATGGCGCGGCATACACTCGTGCCCGTCTGCCCGGAGCAGCTCGGCGGACTGCCGACGCCGCGCGACGCGTCCGAGCGGCAGGGCAGCCGCGTCGTCATGCGTTCCGGCCGGGACGTTACAGACGCCTATGCGCGCGGCGCGCAGCAGGCGCTCGCCCTTGCGCAGCGCTTCGGCTGCACGGCTGCCCTGCTCAAGCAGCGCAGTCCCTCGTGCGGCCACGGGGAGATCTATGACGGCACGTTTACCGGCACGCGCGTTGCCGGCGACGGCGTCACCGCAGCGCTCCTCGGCGCGCACGGCATCCGCGTCTATGGGGAGGACGACATCGCGGAGCTCTTGAACGAATAATTATGTAAACCAAAAGTCCGAAAACAGAATCCTTTTCCGGCAGTCTTAAGCGCAGTCTTGTGAGGCTGCGCTTAAGACTGTCAAAAAAGCACTGCTTTTTTGACAAAGGGGTCTGCGGCCTGACTGCAGCGCACGCGCCGCCCGCTTTCTGCGGACGGCGCGCACGTTTGCAGGCCGAGAAGTATTTTCTTCGCCGCACATGTCGCCGAAGAAAATGATTGAACTTTCTTTGCGCCTGCGGGCGCAAACTCTACGAGGTTCTTTGACAAGCTGAGCAGCGCAGTCTTGTGAGGCTGCGCTGCTTTTTTTGCACCGGTCGGGCAAAAGACTTAAATAATTTGAAATCTCTGCGAAAACCGTTGAAAAATCACGACCTTCCGTTATAATGAAAGCAGTCACGACCCCACAGAAAACAATGGAGGAGAAAACCATGCGCAAACGCTTTTTGTCCCTGCTGCTCGTGCTTGTCTGCGTGCTGACGCTGGCCGCCGTGCCGGTCGCCGCTGCAGAACCGGACGCTGTGCAGTCCCCGACATCTACGACAGAGCCTGCCGTCCCCACGACGGAGCCGACAGCCCCGGTCGAACCCAGCACCGAACCCAGCCCGGAGCCCAGCCCCGAGCCTACACCTACCGGCCCCTGGTATCAGGCGGCGATGGATTTTGCCTGTGCGCACGGCATCCTGCTCGGCGACGAGCACGGTGATCTGCTGCCGATGGGCAATGCCTCGCGCGCACAGATGGCCGCCATGCTCGTGCGCGTGTTCGGCTGCACGGCAGGGAAGGACATTGCGTTCTTTTCCGACGTGAACCGGGATGCGTGGTACTATCCGGAGCTGAGCACCGCCGTACAGATGAATATCCTCAGCGGCTACGGTGACGGCACGATCGGCCCGAACCGCAGCATCACGCGCCAGGAGGCGATGTCCGTCTTCGCGCGCGCCTTTGCAGTCTCTGACGGCACGGCTGCAGACCTTCAGTCTTTCCCGGACGCCTCCGGTGTCAGCGGCTGGGCGGTCGCCTCCGTGGCCGGTCTGGTCAGGGCCGGCATCGTCAACGGCGATGATACCGGCCATCTGAACCCCACGGCCAGCATCACCCGCGCCGAGATCGCGCAGATGCTCTATGAGCTCGGCCTGCAGTTTTGCAGCGACGCCGACGCGCTGCCCGATTCCGGCCGCGTGATCTATACCGGCGCCGCGACCCTGACGGCGGACGCCTTTACCGGCACGCTCTACCTCGGCGGTGCCGCCGGGCGCGACCTCGGCGCTCTGAACATCACCGGTACGCTGGTCGTGCGCACCGATCCGAACGGCACGGTCACCGTCGGCGGCGCGGTCGATGCGCTCACCGTTGCAGCCGAGGGCACGACGGTCGCGGGCAGCGGCCATGCCGGCCTTGTGCGCGTGCTTATGCGCGGCTGCACGGTCACGCTCGCAGCCGATAAGACCAGTCAGGAATATGACATCATGCTTCAGGGTGTCGGCACGGTCGTGACCGATCCCGTGCCCGCGCTCTCGCCGGAGTGCCGCGCCATCGACCTGTACGTGACCTATCGCTATTTCCCCGCGGAATACAAAGCCGCCCCCGGCAAGGCGACGCTCGTCTGGTATGTTGACGGCGTGCAGCAGCCGACGCGCAGCTACACGCTCGACGGCAGCTCCATTACGCCGGGCTTCCACATTGCCGAGTCGGTCTGGAAGCACGATATGCCCACGCAGCACACGGTGGAGATCCTGTTCTTGTGCGGCACGGATGCGATCCGCACGACGTTTGTCGTCCCGGTCAACAACTATTCGGACGCGGAGTATCAAAGCCTGCAGAGCGCGCAGTACCCGTATCAGCTCGAGGTCGTGCGCAACCAGTGCACGGTGCTGGTCTATGGTCTGGATAAGAGCGGAGAATACTCCATCCTCCATCACGCCTTCGTCTGCGGCCCCGGCCAGACCACGCCGATCGGCACGTTCCGCACGCCGTTCAAGGCGGCCTGGCATCCGCTGCAGGGCTGCTGGGGGCAGTACTGCACGCAGATCGTCGGCAACTATCTCTTCCACTCCTCGCCGTATAACAGCCCGAACAAGAATGACCTGTCCTACCGGCTGTATAACCAGCTTGGCACGGTCTGCTCGCACGGCTGCGTGCGCCTGACGGTGGCGGATGCGAAGTGGATCTATGACAATTGCCCGCTCGGTACGACGGTGAAGATCTACAATGCCTCGTCCCTGCCCGTGCCGAAGCCGTCGGCTCCGTGGCTGGACATCACGAGCCCGAACCGCGGCTGGGATCCGACCGATCCCGACCCGGCGAACCCGTGGAGACAATAAAACGATTCCCCGGAGCGATCAGCTCCGGGGAATTTCTGTTCAGGTCTCAAAACGGACGATCGTGCACAGCGTGTCCGCACTGTACAGACACACAAACGCGCCGTCGTCTGCGGCGGTATACTTGAGCGTGACGGTCTTCGTGTCCTTGACCGCCTTCGGATAGACGATGCGAAAGCCGCGAAACGCGTCGCAGCGCATGGTTTCCGGCAGCGCCTCAAGCGCGAACTCGAGGTATCTCGTGTTGTGCACATGACCGTTAAAATCGATGTCGCAGCGTCGCAGCGGCAGCACCGTCTGCGTGTCAAAGACAGCGGGCGCGCGCAGCCGCGGCGCAGTGTCGGGGAAGACGCTGCGTGCCTCCGGCCGGTAGGACGCGAAGCGCTCGCGGTCGATGCGCACGATCTTTTCCGTGCGCAGGTCGAACAGGATCAGCCGCGATTCGGCGCGCACGAGCTCCGTTCCGCTCGTGTCCGTGATCGTGTAATCGCGGAAAACGCGTCCCACGGGGGCATTGTCGCGCACCCAAGTCGCGACCTGCAGGGGTGCTTTGCTCTGTGGCCGGCGCACGATCTCGACGCGCCAGTCGGTCAGCACCCATGTGATGCCGCGGCGGCTGCCGTCGATCACATCGTCGCCGGAGGAATCGGAGTGGCGGCTTGCGGTGTTTTCCAGAATGCGCAGGATCGCCTCATAGGCGAGCTTGCCGTCGCGGTCAAAATCGGCGACGCCGGGGCAGTAGGTCTCGGTGTAAAACATGGCGCACCTCCCTCAGACTTCCGGAAGACAGCCGTTTGCGAACATCCAGCTGTATGCCAGCGCCCACGAGCCGAACAGGTCCGTCTCGTGCAGGGCGCGCACCTGTGCGCGCGTGTACCAGCCGGATTCGATCTCCTCCATGGGGTCACTGCTCGGGCGGAACGTCCCCTCGGCGATGCCGAACAGGCACACCGTGCGCTCGTCGCCGATGCCGACCGTGCACGCCGCCGGCGGCAGCACGTGCGTGATGGCGACCAGCCGCAGACCCGTTTCCTCGCCCAGCTCGCGGCGCGCGGCCTCCTCGGGCGTTTCGCCCGGCTCGATGAGTCCGCCGGGCAGCCCGTAGATGCGCTGGCCGAGCTCCATGCGAAACTCGTGGTTGAGCGCCATGCGTTCGCGCTTTGCGTCTGTGAGCACCATGACGACCGCGTCCGTGCGGTGCTGCTGCAGGTGCGTGAGCGAGTCGATGTTCCGGTCACGGCTGACCATCTCATAGGTGCGCGGGCAGCCGGTGCGGTCAATATAATGCAGGTCATAGCGGTGCAGGTATGCGCCGCCGTCTTTTTTTTCAATGTCAACGAATTGCATGGGCTTCTCCTCTTTGCAGGTGATAGTCTAGCATACCACATTTTGCGCCGCCCGACAACAAAAAAGATCAGAGCGGCGCCGGAAGCAGCGGCTGCTCTGATCTTTTTTGGGGGAAGAAAGAAGGGGCATCTCTGACGCGAACGGTCATCACGTCCCAATGACTGTAGCACAGCTTTCTTAAAATGTTGTGAGAGATCAGCCGCTTTCCGGCATGTCCACAATGCCGTGCGCGAGCTTGAGCTGCAAAATACGCAGCACGCTCGCATCGAGCGCCGCCTGCGTGAGCGTCCCGTCGGCGAGCGCCTTTTCGATGGCTGCGACCGTGCCGGGTACGTCGCTGATCTCGAGCAGCATATCGTTTCCGGCGGCGAGCGCAAGCACGGCCTTTTCTCCGTCTGTGTACTGCGCGAGCGCCTGCATCTGCAGCCCGTCTGTGACGATCACGCCGCGAAAGCCGAGGTCGTAGCGCAGCAGATTCGTGACGATCTTGTGCGACACGGAGGCGGGCGCATCGTCCATCGTCGGCACGGTCAGATGCCCGACCATGACCATGTCCGCTCCGGCGGCGATGCCGGACACGAACGGCTTGAGATCCTCCTGCCGCAGCTGCGGCAGCGTCTTGTCGACCGTGGCGGCGCCGTCATGTGAGTCGGTTTTTGTGCTGCCGTGGCCGGGGAAGTGCTTCAGGCAGCAGATGACGCCCCCGTCGTGAAAGCCCTTGACGGCGGCGGCGACAAGCTCTGCCGCCTCGTCATAGTCGTCGCTGTAGGCGCGGTCGCCGATGGCGTTGCTGCGCTTGTTCGTCCAGACGTCGGCCACGGGCGCAAAGTCCGTGTTGAAGCCGTAGGCCGCGATGTCGCGCGCGATGGTCTGCGCATTGTCGTGCGCGCCCTGCGTACCCTGTGCGCGGTAGCTGTACATGCTGCCGAGCTTCGTCGTGCCGACGGTGTTCATCAGCCGCGCGACGCGGCCGCCCTCCTCGTCGACCGAGATGAGCGGCGCCGTTTTGCACCCGTTCGAAAGCGCAGCGGTGAGCGCTGCAAGCTGTTCGCCGGAGGCCATGTTCTGCGCCGAGAGCAGCACGCCGCCGACCGGATATTCCCGCAGCGCGGCGGCGAGACTGTCCGTCATGCCCGTGACGGCGCTGCCGCCGGTGAGCGCCTCCGGGTGTACGATCAGCAGCTGGCAGATCTTCTCCTGCGTGGTCATGCCGTCCAGCAGTGCCTGCGCCGCGTCCTTGCGCACCTCGGCCGAGGTACGCGGCGTGGGCGAGGGCTGCGCGGCATCCTGTCCGCGCCGGACGCATATGACCACGAGCACGACCGCCAGCACCGTGAGTACGAGCAGGTAGACGAGTGCGCGCCAATTTTGTTTTGCAGTTATCCAAAAATCATTTCGTTTCATGCCTCCATTTTACCGCACCGGCGGCAAAAACGCAACGCCGTCTCCTCGACGCGCCGGACTTGTTTCGTTCACAATTATGTGCTATAATCATAGTCAAAATTTTGGGGGCGCGTGCTCCCGGACAGGAAGTGCTTTCTTTTATGACAAAAATTGATATTTTCTCCGGTTTTCTCGGCGCCGGCAAGACCACGCTGATCAAAAAGCTGATCGCCGAGGCGTACACGGGTGAAAAGATCGTGCTGATCGAAAACGAGTTCGGTGAGATCGCCATCGACGGCGGCTTTCTCAAGGACTCCGGCGTGCAGATCAACGAGATGAACTCCGGCTGCATCTGCTGCAGCCTCGTGGGTGACTTTGCCGACGCGCTGCAGAAGGTGCTTGCGCAGTTCCATCCCGACCGCATCCTCATCGAGCCCTCGGGCGTCGGCAAGCTCAGCGACGTCATCCGCGCGGTGCAGGGCGTGCAGTCCGATGAGCTGGTGCTCAACGGCTTCACGACTGTGGTCGATGCCAACAAGTGCAGGATGTATATGAAAAACTTCGGTGAGTTCTTCAACAACCAGGTCGAGAACGCGAGCGCCATCATCCTCTCGCGCACCGAGGGCATCCGCCCCGAGAAGCTCGCCGCCGCCGTGGCGCTGCTGCGCGAGAAGAACCCGACCGCGACCATCGTGACAACGCCCTGGACGGAGCTCGACGGCAAGCAGATCCTCCAGACGATGGAGCGCCGCGATACGCTCTCGGCCGAGCTCGAGCACCTCAAGGCCGAGGCCGCCGAGGAGGATGAGGACGAGCACGAGCACCATCACCATCATCACGACGATGATGACGATCACGCCTGCTGCTGCGGCCATCATCATGACCATGACGAAGATGATGACGATGAGCATGAGCATGAGCATCATCATGACCACGATGACCATGACCACGACCACTGCTGCGGCCACGATCATGACCACCATCATCACCACGCCGACGAGGTGTTCACGAGCTGGGGCACGGAGACGCCGCGCAAGTACACCGACGACGAGATCCGCACCGCGCTCGACGCGCTCATCAACGAGCACCGCTACGGCGTTGTTCTGCGCGCCAAGGGCATCGTGCCCGCGACCGACGGCGGCTGGATCCACTTTGACTATGTGCCCGGCGAGTCCGATGTCCGCCGCGGCAGCGCGCAGGTCACCGGCCGCGTGTGCGTGATCGGTTCGCATCTGGCGGAGGATGCGCTGAAGGAGCTGTTCCACATTGGCTGATAAAAAACAGCAGGCGCCGGACGTTCCGGTCTACCTCTTCACCGGATTCCTCGAGGCCGGTAAAACGAAGTTCATTCAGGAGACGCTCGAGGACAACCGCTTCCACAAGGGTGAGCGCACGCTGCTGCTGCTGTGTGAAGACGGCGAGGAGGTCTACGAGCCGGACAGGTTCTGCGCCGGAAATGTCTACGTGCGCAATGTCGACGAGGAGTCTGAGCTCACGCGCGACTATCTGCTCGCGCTGCAGGATGAGCTGCACCCCGAGCGCGTGCTCGTGGAGTACAACGGTATGTGGATGCTCGACTCGCTCTATGGCAACCTGCCGGAAAACTGGGCGGTCGCGCAGGAGTTTCTCTTCTGCGATGCGACGACGTTCGTGAGCTACAATGCGAATATGCGTCAGCTCACGGTCGATAAGCTCAAGAGCGCCGAGCTTGTCGTGCTCAACCGCTACAACGACAACATGGATCGCATGGAGATGCACCGCATCATCCGCGCCATCTCCCGCCGCTGCGACATTGCCTATGAATATACCGACGGCAAGGTCGTCTATGACGACATCGAAGACCCGCTGCCGTTTGACATCGACGCGCCGGTCATCGAGATCGAGGATCGCGACTTCGCCCTCTGGTACCGCGACATGTCCGAGGAGCCAAAGAAATACGACGGCAAGACCGTCGAGGTCAAGTGCCGCTGCCTTGTGCGCAAGAACGTGCCAAAGGGCTGCTTCATCGCCGGCCGGCACATCATGACCTGCTGCGTGCAGGACATTCAGTTCGCGGGCGTCGTGTGCGTGTGGGATCGCGCCGACGAGATCCGCAACGACGAGTGGGCCATCATCACGGCCCGGCTGGACTACAAGTTCCACCGCGCCTACGGCCGAAAAGGCCCGGTGCTCACGGTGCTGTCCGTGCAGGAGGTCGAAAAGCCGGAAGAACCGGTGGCTACGTTCTATTAAGTGCATAAACACAAAAAATCAGCCGCCCGCAGGGCGGCTGATTTTTCTTTTCCGGAATTCAGCTTTCCGTGCCTTCTGCCGTGGACAGCAGGACGCGGTCGTTGTCAAACGCCGTGCCCGCCTGTGCGGCGAAGGCATCGATGAGCCCCTGCACGGTCATGTCCGCGCGCTGCGCCCCGGAGACGTCGAGCACGATGCGCCCGGCGTCCATCATGAGCGTGCGCGAGCCGAGCTCGAGCGCCTGGTGCATATTGTGCGTGATCATGAGGCAGGAGATGCTGCGCTCGGAGACGATGCTGCGCGTGAGCGCGAGCACCTTGTCGGCCGTCACGGGGTCGAGCGCCGCCGTGTGCTCATCGAGCAGCAGCAGCTCGGGCGTGACCATGGTGGCCATGAGCAGCGTCAGCGCCTGCCGCTGGCCGCCCGAGAGCAGGCCCACCGGCTGCTTCATCCGGTCCTCAAGGCCCATATTCAGCAGGGCAAGTTTTTCCCGGAACAGCTCC
>ERZ824480.3423-NODE-3423-length-10802-cov-3.145622_pt1 | contig 10802 bp, 8 predicted proteins | sample MGYA00519861_ERZ824480 | MGnify/ENA primary metagenome ERZ824480 (study PRJEB31778, sample SAMEA3449152) | human gut metagenome | biome: human gut; feature: human-associated habitat; material: faeces | place: United Kingdom | collected 2010/2012 ...
CAGTACCTTATAATTATCGAATTAGCTATAAAGTGGCGCAACTATGTTTGATTATCTCGAAATGTTGTAGTGGAAGAAGTGGCTGCTCATTAGTAAAAATACATATTTTTTCTAGTGCATTAAATACAAAGGAGTATATGAAAGTATTGGAGGATTATATATTTGAAAAAATCCCATATATGTTAGTAAGATTTGACCCATCAGTAAATCGGGCAGTAAAATATGCTATTGATGATAAGCTATTAATACAATTAAAAAATGGCACATTTCGTCTTTCTAATAAAGGAAAACAATTTGTACTAGACATTGAAAAAGACAATAGCTTATTAAGTAATGAAAAGCAGTATTTAGATAAATATAGTAAAAGGCTTACAAATGACAAAATTGATGTTTTAATGTCAGCATGGAGGTATAAGAATGCTTAAAATTAATAGACTTCAAATAGAAATTATTACAGATCAAGGTAATTATGGTATTGATGAGCAATTCTATGAAGGATTAAATTTTTTGGCAAGTGATGATAATACCTGCGGAAAAAGTTCAATAATTGAAGCCATATATTATGGTCTTGGATTCGAAGAAATAATAGGCGGAAAAGGGGAAAAGGTACTTACTTCTGCATATAAAACATTTATTGAGGATAATGATCAAAAACTGAGTGTTATAGAATCAAAAATATACTTAGAAATATCAAATGGCTTGGAAGTTGTAACATTATATAGGACAGCAAAGGGTTTAAAAAGAGATTCAAAGCTAGTGACAGTATATTATTCATCTTTAGATAAGATCAATGATGATAATATATTGATAGAAGATATGTATGTTCATATGAAAAACTCGGCAACAAATATAAAAGGGTTTCATGCATTCTTAGAAAAGTTTCTACATCTTGAATTACCACTTGTTCCTGCAACGGATGGAAATCAGCGCAAATTATACATGCAATTGATTTTTTCATGTATGTTTATAGAACAGAAGCATGGATGGGGAGATATCTTTTCTGGTATTCCGGTTCTTGGAATTAAAGATTCAAAAAAACGGGTGATTGAATATGTCCTTAATTTGGATACTATTGATGCGGAAAAGAAAAAGGAAGAACTTAAATTTGAGGAAGCAAGAATTAGAAACGAGTGGACAGTAGAGATAAGGGAATTACAAAATGCAGTTAATCGAGAAACTTGTTCGGTATCGGGAGTTCCATTGGAACCGTGTGAGTTTACACAAATTACTGCTGAGGGTATACATATATTTAAAGAAAAAAAGCGTTTAGGTATTTTTATTCAAGAACTAAAAGATGAATGTAAAAAATTAGAGACAATAAAACCTCGAGTAATTGATAATTTTGATGAATTGCAAAATGAACTTGAAGAAACAGAAAAAGATATAGAACAGTTTGAAGAAGAAGTTTATAGTCTAAGAAGCCAACTTTCAAAAGAAAATGCAGCAATTTTAGTCTTGAATGATAATTTGGAAATTATAGAGACTGATTTACAAAATAATAAAGATGCTGCTAAGTTGAGACAACTTGGCTCAGAAATAGGATGCAAATCATTTGAAAATATTTGTCCTGTTTGTAATCAACCAATATCAGATTCATTATTGCCAGTGATAGAAGAAACTGAAATTATGAGTATAGATGAAAATATTCGTCATTTAGAAGCCCAGAAAGTAATGCTTTCATATGCGCGAGAAAGTCATTATGGAAATAAAAAAGCTATTGATGAAAGGCTGCAATTATTGCAAGGTAAGATTTTTTCATTAAGACGATTAGCCATGGCATTGAGAAATGATATCTATTCAATTAATGACAATATGTCAGAATCTATTATTTATAAAAAAATTGATTTTTTAAATAAAATTGAAAAACTAGAAGTTTTACAGAAATTTGTGGCCGAAAAAGTAGATAACTTATTAACGCTAGGTAAAGATTGGAAAAAAATGTTGGATGGAAAGAAAAAAGTTCCAAGTAAAAAATTTTCGGCATCTGATTATGATAAGATAGAGAAACTTAAGATTCATTTTATTGAAAATTTGCGTAAGTATGGATATAAAAGTGTTGCTAATATGGATGCAATACAAATATCAGAAGAAAGTTATTTACCAGTAATAGAAGAATTTGATATGAAGTTTGATTCATCGGCAAGTGACAACATTAGGGCAATATGGGCTTATACAATAGCATTGATGCAAACATCAATTGAGAAGAAAGGAAATCATCCAGGGGTAATAATATTTGATGAACCGAATCAGCATAGTATTATTCCGGAAGATATGGAGGAGTTTTTTAAAAGTTTACTTGATTTGGGAAATACCACACAAATTATTGTTGGCATAACGGTTAAAGATACAGATACAAAATCGGAAATAGAAAAATTACCTGCAGAATTGTATCATATAATACATATAGCAAATAAGGCTTTTCAAAGAGTAAAATAATTACTATTTTAATTTTATTAAAAATAAGAAGAGGCAATTGGAAATGGATTATCTTAATTGCCTTTTCACTAATTTATTTTAATATATGACGGATTATGCTAGGAAAATATGTTATCTTTAATAGTTAATATATGGTAAGTTAAAAAGTAAAGATATTCTAAAGGCTAAAGTGTCATATTTAACATATTATTACGAAGGAGGAAATATTATGGAGAACAAACATTGTATAGATTATGTAGGAAAGAATTATTATGAATTTGATAAATAATATGAAATGATAGTGTATAAATATTTATGTTTTAAGTCATTAACAAAAGGAGAATGTAAAATAATTAATGACAATCATAAATTTTTAACCTATATGTAATGGAAAAACTATATTTATGATAAGTATAGAGAATATGAGGATGATAAATTAAATTAATTTAGTCATTTTCTTGAACAAAATATTAGAAATGCAACTCCCAAATTTGAAAATTGGAAATTAATAATTACTGTTTTATTAACGTTATTTTGTGATAAAATATTTGAAACAATAATAGAAATTGCATGTATAAAATTAGATTCTGTTTTACAAGTGATTATTGAGATAATATCAATCTTCTTAATGATATTTATTTTTGCGTATGTAGTTGAAAAGCTAATACAACCACTGTGGGGAGTACCTGTTGAAGACAATTTATATAAAGATTATAAGAAAATAATAGATGATATTGTAAGAAATCGTATAGAAGATAAAATATAAAATGAGTAGGAGGGTGTTGCCTATATGAAAAAAATAAATGAGAATTTTTGCGGCTATATAAAGGTGGAAGACGATACTTATACATATAACGTATCAGATAATATAGTTCCAGCACAAAGTGATGTCTCCAAAAGATATGATTCTTTGTATCGTATAAAATCACATAATACAGATACACCGGAATATTTATTTGGTGAAGATAACGATAGCATGATTGCAATATTGCATAAAGGAAAATTTGTTACAAATCTTATTGGTACTAATGTGGCTATTAGATTTGCAACGCCTATTATTATAAAGGCATCTGGAAATGCTCAAGGATTTTTTAGTAAGTTGACAGAAGATTGGTGTAAATTTCATGCAATTACATTTTGTGGTGGAAATATAAATGCATTATATACTCCTGACATAGCAATCGAGCAACCAGATATTTCAGAATTATTAAAATATGATGGCGCAAGAACTATAAAAATGCGTCCTTGGAGTGACTACACTCGGACAACAGAATTTCAGATTGAAAATGAAAAAGTAACATTAACTGTTTCAGTAGGACAAACAGCAGAAACTAATAATGCAGAAAATAGAGGTGCATATAATCTTGGAAAAATGTATACATTTTTTCGATTTTCGTTTGAAAATGCTCAAAGATTTGAAAAGATAGAAAAATACTACATTATAGTAAAAAAAATAGTTGCGATTTTGACTGCTCAAAATAATGTCTGTTTTGAAGAGGTATATCTTAGTCAAAGAAATTCTGAACAAAAGTATTTTAAGACAGGAGTATGCAAAATTTTTGATCCTTATGAGAATTATTCCATAAGGCAAAGGCATAAAGTAATTCCAATATTTAGTGTTTTTGATTATATCCCCAATTTAGTAAATGGAATAATAAATAGTAAGGCTGATTCATTGCTAGAACTTCTTCCAGAAGATAATAAAATGGTTAATCGAATATCAATTAAAAATGTTCAAGATTTATGTACGGCTTTAGAAGTTTCTTACCAACTGGATGATAAGAGAAAAAGAGAGAAAGATGCGCTTGTTGAGGAGCTAAAAAAGAATATTAAAAATACGATAGCAGAATTTGTTAAAGAACATAATGAAATTGATGTAAATAAAGAAACTACAATAAGTAGTGCTTTTCAATATCTGGATTATACATTGAAACAGAAAATACTTACACTATATAATGAAAATAGTGATGTAGTGAATGCAATCGTGTCAAAATACTCGTTACCATCAGTAAATGAGAATAGTATAACATCTTTTGTAAAATTGCGTAATAATAAGACACATTCTGGTACAGTTGAATGGGGGGAAAGCGCAAATATATATGTTCCCTTGTTTGCTATTGTTTACGCTAGCTTTTTTAAATATATTGAATTGCCGCATGAAGTAATCAAATCTACATTATTACGGATTTTTTAGATGTGAAGTCCAAAATATTTAGGCGAAGTACGTTATTATATAATGCTTTATAGGTTAACCTTTTAACGATGCCCACAGTCAGTAGTCTGAAACCCCTTAGCTGACTACTACATATTGCTTTGAATTGCATCTTTTTGAAGTGGTTTGCAAAAAGAGTAGTCATTAAAAGGAAAATATAATATCCTGAAAAGTCGATAAAGCAATGCAAAACTCGGGATTACAGGGCATTTCAGAACAGGAGAATTTTATGATTAGAGTTTTATTCATCTGCCACGGCACTCCAGTTTTATGATAATGCATACCTTCGCAGACTGGGGCAATACAGGGCAGAATATGGCGGAAAGCCTTGGAATTACTACGGTTTCGACTACTAAGGCTCATGGGCGGAATCGGAATAAAGGCAAAGGTGTTGGGAGGATTCCTTAGTAGTAAGGGACTACTTAGAGGTTGAATATGAATGATAAAAGCCACAATTGTTAGTAGGGAGACTACTGGAGTTGTGGCTTTTTTGAAATTGTAATATGCACATAATTTGTTGTTTTAAAGGCATATTTAAAAGGATGATTAACTAGGTGTTGAAAATATAAAAAAATGATGGTAATATATGTTTGATAAGGTTAGGAGGTTATCAAACATGGCAAAAGTGATTACATTAAATGAAGCAGCAACATATTTATGCGTGAGTAAATCTACTTTAAGAAATTGGGATAGAGAAGGAAAATTAGTTGCAAAAAGGCATCCTATTAATAATTATAGATTGTATGATTTGGATGAAATAAATGCATTAAAAAGAGAAATGGCAGATGATACGAATGAAGCGCAGGAAAAGATTAGTTATGCTTTAGAAGTTGATGATAGTAAAAAAATTAAAAAAATCATTTCACGCTTGCATGGAATATTGAGGGATGAAGAAGGAAATAGTAATATTATTGAAAGATTTGACGAATTAACAAAACTGGTATTCTTGAAATTATATTATGAAAAGGAAACTGAAAACATTTTTAAAAAAACTGCAGATGAAACAGATAAAGCATTTTGCAATCGTATCCGAAATGCATATGCAAATGTTGCTACAGAACTGGAAAATCTATTTCCAAATGAATTTTCAGGATTGAAATCATGTGATAATGTTATAATAAAATGTGCGGAAATATTATGTGATAATAATTTTGCTAATACTGATATTGACATTAAAGGTTTGTTATATGAAGAAGTGATAAAGGGCACTTTTGATAAAAATGATAATCAACAATTTTTTACGCCATCAGAGATTACAAGTTTTATGGTAGATATGATGATGCCATTCATAAAAGGAAATATATGTGATCCTGCGTGTGGTACAGGTGGCTTTTTAATTGAAACTTTAAAAAGCGGATGCAATATAGATAAAGTATATGGTTTTGAGATAGACAAACGTTTACAGTGGATTACAAGTATTAATGTGTTGTTGCACGGTGATAGTAATTGTGAAATTAGAAGTTGTTCCGAAGGCGGAACATTAGGGTGGTTAGGAGATGAGTATAATGAAAGTATGGATGTCATTTTGACAAATCCACCTTTTGGAAGTGATGTAACTGATACAGAAATATTAAACAAATATGTATTAGGGCGTGATAAATCATCTAGGAGAAGGGGCGTTTTATTTGTAGAAAAATGTTGTGAGTTGTTAAAAAATGATGGATATTTAGGAATTGTAATAGATGAGGGAGTATTGAATGCTTCATCGAATTCTGATGTCCGAGAATTGATAATAAGAAAATTTGATATTCTTGCAGTTATTAGTTTGCCAGAATCAGCATTTCAACCATACGCATCTGTGAACACATCAATTCTATTATTGAAAAAGAAAGGTGAAAATAGTTGCTCTCAAAAAACTTTTTTTGCAAAAGCAGACAAGATTGGACGGAAATCAAATGGAGATGAAGACTATATATACGATACAGAAGGTCATAAATTGATAAATAGTGATTTGCTTGACATAACTGATAAATGGTATAGATTTAATGAGGGTGAAGAAATTACTAATTCTGAGAAGTTGTATATTACAAATGTATTTGAATGTATGAGCGAGGAGCAGAGTAATAGATTAGACTTTCAGTTTCATCATTTTGCTAGAGAAAAATACAAAAAAATGTTAGATTTGAAAGCTAATAGATGTGTATCTTTAGCCGAATTGTGTGATGAACGAAATGAAAGTATGGTTCCATCTACAAGTGCAGATGATACATTTATACAATACACTGGATTAGCAAATATATCTCCATATAACGGAAAGGTTGAACAGGTGTTAACACCAGCAGAGTCTATAAAAAGTGCAGTCAAACGTTATGAATTAGGAGATATCGTGTTTGCTAGAATGAGGCCAAATCTTAGGAAAGTGGCTTTGATACCGTTTGAAAATGGCGGTTATGTTTCACCAGAATGCTCGGTATTTACAGTTAAGAAGGATAAGCAAGGACATGATTTGGTGGATAGAGAATATTTGGCAGTTGTAATGAGATCAGATATAGTATTTAGTCAACTTCTATATAAAGTGACTGGAGTAGGACGTCCAAGGTTAAGTCCGGCAGATTTGAGAAAAGTAAAGATTCCTATCGTTGATGAAAGTCAACAGAAAAATTTTGTGTCGCTTTATAAGGGAAATATGAAAATGGCTAGTCAATTAGAAGAACAAGCTAATCAAATGTTGAAAAAAGCAAAACATATTGAAACATCACTACCAACAAAATTAATAGAGGAGGTAATGAATTATGCATTTGGATAAGTGCGAAATGCGTGAAATGTTATCATGTGATAAAGATAATACATTGGATTTATCTATTTGGCTGAGAAATAGATATTTACCATATCTGATCACAAAGTTTAATTGCTCGAAAGTGAGAAAGTGTTTAGGTCTTTATCAGGGAGAGAGAATACCCGAAAATGAAAGAAATTTAACTGATGTAAGGAATAGAGTGAGTCTGCTTATCGAGCATGATTTAGCAGCACTTTCAAATGAAATATTAGAAGAGTATGATATTGATGATATGTTTTGGTGCTATGTTGTTGCAAATAGATTTCCGGATTTGGAAATCAGAAAAAATAATGGGGAACGATGTATGCGAATCGAAGTAAAATGTCTTCAGAGTATGGCAGAAGAAAAGTCGGCAAATTTTGATACACTTATAAAAGATATCAATCCCCAAACTGATTTTGTGGTTGTTTTTCTTTGGGAATGGGATTATAAAAAAAATTCCGATATTAACTGGGATAGAGTTCCACAAATTTTGGACGCCTTTGTGTTTAATGCTTACTCTTTGGCTCAATTAAGAGATACATATTGGCTTAATAAGCCACCAACTGATTTGGGTAATGGCTATCAAGGATTTGATTTAAGATATGGAGTGAATTGTAAAAAAAGTGTTTATTCCGAAGAAGAGGGGAATTATGGCAAATTAATGCGAATATGGCAAAAGGGATTTGAATATAGACCAGTATCATCACCAGTATTACTTGATACAGAAAACGAGTATTATAGATTTAAAGATAAAGTTATATTTGAAGGGTTTCGAAGTTTGTCGGAATTGTATTTACCTGTGTTTTCGGAAAGTGTAAATATTGAGCTTCAGTTTGATAATAGAATTATTGGATATTTGAATGGAATGTATGCATTCATGCTTAAATCAAGAATTCCAAATGGGTATGATTATTCTGTTTTGAATAATGAAGTAGGAGTGCAGTACGTGGTGACATTTACAGATAAATATGATTATACAGGTCTTGAATACTATAAGGGAAAATTGAAAAAAAGGTTCCAAGGCAAAAAGCCTAAGAACCTTGGTAACGAGAATTTTTAATCTTGCTTAAAATTTACATATGATTGACAATAACGTAACATTTCTTCATCGTACTTTCTACCAGAAGCATGGTTAAGAAAACGAACGGCGGTATCTAAAGAAAGCGTGTCTATTTTGGTATGTGTTATGTCATACAGATTTACGGTATTGCCATTTGGATTGATTTCAAAATGAAAAAAATATCCACCTCTGTCGGGGGGACCTGATTGAGAGCGTACACACAAGCTTACTTGTGGATATCGTGAGAAGATGCTTTCAAGTTCTGTTTTTAAGATTTCATTATCGGTATCAATAGTATATAAAGTAAATGGTAAAGAACCGATGATATTTCTTGCCATATAGTAACCTCCGTTTTTCTTGTTATTGTATCAAAAATTGTCGGAAAAAGATAGAGGAAGAATATAATTGTTGAGAAGGGGTATCCAAATCTCTACAACCATTCTTCCTGAAGACCGATGGCTCCCTTCGTGCGAATTTTCGCAGAATTAAACAAGGGGGATATCCGTAGAACTCATATTATATGAAAATCCCCGCAGAATACCGCTTTTTTAACCGATTTTGTTTTGCCGGATAATACCGAAATACGCATAAAAACCATGTGTAAAACGATAGAAAAAGCACAGTTTTATGCGTATTTTGGGGAAGAAATATAATTAAAAATGTCTTGCTATTTTGTGCCATCAGAGTGATATATGTACTACCGAATAAAGAAAGGCGGGTATATATTATGAAGAATGAAATAGGATTTACATTGGAATCGAAGCAGAGACCAAAGCTGGCACAGGAGATTGGAAACATACTTGGGACAGCACCGCATTATGAACGGGTACCAAGCTGTGCATATGATATTGCGGGATACCGACTGGACAAAGAGGGAGTACTGCATATCCCGGAGGGAGTAGAGGAAGAAACGGTGGAAGACCTGATTCTGAAGTTACGAGAGTGTGGGTTTCAGGACGATGTAGAAGTAACCGAAGAAGTGCCAGTGCAACAGGAGAAGCTGACAATAGCAATTCCAAAAGAGAGTCTTACGGATACGGCATTGGAAAATTTACAGAAGATTATAGCAAATAAGCAGATGCTTTTTCAACGCGCATTTCAGACGGACAGCACAGAAGTTGAAATTACAGAGGAAAAAATAAACTTCACATGGTTTCCATACACAACGGATAGCGATGAGATTGCAGCTTACATACAATTTATCTCAAGGCTGTGCGATACGGCAAGAGATGCAAAAAGGGTACCATCAAAGCCGACTGAAACGGACAATGACAAATACGCTTTCCGCTGTTTTCTGCTCAGACTTGGCTTTATTGGGAAAGAGTATAAGACAGCGAGAAAGATTCTGCTTAGGAATCTTACAGGAAATTCAGCATTTAGAAGTGTAAAATAAAGAATGAGGGTATTGACTCATGCAGCAGTCAATACCCTCATTCTTTATTTTTTTATAGTAATCTGCACTGCCATATTAGAAACATCCTGTAGAGTATTTTGTTCTTTGCAGCGTTGCGCTTCGGATTTGATAAGGTTTTCAACATCTTTCTGCCCGAAGGAATCAAGAGAAAGATACAATTTCATAAGATCAGTATAAACGGATTCCAGTTCCCAGCGTCCCAGCTGTTCTATATCATCATCTGACAATTTGGCTGATGATGAATCGTTGGATTTCCCAAGTATATAATCCGTACGCACATCAAATAAATCAGAAAGTCTGATTAAGGTTTCAAAATCCGGGGTACGTTTACCAGTCTCCCACATAGCAACAGTTCCTTTGGAAACACCAAGGGTTTCTGCAAGTGAAACCTGCGTATATCCACATTTTTTTCGTAGTGATTTCAGACGTTCATCAAACATAAGCACACCTCCTATGTGAGAATAATATCACTAACTGTTAGAAAATACAAGCGATTTTAAATAATTATAGATATTTATATCATAAAATGTGAGATTGTAGATTGACATAGGTAACAATATGTGATATAAATAAAATATAAAATCTCACAATGAGTGAGAAAACAACAGCGGATGTCATACAAAATGTTTCCCGCAAATAATGGGATAATTGGATTTTCATACGAGAGAAGGTGATTAAGATTAAGGATAGGAAGAGACAGCGGTTGAATCGCAGATTAAAGTACAAGGAAGAACTTCTTGACAAGAAAAATGACCTGGGTGTTAAGGATCTGACAGCATATAATGCCGTTAAGCAAATGGCAACAAATGGAAAAGCGTCAATAGTATGGAGATAGACCGCCGGGAAACTGGCGGTATTTTATTACCTCAAAGGAAGGAGCAACATCTTATGGAAAAAACAACTATGAGTGTGCAGGAATTATCTGCACAGATGGGAATCAGCC
>ERZ824480.3424-NODE-3424-length-10801-cov-3.115764_pt1 | contig 10801 bp, 8 predicted proteins | sample MGYA00519861_ERZ824480 | MGnify/ENA primary metagenome ERZ824480 (study PRJEB31778, sample SAMEA3449152) | human gut metagenome | biome: human gut; feature: human-associated habitat; material: faeces | place: United Kingdom | collected 2010/2012 ...
TATCGGAGTTCCATTCCGATTGGGCACGTTCGTAGTTGACCGGACGGTTCATGATGTCTTTATCGGCATTCTTGACCCAAAGGTAAGTCTGGTAGAAGTTATAACCGTTGCCGGCTTCGTTACCCAGCGACCAGAAAGTCAGACTCGGATAGTTCTTATTACGTTCGAACATGTTGATTGTGCGGTCCATGTGCGCTTTCAACCATTCCGGATTGTTTCCCAGCGTACCGCCTTTAGCAAGATCATAGTACATGCCATGGCTCTCGATGTTTGCTTCATCGTATACATAAAGTCCGTATTCGTCGCACAATTCGTAGAAACGGCGATCTTGCGGATAATGGCACAGGCGAACCGTATTCAGATTGTGTTGTTTCATCAATTCGAAATCTTTGCGCATCAACTCTTCAGTCATATAGTGACCGGTAGCAGGGTTATGTTCGTGAATGTTCACTCCCTTCAACTTCAGCGGCTGTCCGTTGATGAAGAGGCATACATAGGGCTTTCCGTTGCGTGCCAGTTGCTCGGTCGGTTTAATTTCGATGCGGCGGAAACCTACGTTGAACGGAATGATTTCGTTCACTTTACCGTTTTCTTTTACTGTCATCACCAACTTGTAGAGGTTGGGGGCTTCCGAAGTCCAGGTCTTTACATCCGGAAGTGTCTGGTCGAAAGACACCGTACGGGTCTCTCCGGCCGCTACATTAGTTGCTTTCTCTCCGGTTGCCACTACTTTGCCATTGGCATCGAGCAGTTCGTATACCAACGTCATATTGCCGGCTGTCGAACCGTTGTTTCTCAGGTCTACGCCCAGTTTGAAGATACCGTCTTTGTATGTATCGTCCAGAGTCGATGTTACACGGAAATCTTTGAGCGCGGCTTTGGGTTGTGAGTAAAGGAATACATCGCGTTCGATACCGCTGATACGCCAGAAGTCCTGGCATTCCAGATAGGATCCGGTACTCCAGCGGTAAATCTTTAAAGTAAGGACATTTTTGCCGGGCTTCACGAATTTATTGATCAGGAACTCCGCACTGTTTTTAGAGTCCTCGCTGTAACCTACTTCCTGTCCGTTGATATATACGTATACACCCGATTTGGCACCGGCCAGGTGGAGGTAAATATCGCGTCCGTCCCAGTCGGCGGGAATATCGATGTCCCTGCGGTAAACACCTACCGGATTGGCTTCCGGCAAAGTAGGAGGTTGAGGGTTACGGGGCTGGAATTCATATCCGTGGTTGGTATAAATAGCTACTCCGTGGCCTTGTACTTCCCAGTTGCCCGGTACTTTGATGTCTGCCCAATCGGCCGTACTGATTGCAGGGTCGGTGATGTTGGCCGGCAGGTTCTTGTATGAATCTACAAAATAGAACTTCCAGGTGCCGTTCAGGAGTTGGTAGTACTTGCTTTTTTCAAACTTTCCGGTCAGGGCGTTTGCGCGGTTTTCGTAGGTCATAAATGAAGAACGGGGGTATTCTTTATTTACGGCTACCACCTGTACGTCCTGCCAGTAAGGTTTCGTCGGTTTGTTGTCGGCCGAAGCAAAGGTGGATGCCATCAGGAGGCCACCCAACATAAGGCTATTTAAGGTGTCAGATAGTCTTAACTTCATGTTTTGAGGGTATTAGAATGATAATTTATTTAACTTTTATATGATCAAAGCCTTCTCCGTATACGCCGATTACTGCACTTTGCGAGACAAAAGCAGTCGGGTCACAGTCTTTTATCAACCGGAAGATAATGGTTGACTCCCGTTTTTTTGCCAGGACGAACATCATCTTCTGCTCTTTGCCAGTATAGAATCCGGTTGCATTGATAATGGTTACTCCCCGGTGCGGATATTCGTTGATGCGTTTGCCTATTTCTTCATACTTGTTGGAGATGATAAAGAATTGTACCGATTGGCGCGCGCTGTTCACTACTTGGTCCAGTACGAAGCTGCAAACATAAAGGGTCACATATCCATATACTACCTTTTCCCAGTCTTTCAGTACGAAATAGCTGGAAGAGATAATGATCAGGTCACATATCAGCATGACTCTTCCCAAAGTGATGTCGCGGTATTTGTTGATGACAGCCGCGATAATATCGGTTCCTCCCGTACTTCCGTTGGCTGAGAAAGCAATACCGATGCCGCTGCCACAGAAAGAAGCACCCAACACGCAAGCCATGAACGGCTGATCGTGTAGCAAGGTTACGTTCGCGGTTAACTTTTGGATAACGGACAGGAAGAAGGTTAAAGTGAATACACCGAATATGGTTTTAAGACTGAATCGAAATCCCAGCACTTTGAGGGATACCATCAGCAAGACAGCATTGATGGCAAAGTAAGTGTATTGAACCGGGAATCCGGTAGCGAAATAAACAATAGAGGCAATGCCCGGTACTCCACCGGTGGTGATGTCGTTAGGAAGCAGGAAGAGAGTCCATCCGATGCCGTAAAGGATCATTCCCAAGGCAATCATTAAGTAGTCTTTCGTTTCTCTGATTACTCCCTGTTTAGAGGGCTTTGATATTTTCATCTTCATGGATGGGTTGTGTAGTCTTATAATCGGACACGGATTTCACGAACCGGCCGGCTTTGTGTAGCGAACTAACTGCCGGATGACTCGTGAAACCCGTGTCAAAAAGAAGTTTTATTATTTTGCGAAAGCGTGTCTGTAACCTTTCACCTTGTTCCATGCTCCACGAGTAAAGTCGGGGATAGCTACCGGGGCAGAGCTGTTTTCGATAGAAAGCTTGGTCAGGTCGGCCATACAGCACCATTCTGCAAGGTCATAAACGTCCATATCCAAAGGAAGACCGTTGCGCAGACAGTAAACCAGACGATAGTCCATGATGTAGTCCATACCGCCGTGTCCGCCTACTTTCTTGGCAGTTTCTTCCAGTTCTTTGTGGATCGGATGTTTGTATTTGTCCATCAACGCTTTTTTAACGTCAGCCGGTACAGAACCGTGTGCATTTAGCTTTTCGTGGTTAGGTACATCGTTTGAAGCGATCTGAGTCGGACGCATGCAATATTCTTCGATAGGATATTTGCTTGCATAGCCGTCAGCACCTACTACCTGATACATACGGCTGTAAGGACGCGGAGTCATCACGTTGTGCTGAATCAGGATAGTCTTACCTTTTTCTGTACGGATCAATGTAGAAGTCTGGTCACCGTTCTGGAAGTCTTTCACTTCTTTGCCGGTTGTCTTTTTGATGTATGCCGGACCGTTTACAGCTTTGGTATCCATAGATACGAGGTAGTTCATTTTGTCACCACGGTGAATGTCGAGCAGCTGGCAAGCCGGGCCCATGCCGTGAGTAGCGTATACATCGCCACGGTGGTTCTGGTTGTAATCCATACGCCAGTTGTTCCAATAGTACGGCCAGAAGTCTTCAAGGTTGTGGATGTAAGCACCTTCTGTGTGCAGCACTTCACCGAATACACCCTGTTGAGCCATGTTCAGGGTAGTCAGTTCAAAGAAGTCGTATACACAGTTTTCAAGCTGCATACAGTGTTTGCGAGTTTTCTCTGAAGTGTTGATCAAAGCCCAGATTTCATCCAGCGTCATTGCCGAAGGAACTTCAATGGCAACGTGTTTGCCATGTTCCATAGCGTAGATAGCCATCTGTGCGTGATGTTTCCAGTCTGTTGCGATATAAACGAGGTCGATATCTTTACGTTCGCAAAGTTTTTTCCAGGCGTCTTCACTTCCGGAGTAAGAAGCTGCTTCCGGTAAGTTTGCTTTTGTCAGGATTTTCTGTGCGCCGGCTACGCGTTCAGGGATAAGGTCACAAAGGGCTACGATCTGTGTTCCGGGAATGTGAGTGAAGCGTTCTACTGCACCCGGACCACGCATACCCAAACCAATGAATCCGACACGTACCACGTCGAGTTTAGGAGTAGTCAGTCCGACTACATCTTTTTGTCCGGCGGGACGTACAGGCACTGGAGTCTCGATAGGCTTGATGGTTTGTGCTACGGCACCAGAGGTGCATGCAAACAGAGCAAGTCCGATAAACAGGGCATTTAGATGTTTAAACATGTTTGAATAAGATTTGATTAGTTAATAAAATTGTTGTTAATAATAGTGTTTCATTTCTATCGTGCAAAGATAAGAATACTTTTCACAACTCTTATCTTTTATGCGATTAAAACGTTCTCTGTTACATCTTTAATTCATAGATATTCCGGTTATTATTATAACAGGGCAATTCCTGTCGGTCTACAGAGATGGCTGCTTCTGTTCTTTAACGGAAGTTGCCATCTCTGCAGCAGGCTGGCTTTTCTTTCTGCAAAAGCCTGATAATGTCATCTTTTACAAGTTGTTTGAACCCGGTAGTGCAATGTTTGTCCGGGGTATATAATGCTGCGTGTAGTGTGTTGTGGGTTGCAACTCTGTCTTTCATTCTTCTGTTCCTTTTATGAGATTCTTTTCCTTTGTTAGGTTGCTCGAGCTTATTATTTACTTTTTGATATACGTTATAAATACACACCATTGGGGGGCTACCCTCGGTATAATAGTTTTAATTTATATTATTTTAATAAATGGCCGGCTTTAAAACTGCTTTTGATTTCTGAAAGAAGAATGATCCAATCGGTGTGATTCTGATAGTATATCCTGTTTTTTGCTGACTCGCAATTGGGATAAAATAGCTCTGGCAGAGAAGAGGACTGCATAAAAAACGGATGTAAACTGCAAAAAAATACGTAAAAGGTGAAATTTTTCCAATATCTATGCATGAAATCTATTAAACGAAAGTTTTCTTTCTTTAAAAGGGAGGCGGCATTCGTTTAGAACCAACGCTCTATTTCATTAGAACTAAAGTTACATTAGGTCAGAAGATAAAATTCATTGTTCTTATTCCGCCTCTTTTTCACTTTTTAGTTGTGTGTCGGTTAATGTCGGAAAAGTGTCAGAATGTAGCCGTTTACACCTTTCGATGAAGATGAATGTGGTGCTTTTGCCGGAAAAGGTAGGGATGTGTATCTGAACAGACGGGAAAGGTGATATTCTGCAAAAGCCTGATTACCGGAAAAGGCGTTTTTGATCACCGCAAAGAAAACTACCCGGATATAGCAGAAGCTATACCGGGTAGAAAATACAAAATGACATTATATATACACTCTTGACTTTTTGTCGGAGTGCATTAAGGGTTCAACTCGATCCATTCACCGGCTTGAGTATCTATGTTCAAGATATCCGTGCCGGATAAAGTATAGTTCTTATTCGGCTTCAGTGTACCGGGACGGGCTATTTTCAACATGCCGCCTTTCTCCGAATAGATGCGTACCCGATTGATTTCTCCACCTTCCATCCGGGCCGATACCAGGAATGCACCCATGGCGCGTAAGCTTTCGAAGGATACATCTTTCCATTCTTTCGGTATTGCCGGGAAGATGCGTATTACGCCTGTGTGACTTTGCAGCAACATTTCTTGTATGCCTGCTGCAAAAGCGAAGTTACCTTCGAGCGTGAAGGGGCGGTAAGTGAAGCGTGATTTGCCACTTTGGGTCTGGTCACCGTTGGCATGGAAGGTGTTCTTCAGGCAGAAGCATTCCGCAAAGGTTTTCAGGGCTTGTGCGGCACCTTCACCATCGAATGCACGGGCTTTCATATTGGCGAGCCAACTGTATGAATATCCTGTCCAGTAGTCCGGCCCTACTTCATCGAGTCTCTTCAAGGTGGCGCGGATGATGTGTTGTGACTTTTCTCCGTCGCTCCAGTCTATCAGTCCCAGCGGATGGATAGCCATGGCATGTGAAAAATGGCGGTGTGATTCTTTGTAAGGATATCCTTTGGCGAAAGTGAGGCAACCTTCTTCGTCTATGTCGTAATCCGGTAGTTGGGCTTCCAGGGATGCCCAGTGTCCGGCTTCGTCGGCCAGGTTCAGTTCGTGTGCTAGTTCGGAAGCAGCCTTAAAGAGGAAGTGCATCATTGCCAGGTCATAATTGGTCATGTCGCTGAACCACGCTTGCAGGGAGTTGTCGAATATTTCGGGACTTGAACTGAATTCCAGTTTACGTACTCCTTCGGGGGTAACTTCTGAAATTTGCTCCAGATAGATTGCCACATCCTTGATGAATGGATAAGCACGCTCTTTGAGGAAAGTGCGGTCTGCCGAATATTTCCATTGCAGATAGAAGTGTTGTGCCAGCCATGCAGCTACGGTTTGCGACATGGAGTATTGTATCCATCCTCCCATGGGTTCTCCTGTCAGGGTGCAAACCCCCGGTATATTCATCCCTTCGGTACCGAAATAGCGGCGGGTGTAGCGTTTGTATGCATCCCGTTGGTTCCACAACGTGTTCAGATAGCCCATTCCTTCGGTCAGGTGATTGCCTGTATAGGTCGGCCAGTAACTTAGCTGGGTATTTAAATCGTGATGATAGTCTCCCTTCCAGGGCGGAAGTTTGCCGTTATCGGCTGTCCATACGGCCTGCAGGGAGATGGGGTATGAGTGTTCGCGGGTAGTGGAACCGAATTTATACATTTCGTTCTGATACTGTTTTTGCAGTACAGAATCGGGTAGAGTGATTGATGATTGTGCCCAGTACTTGTCCCAATATTCCAGGTGTGCCTGATAATCATGCTTTAGACCGCGTTGCAGGGCGGCTTCTGCCTTTTCGGAAGCTTGCTCGCCGGATAAGGAAGAGGTGACGCTCCAGGTACCGTACAAGGTTTCGCCTTCTTGCTTCCAACAGACTGTTACGTCATACGAAAAGTCTCCGTATCCCTTTTGATGGTAGGTTATTTGGTTTCCTTCACAAACCACTTTTCCTTGTTGATAGCCCAATCGGTGCAGATCTTGTCCCGAAACCGGATCGAGGCTGCCATCCGGCTTCGTTTTATTGTATACAGGAGTGATGATGGAGGGTTCTATTGGGGTTTTCAGGTTACGGAATACAAACCATCCGATCGGTTCGGTAGCATGAACGAAAGTCTGCATTTGTGTACCGTCTGCCCAGTCTGCTTCACATAAGGCATTGTTCAGGTAAAGTCTTACCTGAGTCGGAGTGCCGATCTGCTCTAATGGAAATTCGATGGCAGCTCCGGGAATCTTGGATGGCGCGGGATTCATGTCATAAGGCCAGTCCAGCTTTTTCTGTACGGGCAGATAGTTCTTTTGGCGAATATGTTCTTTTACCCAGGAGAAGCGGAAGTTATCTCCCGACAGACTGTCTACCGGACGTAAATCCCATAAATCGGTTCTGTCCAGTGACAGGCGTAGGGTGGAGTCACGTTGCCATACCAAGGCACCGACGGTAGCATTTCCCAAGGGCATTGCTTCGTCCCACGACCGGGCAAGTCCGGTGAATACAAGATCACTCTCTGAAGGAGTGACCGGACAATAGTCATACGAGTTGCAACTGCTCCACAGACCACAACAGAGTAGTAATAGTAGTTTGATTTTCATAATATTAAAAAAGATCAGTTTATAATGTTCTACTTTCAGACTTGTGCTATTATAAATACAATGAGAATAGCAGTCACCATAGAGCGGCTGCTATTCTTTTAATGTATTTTAAGATTCATCTGACTATTTATTCAATAGCAATTCGATCGCCTTGCTACCCTTGTCTCCGGATTTCTCTTCGGATGCCGGGGCGAAAAGTGCATCCAATAGGTAGACGGGTAAACTCTTTGTCGGGTTGAAATACCCGGATGACACATAATTACGGACAGACGTTAGTAACTGCTGCATCGCAGGTCTTTCATCGATTTTCTTTTCCGGATCGTATCTGTCCATAATTGCAGTGTGAACGTTTATAACTTTGTCCATCTTCATAGCGTTAGCCATAAGTTTATACCAACCGTCATTGTCAAATTCGGTTGCACTGCCTTTGTTTTCCCAAGCACTTTCAAAAGTATAGTTGTGCAGAGAAATACCCTCTGTTATATGACGGATATTCTGCATTAATGTTTCCATCCAACGAGTATCGTCAACATTCGGACCGCCTGCAATTTTGTAGATTGGCTCATCGCCGTAGTTTCTTATAAATGTTGCATATCTCTTGTATAGGTCGGCGTAATATTCGGGACGCATATTACCGCCGCAACCCCAGTTTTCATTGCCGACACCGAAGAATTTTAACTTCCAAGGCTTTTCGCGACCGTTTTTACGGCGTTCGTTTGCAAGCGGTGAATCACCGTCAAATGTCATATATTCAACCCAGTCACGCATTTCCTGTACAGTACCGCTGCCGACATTTCCGCATATGTACGGCTCTGTTCCGAGCTGTTCGCAAAGCTCAAAAAATTCGTGTGTACCGAAGTGGTTGTTTTCGACAACACCGCCCCAATTTGTATTAACCATATAAGGACGCTGTGATTTTTCGCCGATACCGTCACGCCAGTGATAGTCGTCCGCAAAACAACCGCCCGGCCAACGCAATACCGGTATTTCAAGCTCCTTTAAAGCGTTTACAACATCACAACGCATACCGTTCTTGTTAGGTATGTCCGAATTTTCATCAACATATAATCCTTCATATATACATCTGCCAAGATGTTCGGCAAATTGACCGTAAATATATTTGCTTATCTTTCCTTGATTTCTTGCTGTATTTATTATTGCTTTTGCCATTTCATTTCCTCTCTTTCACATACAAAAAATATCCGTTTTGATTATACTATGACCGAATTTCAAATGCAATATGTTAGAAAAAATAATCTGATATTTAATACTTTTTTCTGATTTTTAAACAGACTGCAGACAAAACCTTTATGGTTTTGTCTACTTTATTTTGGGAGTTTGAGGTGTAACCTCAAGTTATAATCATTTCTGACGACATGTGCGGCAGAAATGGCTTAAAATCTAAAGTTTCGACTTTGGAGGAACTTTATGATTTTTTCTTTGAAAATACTCAAAAATTACATCGCAAGATGTGATTTTTGGAGCTGTCGACATTTTGTCGACAGGCTCTGTTAAAGTACTTTTATGAATAAACCTTTCATAACGTCAAGTGATTTTTGATGCATTTCTTCGTCTGCCGCGGCGGTAAGAGATGAGTCGACAATTATTTCGGAATTCGGACAAGCCGATTTTGCCATAACGGCATTTGAAAGTACGCATATGTTGCTCACAAGTCCGCAAAGCTCTATTGTATCGAAGTCTTTGCCCTCAAGATACTTTGCCATTTCAAGCGACGGGAATGTATTTTTTTCAAAACATAGCTTGCCTTTTAAAGCGTCGGCTAATCCGCCGTAAAGCTTGTGACCGCCGGTTCCTTTAATGCAATGGGGAACAGGCAGACTTTTACCCTCTGCTGTGGTGAGATAGTCGTCAAAATGAGTGTCTAAAGTATATATTATTTCGTCATTTTGGTATTCGGCGATTTTTTCTAAAATGCCTTTTTCAAGCTCTTTTGCCTTGTCAAAACCAAGACTTCCGCATACAAAATCGTTTTGGTAATCTACTACTATAAGTAATCGTTTCATATTCATTCACTCCTTTTTCATTATTATAACTTAAATCAAGGTATATGTAAATAAAATTCACCTTTATTGGTATAAAATCATACTATATATTACGGATATGTAAATCCGAATTTGAAAAAAGGAGTTGTTATAAATGTCAGAATCAAATAAACCGAGCTGCCCTTATCCGAAGTGCGGTTGTGTCGGCTACGGTTATGTTCCTGTGCAGGAAATGGAAGAAGTTTATGATGATTGTACAGGGCTTATGCAAGGTACGATATTCCCTGAACTTGATTTGAATATGTGTGAATACGGTAAGGTTTGTAAACAGTGGGGAGGCGGTATGTGATGGAATGTTCAAGAGTTGAAATGCTGAAAAAAATTCAGTGCAGTAATTTTGCCGCTTATGATATGCTTTTGTATCTTGATACCCATTCGGACGATAAAAAGGCATTCAGAATGTTTCAGGCACTTGTTAAGAAAACCAAGGAATTGAAATGTGAATATGAAGAAAAATTCGGCCCGCTAAACCAGTTTTCAACCGCTATGCAGGATAAGTTTAACTGGCTTGATAATCCGTGGCCGTGGGAAAAGGAGGCTAATAAGTAATGTTTAGTTATAATAAATTTCTTGAATTTCCGGTAAAGGTTTCAAAACCAAATCCACGTCTTGCAAATGTGGTTATAACTCAATACGGCGGTCCAAACGGTGAACTCGGCGCGTCACTTAGATATTTGTCGCAAAGATATACTATGCCCGATGAAGTTTCAAAGGGGTTGCTTACGGATATAGGTACGGAGGAGCTTGCTCATTTGGAAATTGTCGGCTCACTCGTTGCACAGCTTTCAAAAAATGCTCCGCCTAAAGAGTGGAGCGAAATGGGCTCGTGGGAGTATTATTCGGATAACGGTGCGTCAGTGTTCCCACAAAGCTCGCAAGGTTCACCTTTTAACGCCGCAAGCATCGCCGTAACCGGTGATCCGCTTACAAATCTCTATGAAGACTTGGCTGCGGAACAAAAAGCACGTGCCGTATATGATAACATACTTAAATTGTCAGATGACCCTGACGTTAATGAAGTAATTAAATTCTTGCGCCAACGTGAAGTAGTACATTTCCAAAGATTCGGTGAAGCAATTTTGACTCATTCAAACAGATTTAGGGGATATAAAAGGTGTGTGAAAGTGCAATTTATAGACATTGAAAATTATAAATTTTTAATTGAAATATTATTATTGATAAATGGCCGCACTCCTGTCTGTATCTAAATCTTTGTCAACACAACATTTTTTTATGTTTTTTCCCACTTCCACACGGACACGGATCATTACGACCAATTTTTTATTCCTTGAATTGTCAAGTCAAATGCAACGATATATCAAAATAAACTTCAA
>ERZ824480.3433-NODE-3433-length-10776-cov-2.853652_pt1 | contig 10776 bp, 14 predicted proteins | sample MGYA00519861_ERZ824480 | MGnify/ENA primary metagenome ERZ824480 (study PRJEB31778, sample SAMEA3449152) | human gut metagenome | biome: human gut; feature: human-associated habitat; material: faeces | place: United Kingdom | collected 2010/2012 ...
TGTTTATTGTGAAGTAATGAAAGGATTGAAGTGTACAACACAGAGAATATCGTAGATTCTGGGATGATCACTTGGCGGGAAAAGTTATCTGTCTTTCCTATTACTATTCTTCTAAAATATGAGTGATTTGCTTGATTTTGGCGAGAAACGAGTCAGACTATTGAACCCACCATCTGTAGGAGATGAATCCTTTCTTGATGACAAGAGAAAAGTTTCAGCGAATTCACAAGTACCTACAGCAAATTCGAAGGATCCTACCTCCAAATCTCAGTAGAACTTGGATTCTTTTATGACTTTAGCAAAGAAAGTCGTGGTAAATCATCTCGATCAAAAAGTTCTAATGAACCAGAACGGATTGAAAGTGAATCAAGTCGTCGCATCATTTCTATGTAGGCAAAAAAATCTACAGAACATATAGTTGTGAAAATCGTGCTCATGAAGTTGGTATTGCTCTTGTCGATCTGAATCGCTTACAAAACTTGCAAGTTACTCAATTTATTGATACGACATCGTACTCCTATACAGTGTCCTTCGTTCAACAGTAAGAAAGATGTTCATTTTGCCATACAGGGAGAATCCTTCGATCATCCTTTTCCCAAACAGCCAAAAAGGCTCCCGTCTTCATATATGTTTAGAGAAGATATGTGACAGTGCGTCTTCAATTCAAGTGATGATTGTGGCAAGGAAGTACTTTGATGAAACGGAAGGTCAACACCTTTTGACAGAACTAATGGTACACATTATGGAAAGAACGTGAGTCCAAGAGCGAGGGCCACGGTTTAAATCTCGAGAAGGACATGGAGAAGAAATACTTAGCATTGGCTGCTTCTGTGGTGATAGAGATATAGCATTCATGAATAGTGCTGTGTCTACAAATACCTGGAATGCAATCAAAGTACCCTGTTACATCCACATACAGTGTGTATTGAATGGAGAGGTAAATATGAAATAGAAGGATAAGTGATAGAAGTCACAGAGATCATGCATTTATCGTATACAGCTCTCACACATCTTGAACTGTTGTTTGATAATCGAAAACTCTCTACAAAGCAGTCATTATTTCATGTTATCAATCATACTCATGTAATAGCATCGTGATGGAATGAATTAACGTAGACTATTGTTGGGAAGCGATTGTTAAGATCCTTTCTCCTCACTCCATCTGCTGATGCTGTATGTAATGAGGGGACTATACACAATAGACAACACTAAATGGTCGATTGGATCTGATTGATGCCTTTCTGAACCATCGAGATATCCTGGCTGATGTTGGAAGTGTATGAGAGACATGGATATGAAACATAGCATTTGGCTCTGTATGGAGATATCGATGAAGTACTCTTCACATTAGCTGTGAACAGTAAGGAGACATCGGTTCGAAGTGCTGTTCAAACTGTTAAGAATCTCCTTCGATTACGTCGAGATCTTGATCTTCTTGAGGCACTAGCCTCATGTCTGCAACCTCTTCAAACGTCTATTGCACAAGTACTAATCACAATCTTTCGTAATGCCGAATGGAAAGAACTATCATGTCGAATGGATCAATTCTTTGATGCCACACGAGATATGTACGAGAAAATATTCCTTTCTGACTTAGATCCTCCTTAGGAGGAACTCAGAAACACCAGCTCTGCTTGTGCATCCGATCAGGTCTCAGTCCTGCTCTCGATGTGAATCGCAGTGTGTATCTTCAAGCTATGGAGGATACACAAGCTCTGGCAGAACAATATGTTCATGAAGCTCCATGTGAGATACGGGTTACTAGCAGTATCTCACGAGGGTTCTATTTGCTGGTGTCTGCAAAGAATCGGAGTTATCTTTCTGGGTAGGAGTTGGAGATCACTATTCAGACAGTTCGTTTGTAGAGTTAGGGAAGGAAAGAGGAGGCCAATATGCCATATCAACACCAGATCTGTTATCATTGAACCGAAAGTGAGTATGAATGGAATGAACTGAGAGATAGATGTCAGGAGGCACAAGAGAGTGTTTATCAAACAAGTGATGAGGTAATAAAGAGTTAAGAATGCGAATGTAGCTGTTACGCCAATTGATGGCAATAATCCGAGAGAAGATTGGCTTATTGGCACATGTAAACTGATTAGAAGACTTTAATAGATAGATGACTGAAGCCATCGCACTTCTTGATGTTCTTCATAGTCATGCTTCGATGATTGCTGGATCACGAAATGTCTGGTGTATGAATGATGAAGAATGATAACAGAATAGGTAGACCTCGCTTCAATAAAGGTTCTGTTGATGATTCATATCCTATTTCATTTGTAGTTATTTGCATTAAAACAGAGTTGGCGTCAAATTCAGTTAACTCTCTAAATTGTAGATCCTCTTGCTCAAGAGACACAATCAGATCATCCTTTCGTCTCAAATGATATTCTTCTATCTCCTCTTACTAACATTCAATTAGTATATGGTCCAAATTGTTCAGGCAAGAGTACATATCTGCGTCAAATTGCAGTAGCTTGTATCCTTGCTCAGATTGGATGCTATGTTCCTGCTAGTGTATGAATGATTGGATAAATTGACAGTAGTTTGCTCAGCTGCCTCTCTTTGAATACATTTGTGTTCGTATGGGGAATGATGAAAGTCCGGAAGAACAACTAAGTAGTTTTGCGGGAGAATTGGAGGATGTTAAGGGAATGTGTGAGTGTATGGAATCTCGTTGTTTGTTCTTGTTGGATGAGTTTGGTAAGAGGTTCAATTATGAAGAGTGAATCATTCATAGTACCTCGGTTGAATCAGGTTTGGCTCTTGGATGGTCATTAATGGAGTATTTAAGTAAACAACACCAAACTTTCACATTATTCGCTACACACTATCTGCCTGAAAGAATATCACTCCTTCATAATCTCTAGCTAACCCAATTAGCATCATCATATCCACTCTTCAAAGTCACACTAATGCGAACAACCTTCCACGATAATACCACTCTCTTCTCGTTGCTATGGATTCATTCAATTATCACTAGGTATCGAAATGTGACAGTAATGATGCAAGATCAGCAGGAGAATGGTGAAGCATCTGTGAGTGAACTACAGAGTGAATTAACTCAAAACTACGGATTAGTAGCAGCAAGGTTCTGTGGCTTGCCTGAATCACTTGTGGATTGTGCCCAGCATTTACTTCCTTCCATCGAAGTGAAGACACTTAAGTGTGACCGTAAGAAGAGAAAGAAAAGTGATATGTAGTGAGTCGAGCCACATCTACACGACTTCAACAAGAAATCTTTCAGAGATTAGCTCCATTGAATGCATACTCGTCACTTCGGGATGAGGGTGTAGGTTGAAAGAGGATGGAGGAATGCATAGTTGAAAACCTATCTGGAATTACTTCGCAAGACATATGTAACGAAGTGGTTGAACGAATAGTGCTTATGGTACAGGATTACTGATTGTTTCAATTATAAACAGAATATCTAAATAACTTCAGTTTGTCAATGTTTCATGGAGGAATGTCATACTTAAGAACTCTCCCAACTGATAGAAAATGAACTGCCAAGGAGCTACAAACTCACCTCTTTCACTCACAATTACCCATTCGGCAAATAGTTGCACCAAATCCCTTCGTCAGAGCCCACACACCTTCATAACGAACAGTCTATACTTCATATTCAGAGATAATCCTAACCTTGATTAAACAGTCAATACTGCTCTTATAGAGATGTTGTCCTTGATGTTGTTCCATCATTCGTGTCTTTACCACATCAAAAGGATTACTCATACACGTTGACACGAATCCACTGTAAATGGAGGCAAGAGTACAGTTCACAATACGACCGCTTGTGGTAGAATCAGAAGTATGCAAATGACGCATAATAAACTCCTTACTACTATCGTAGCAAGCAATTCCACCAATAGTGAGCAAACCTGCACGAATCAGAGTTGGAGATACTCCTGTGAAGAATGCTTGAATCCCTTCCTCTCGGATGATCTTGAAAAAAGCATCAGTTGCACTAGTATATCGAGGCTGTTGTCCCATCATTTTCAAACGACCATCGGCCTGCATTCGAACTTTGATCAAGTCAAGAGGTAGAGCACAGGTTTGGCCGGAGATTCCAGTAATAAGAGAGACTGATAACCGTTTCATGAAGTCCAAATCTTCATTCTCTACACCAGGATACATCAGACGACGCAAAGGCTTGTAGAACCCTGTGCAAATACCTCCATAAATCACCTGTCGCAGAGCAGCGGGACCAACACCACTAAACAACGCCATAAAGCCTTCTTCTTGAACAACTCCCTTCATTGTTTTCCAGATTCCTTTCGATGGTGTCTTCACTCCACTCATTGCATTCGCAGTATTCTGAAGTTGTAGTCGCACTTTCGCTAAATCAAAGGGTTGAGTCACTATAACCATCAGAGATATGGAATAGCGATACCTGACTCAGTAAATGACGATGTAAAAGAACAAATAACAAATCGCTTCAACAAGAGATGGTCTGACTTCCTTGGCTCAGAACCCTGCATTGTTCATTCAATGAAATTGGTTGCAGCCAATCAAATCGGACACACAAAGATAAAAGTGCATTCTTTTGTTCAGTCCCATGTTTAAGAAGTAAGATCGTTCTTTTCGGCAATTCCACATAGATTCTTTCCAAATGAAAACATTAGTTCGAAGAGTCAAGTGAAATCGTCTGTGGCTCGTGGTATTCGCAAGAACATCTTGGACCAGTATCCCGAGTTTGAAAAATATGCAGACGAGGTATTTCCAAAGAAGGAAACGGTTGTAGTGGCAAAATGGTTCAGGGGTTGTCATTTCATTCTTATTTTGTAGTCAGAATAATTTGGAGTTAGTTATTGTGAATAAGGAACCTATCTTCTATTCGTATCACGGAGGTCCGTATCTTCCCACAATGAAGGTTTTATTGAGAGGTACTTTTCATCTGAGTGTATAATCATATTCTAGCTCCTGATATGATGAAATCAGTCCAAGTTGATAAGGGTGCAATCAAATTCGTTCTTTCGGGAGCCAATATCATGTGTCGTGGCCTTACTTCTCCTGGAGGAAGACTTCCTGACGGGCTAGAAGCTGGTGAGCCTGTGGTATGTATCAGTGGAATTTTTCATCTGTAGGCGATTTTTGCGGAAGGAAAGGTGAATCCACTTGCTGTTGGTGAGTTAGCTATGTCCTCGGAAGAGATGTAGGTATTAGAAGGATCATCGAAATTAGACGTGCGAAGAATGAGGGAATTGGAATTAATCTCGGCCATTATCTGAATGATTGTCTTTGGCAATGTACTCAAATTGAATAAATCATTTAGTTGACCTTGTTGTTTGTTCCAAACCTCTTCTTTCGTTTTTAGAGGGTTACTCAATGAATGCCTTCTTACTAGTTTCCCCATTTCCCCGTTTTGTAGTGAGGCAAACAATAGTAGAATGGCAGAGGCTGCTCGTATGGTAGGATTGCTTAGATGTTCTATAATGAATCCTAGTTAACAAAGGTGGCAAAATGGTCCATTGGTATTGGAGCCGGTTTGGTCTGTTTCGATCAGTGTATTTACGATGGTAGATTTTGATTAGACTGGAAATGTAATGATTGTAGTTGATGGAGGCGAACGAGCCGTCATCTTCGATCGTTTCCGTGGAGTGTTGCCCAAAACAGTTGCTGAGGGAACTCATTTCCGAATTCCTCTGATTCAGGTAGGGAATCGTTGGTTTGGTGAAGTATATAGTACCCTTATATTTATGATATTCGTACCACTCCCCGTGAGATTTCTACAGAGACTGGTACAAAGGATTTGCAGACAGTGGGCATTTCTCTTCGAGTGTTGACACATCCTGATTTGGATCATCTGTCGACAATTCACCGTGAAGTGGGTCCTGATTATCGTGATCGTGTGCTTCCTTCTCTGGGTAACGAGATCATGAAGGCAGTGGTAGCTCAATACAACGCCGAACAGTTGTTAACAGAACGAGAAAAGGTTTCTGAGCGTATCAGTGAACTTTTGGAGGAGCGTGCTGAGAAGTATCACATCAAGTTGGATGATGTGTCAATTACTCATCTGGCCTTCGGATCTGACTTCAACAATGCCATTGAGCAGAAGCAGGTGGCTTTACAGCGTGCTGAGAAGGCCAAGTTCGTTGTGGCTCGTGCTGAGCAGGAGAAGATTGTGGGAATATAGAGAGGGACTGAAAGATAGGCGGCTGTGATTCAGGCAGAGGGAGAAGCTGAGGCTGCTACGTTGATTAGTGATGCTTTGAAGGAAGCTGGAAGTGGTGTGATTGAAGTGCGTCGAATTGATGTAAGTGTGTGAATGATTGGTGTGTGGATGATTGTGATATGCGATTAGTTCCTGGGAGATGGAACTAGCAAGACCAGCATGCGCAGAGACGGAAGAGTCGTTGATATGACCGATCCAACTCATGTGCTACATAGTTCAAGTTACACTTTACCTGCTGGTCGCAATTTGTTCTCTCTTCATCTCTTAACTAAGCGCATACAGTGGAAAATGGAATTCTGTTATGAGAGTTCTTCTTGTAATACCATTGGAAACTGTAGAAGCGATAGAGCGGAGGAGAAGAGATGCAAATTGTTTGTGAGTTGCAGGCCATTCAAAACTGGGTCATTCTCATATTCTGTAGGCTGCTCGTGATATCGCAAATACTCTGGCTCGTGCTCCCAATGTCACATATCTTCCGGGAGGAAAGGATAATCAGTTGTTGTTGGGAATTGGTAGTCGGTAATGGGTTGATGTGTTTGTGATTGAAAAACAACAAAAAGGAAAAATTGGTCTACGTGAGGCTCGAACTCACGACCTTTTGCGTGTAAAGCAAACGTGATAACCACTACACTAGTAGGCCACACATTCTTTTTCCTATTGCTCATATATAATAAACGAATTCATTATCAAGAAGAGTATAGGTTTATCTGACTATATGAATCAGGCATTGACTCTTAGTGATTGCAATGTATTTCTTATTTCTACTCTTATATTTTAGGTCCGATTGGATGAAATCGCAAAGGTACTTGGTGTTGATAACTATATTGTCGGACTTGTATTAGATACTAGTGAGTATCTGGATCCATTTATCTCATATTGTTCCATGCATTTGGTACAAGAATTGTGTTGAATATCATTTAGTATTATGATGCTTTTATGAAGAAGAAGAGAAATATTGTAACGATTCTATTACTTTTCGAAATAGACCGACTTTGAACGGTTCTACCAGTGTAGTCAGAATTATCTCCATGTTCTGACTACTGATTTTTTAGGAGAATGGAATAAAACTACAAGGCTACTAGGAGGAAGCAATCAAGTATTCATTTCAGTTCTCGATACCTTAGGGAAGATGAAGGGGGATGTACTCTACATGCAGATCTGTTCATTTGTAGACCATTTGTAATTTGAGTAGACTCTTTATCAAGGAGGAGGAGATGGTTTTCAATGGATTAATCTCTTAGCTGTAGACGTTGCCATCCATCTTAAGAGCGTTCTCTTCTATGCTTCAACTAGGGAAGAATCCCGATATTGTGAGCCAATAACCATAGCATAATCAATAGAAATTCTCGGATGTGAAGTTGGATCTGCCTCTAAGAGTATGGTTTTGGTAGAAAAGTTAGGAATAGGCTGTTCCAGAGGTAAAGGAGTTGGCTTCAGTAATGGTGGAGTTGGGTTGGCCTTTGTGTAAATGTATCACTCCGGAACTAATCCAGCAACTCCATGGAGAGAATGCATGGTCGCTTCCGAATCTTTGTGCTGTGCTAAAGTTGCGTCAACAGATCGCAGATGAGCAGTTGGAGTCATCCGGCTGCTATTCAACCTCTTCTAAATACATCGGCTGATAAGGCGGTTGCATGGCAATGGATTGTCAAATATATTATGCTAGCAGACATCTATCCAAAGGAAACCTATGCATTATTGATGATTGATCATCCAGTAAGTGAATAATGAGAGAATGAATGATAGCATCTGACTGACATCTTACGGGATACAATGGACAAAGATCTACCTCTGCTTAGTATTGAACATCTCAATTCGTTATTGCCAGTCATCCCAGCAGACCAATATCCTATTCTGAAGAATATCTTTATTCATGCTCCTGATGCTCTACTTACAGAGAATTGTCAAGCCATTATCCCGAAGGCCCAACTTATGAATGGTCGACTCTATTTGGATGGTGTGAAAGAATACCGTAATCAAGGACGTGGTACAACAGTAGAATGGCTAATTACTGGATTGTGGTACAATGGAAAATACTGTGGCTGGCAGCAGGCTTATAATGCTCGTGATGGATGTACGGAATACTGTTACTTCAAAGATGGAAAGCGTGTTGAATACACATTACAACGATTTACTAATAAGCAATATATGAAGGATTCACAACCTCCATATGCTCGTATGATTACTAGTCCTCGAATTGGGTTTCAGAAGGTGTACATGGTACAGTCTCGAGCCAGTGAAGAGCCTGATGAAGTGGTGTTCCAGTTTGGTGATGGATACAAGCGGATTATCCTTCATGGACAACAATTAGGACTCACCAAGCTTATGCAAAGTGAAGGACTTCCTATGTCACTTCCATTACTTGCAGTACTAGAAACAACAGATCTGATGGCGCCATTCACTTCATCGGTGATGCGAGTCTGTGATGATCTATACATAACAATTCCTCAGATCCCTCAAGTCCAATTAATTAAAAAGAAGAAGGATATGAATCGTCTCTTGAGGGTTGCCGCAAAGATCCTGCCTGCAAACAACTCTCTAGCAACAAAGTACCTAATGGGACGAGAACTAGCTCTGTTAAGTGGGTGGATAAGAATGAAATGATGTTTAGACATGCAATATAGTGAAGAGATTGAAATAGAAGAAGACCTTCCTATGTTGAACATCTTAAGAATCGAAGGATGTCAATGTAGTGAAGTGTGTATTTACGCAGCAACAGCGATTGTAGAGTTGTGTATCAAGAGTATTTGAAGCGAATGAGTTTGATATAGATTGTCCATGCTTACGTCGAATTGTGGTAAATGGAGAAACATGCAATGATGCCCAACGATTTATCATTGAAGGTAGGTGTGAGAAGATAGTAACAAGAAAGATGTACCTGCTCTGGAGTATCTCTACCTCGAAGGACAGTTTACGAACTGTACTGTGACAATGAATAGTGATTATGAGAAAGTGTTCTTAGAGTATAGATGTGCCAGAATCAGCAAAGAAATGTATTCATCATAGTATTCAAGTCTTGTGATCTGTTTGTAACAAATACAATATGCAACAGCTAATGAAACAGTTGTTCCAATTTCACACATTCCCAAACCACCTGTATTTCGTTCGAGGCGGAAATAACCCCCTTCACCCCAATCGTATCCCCAACTATTTCTAAGAATCCAGTATGGTATTGCTTCATTCGTTTGTGTGCCCCTTTCACCATAACCTACGATCAACACAGCATGGTCAATCGCACCATGGCAATTACCGCTCAATACTCCACTTCGATAATGCTATGGATTAGTCAGTAGAATAACTGAATACTTGGAGTGGAGCCCAGGAAGATAGCATACCAACGGCAACAGGAGACTGGGAAACATACCGTTGAATCACCGATTCACTCACACCCACAAGTGTTGTTGAGTTATGAACTTGATATCGAGTTGAACCACTAATGTTACACTCTCCAGTCTTTCCTATGTATGGATAGTTTGCTTCAGTCACCAAGCCATTATCCATAATGTACTTCATTGAAAACAGAATGGAACCACCTGAACATCCAGAATTACCGTATGATCTGGAACAATCTACAATTTGCTGAAGAGATAATTGATCCACACGTTTCCCAGATAAACGAAGGACAGAAGCCGTAAGTTCTGCAGCAGCTTCTCCGTAGCAAGAACCACAAGTCCCCTGATTTCGAATGGGTGAGAATATGCCTTTCTTCCTCCAGTCAACAGACTGTGTGCTAAATGGTACTTCACAATTGGAGTGCGTTGATCTTTTCATCATCCCAGTTGTAGCTATATAACCCCGAAGAGTTGTCATATGAATAAACTCATCCTGAGATAGATAGATAAACCGAGTGACTCCCAACAAGTAAGTATGGTTCTTGGAATTTTCAGTTTCGATGAACTGAAGATTCTCCCTAAGAATCTTTTGTCTCAGTCTATGTGTGAAAATGGAAGAAATATCCAACATTCGTTCTTCTCCTAGAAACAGTACTCCATAGTTCGCCTCAATATCCTTCAAAGTGATAGCTTTACTGAAACAAAATAAGAAAAAGATAGCAACAACAACGAAAAACATCAATGACAATTCTTGTGTTGGATGTGTTCACCGCGGGAATAAGAAACTATTAGTATAAGATAGAGTAGTAAAACCGATACACTCCCTATGAGATGTCTATGACTTGAGAAAGCTAAGAGAGACGAATTCGGAAATCTTGATGATGATGTGGTGATTCAGCCTTTATATCGATTTCATTCATTATGAAAGTAACATTCACACAAATGCGAGAACAGAAAAAGGGATACCACGATGCATCTTTTTGTATGTACAACCTTCGCTTACGTATTAAGAAGGTTTACAATACATTCAACGGCTAATAATTGATAGAAGTGAAGAAGAATGAAAGACGTTATGGAATAACAATTTGATTGGTTGATAATGATGACGTAATTGTTCACTTGGTATTGTCATACGAACAGTCAGAATTATTGTATCATAATGTCGTTCTGGGTCTATTTTGCTATTTTCATTGTTGTGGTTTATGTTCTTCGCCGGTTGTTGAAGAGAAAAGTCATCGACCTCCAGGGAAAGAAAGTACTTATTACGGG
>ERZ824480.3436-NODE-3436-length-10763-cov-4.216567_pt1 | contig 10763 bp, 19 predicted proteins | sample MGYA00519861_ERZ824480 | MGnify/ENA primary metagenome ERZ824480 (study PRJEB31778, sample SAMEA3449152) | human gut metagenome | biome: human gut; feature: human-associated habitat; material: faeces | place: United Kingdom | collected 2010/2012 ...
GGATGGGGCGGGGCAGTGGGCAGCAGGCCCGGAGGGGACGGTGCGGTCATTGTTTTTGTCAATGACAAGTCCGTCTTTTGTTTGTCTGATATTGCACGTCATTACTTATATTACCACTCTTTTATCCTGTTTAGATCATCAATACTAATACTTACACACAGATCCATGGCAATATCGTTTCCAATATTGTCAAAAAATAGGGCCTATATTCGTCAATTTCCCTATTAATTCAAATCCTACTCTAGTGGAAGGAACCTCATGGAGAATCCATTTGGTGAAAAGAACAACAGTTCTAATGCCGTAGAGTATTTCAGAGCCTATCTGATAGCATAGGGAGTGTTTTCGACACCATTAGAGGTTCCGCAGCATACTGATGGTTCTTTCTATTCTTCTTTTTGATAACCTCGTAGAAGCAGCATCAAACGAGAATCAGGCGTTGGTTAGCGATGGAATGGTTGTCTTTTCTTTCCTTTCTGAGTGTAGAGAGAATCACAGTCACACAATGTGGTAGCAATTCCACAGGAATCTCGAGTTGTTCTTCCCTCGCTAATGACTGTAGGAATAGGCCATCGGTGTGATTTAGAACAATCATGATCAAGCAAATACACAAGAAGGATTAGGCAATGAAATAGTTGACGAGATGACTGGTATGTACTCTTCATTGGAAGCGAGCACAATTCCAAATGTCATACTACCCTATGGAAATCAACGGTTGGATGGAGAAGGTACAACTCACCTCCCTGAAACTGAGTTGAAAGAGGTGATAGATGCTGTATATTTTTGTTTTTACAATAATGTGTAGACAGATGAAGGTAAAAAAAGACTTGATAATACACTTGTGGGTCGTATTGTGGATGTGCTTCGTAAGAGTTCCAACGAATATTAATAGCGTAGAAAATGCCAAAGAGCCTCTTCATATGGATGAGATTCTGAATCGTATTGGTGATTCCTTTGATAATCTGCGAAAGGCAGATGGAACAAAGTACAAAGGTGATCGGTCAAAAGCGGTGAGTGGAGCCCTCTATTCAACAGGAATCTTCCGTCGTATCAATGAAAAATGGGTACTGCGTCCAGCGGAGTATCAAGTCTATGAAAGAAGAATGCGACGCAAATTGGAACATCGAACTAGGAAAAAGGGCCCAGGTAGAAGGAAGTGAGTAATGTGATGGATAGATGGCGAAGATGTCGATTGTGGATATACGAAGAGAAAGTATGTAAGGAAACAGATCAAACGTTGTACTGCGATAAAGATGTTGAAATCTCTATCCGATAGATTGAGAGTGAGTTCCCATGAACAGAGCGTGGTGTTTTTCAAAAATCCTTTTCAAGTATTACTAGGCGATGAGTTTGATATAGGGTTTAACAGGAACAGAAGACTTCATTAAGATTCGTAAAAAGCTTGGAGATGAGAAATTTGAAATGGCAGTTCAAATGTACAATTATTTCGAAGACCTTTTGGAGCGGGGAATGAATGAAACAGATGAATCCAAATCAGGAGCTGATGAGCAAACAACACAGGTAATTTCACAACTTCAACAAGAGGTCTACGAACTAAAAACACGTTTAGTGAATCTTGAGAAGATGACAGGATTCACTCCTGACATTGCCATATGACCATGTACTCTATGAACGTGTTTAGAAAGAAACACAAAGCGTTCGAACACTTACTTAGTAACTTCGTGCATAGCCTTAGCAATATACTCTACATTATGGGGGTTGATAGCTGCCACAGAGGCACGAGAAGAGGGCAGAATGTAGACATGGAATTCAGTACGCAGTCTTTCAATCTGAGGCACAGTAAGACCAGTGTACGAGAACATACCACTCTGCTTCACAATGTGAGACCAGTCACGCTTTGAACCACACTTCTTGAGGTTCTCGACCAGCAAAGCACGCATGTCCTTGATTCTCTGAGACATAGCAGCGCACTCACCCTCCCACTGCTTGAACAACACAGGATCATTCAGAACAGTAGTAACAATACGAGCTCCATACAGAGGAGGGCACGACCAGAGAGCACGAGCACCAATCTTAAGCTGCTCCACAACATTCTCTCTCTCCTTAGGAGAACCAGTCACGATGGACACAATTCCAGCACGCTCTCCATAAAGACCGAAGTTCTTAGAGAAAGAAAGAGTCAAAGCAACATTATGACCATCCTCAACGAACTTACGGAAGGCATAAGCATCGTAAGCAACAGAACCAGAGCAATAGCCAAGATAAGCAGCATCGAAAAGAACAATATGGTTCTTCTTCTTGCAGAGCTCAGAAATCTCATCCCACTGTTCATGAGAAGGATCCACACCAGTAGGATTATGGGCACAGGCATGGAACACGAAGCAGGAGTGATCATCTGCCTTGTTGATATCATCCATCATGCCCTTGAAATCCAGCACGGGAGACTCAGTAGACAGATAAGTGTAGTCACCCGTTGGCATACCAGCATTGCGGAAAATGGTGTGTTGATTGGTCCAAGTAGGGTTAGGGAAATTGACCTTGCCAGTGATATTGCAGTTCTTAAGGAACTGAGCAAGAAGACGGAGGGAACCAGAACCAGAAATAGCTTGAGCATTGGCAATCACATCCTTCTTCTCATTATAAAGCTTATCACCCCAAGCAAACTTGCAGGCAGCATCATAGAAAGCAGGAATACCAATCAGAGAAGGATACTCATGATCCTGAGTACAACAAAGTCTCTTCTCAGCTTCTCTTACACAAGGAAGAACGTAAGGCTATATAAGCAACAATAACAAGAAAAGTACCTTTCCATTCTCATCACGATAAGCACCTACACCAAGAATGACCTTTCTAGGATCAGGATCAGCATCGAACTGCTCACCCAAGAAGAAAATTGGATCAGGCTTAGGACGAGTTACCTAAGTGGGATTACTACAATACATTCTTACGTTAGCAAAGGGCGATGCAGAAAAACATCGAACAACAGAAGCTTTTGGAATGGCACGAACTACACGTTACTATCAACATCGTAATGTCTACCGCAAGAAAGCATATTACTAACCCTCAAACGAAAAATGTGATCGCTTTCTATGAGTACTCCGTTTCCACTCAAATATTTCGTGCACCAATCAAATGGGAGAGAACAAATAGAACATAGAACTCCTCATTCAAGACAGATGATGTCAATAATCGATAAAAATTGATGTAAAAGATCTGTCAAATTGTAGCAAATTGAGCTGAGGGAAACAGAGAAAGCACAAATCAGGGAGTACGAAAAGTGTAAAAATACAACAGAAAAGATGAATATCATTAGTCTTCTAGCTACTTGACAATGATTCATTGGTGATGACAAACCTTCGTCTCAATAGCCTTATGAATACCAATTAGAGTCTCCAATATGAATATGATTCCCTCAATAGTGTTGATTCAGAATGAGTCATTAGTAAACAAATCTGGAATACAACAAATTCAGTTCATTTCTGTCAATCACATTTCAATCAATATCTCAACTAATACAAACGATCATGACAGAAGAATATGATACAAATGCTTTTATGATATTTGTAATTGCAATACTTAGCATTTATATCCTTATTGCTTCTTTCTTCTTATACAGCCGTATTAAGCGTGTAATAAGGAAGGAACCTATTGTATGAATCAATATAGAATGAATGATTGTATTAGAAGAAGGAGAAGAAGAAACAACTCGTAGAAGTTGAAGAAGCAGTAGTAGAAAGTCCACTTACTACTGGATTTTGGATTAATCTAGTTCTAGTTATTCTTTCGATTATTGTTGTTGTTCGTTTGTGTGTACTGACAACAGCTGAAGAGCCAGAACTGTTTGATCCTTATAGTGTCCTTGGTATTACTGTTGGAGCAAATGATAAGATGATAAAGAGTGCATATCGTAGAATGGCAAAATTGTAAGTGTTGGTAGAGATACTAATGATGAGATATCATCCTGATAAACCAACTGGAAGTGTAGAGAAGTTCCGTGATGTGGAAAAGGCTTATCGTATTCTAACAGATGAGTTGGCTCGTTCAAATTATGAGCGTTATGGTAATCCTGATGGTCCTTCTGCTGTGAAAGTATTGTATTTGTGAATAGGATGATGAATAGGTTGGTATTGCTCTTCCAGAATGGATGTCAGAGAAGGCAGGAAGTCGAATTGTAGTGATTGGTTATCTGATTTTGATGGTTGCTGGAATTCCTCTGTTAGTCTATTGTTTGTATGAATGAATGATACTGATAAGGAATAGAAAGTCTCGTAGTTCAAAGAAGGATAAGCCAAAGATCAAAGAAGAGACAATTGGTTCATATTATCATGCAATGAATGAAAGTACGCCACTTCAGTAAGCATGCTGAGTATGTTTGATGATGATAGAAGTGTTCCTGAGATCTTCTCTGTGGCTGAAGAACTGTTGGATGTAATGAAACCTCAGAGTTATGATGATGATCTTCTTGTGTACATGAATATTCTGTGTCCAAAGAACTCATTTGCATCATCAAAGATGCGTCGACCTCGTGTAAGTGAAGGAGATGAGAATGATAAGTAGGTACCTGTAGAGAAAGCAAAGGAAGATGCGAAGTTAGGAGCATGGTTGAAAACGAATATCCTTCTTCATGCATACTTGAACAATCTGGAAGTGAATCCAATTCATCGTCGAGATCAAGAAGTGATTCTCTCAAAGGCTCCAGAGCTGATGCAAGAAATGTTGGGTTTGGCAATGGTTCCTCGTATTCGTGGGAAGTATCCAAGTTTGGCTCTGGTATCAACTGTGATTCATTTCGAACAATATGTGTATCAGGGATTGTGGATTGAAGATTCACCATTGAAACAGTTGCCTCATATTGGTGATCGAGTGAGTATTGAGAGATGATATGAGAGATAGGAGGCAAATGCAAATCGATCACGAAATCGTGTGAATGATTTGAAAGATTTCATTCAAACAGATCCAAGCAAGTGGAAGGGAATGAAACATTTGTTGAATGAGGAAATGGAAGAAGTGAAGCAAGTGGTGAAACATCTGCCTGTGTTGGAAGTACAAGTGAGAATGATGAGATGCATTGAGAGTAGGCTAAATTGGAAGTAGAAGATGAAGAAGATATCTTTGTGGGAGATCGAGTGACATGTATGATGAAGATTGTTCATAAGAATCAATTGCCTGAGGGAGTATCAGTTGAAGAAGTAATGAAAGGTGAAACAGACAAAGAGAGTGAAAGTGAGGAGGAAGAGATGAAGGAGGTGAAGGAGGAGAAGAATGATAAGATGGCCTTAAGTGTTGAAGAACTACGTGAGATGTCAGTCTCTGAATTGAAACTAGAGAAGGACATAGTATATTCTCAGCGGTACTTGAAATGAAGAGAGAGTGAGAGATAGATTCCCATATCGTATTCATGAACATTGGATTGTTGTGTTATCAGATCGAGAAGACAAATCAGCTCTGGATGCAATTGTGGTAACATCAAGTGAAATGTTCACAGAAGTGAGAGGATTCCCAATTGTACCTGACAAAGAAGGATTGATGATGTTCCATCTTCACTTCTTCTGTCCTGGATATATTGGTTTGGATTTCACAGTACCAGTGAGTATGAGAGTGAAACCAGAATCACAGAAACCGAAGGTGGAGATCAATAAGAAGGATCTGGAATTGGATAAGGAGAAAGGTTTGATGGATGTGAAGATGAGAAAGAAGAATAATGAATAGATGTTGAATGTGGAAGAAGAAGATGGTTGGGAGAGTAGTGAAGAAGAAGAAGAAGAGAAGGAAGAAGAAGCGAAAGAGGAAGAGAAGGAAGAAGAAAAGCATTTGACAAAGAAAGAACGTCAGAGACTGTATCATCGAGTAAGATTGTTTGAATGAATATGATTGTAGAAACAACAAGAAGCTCGGAAAGTGAAACAAACAAATGAATAGAAATGTGGGTGAAGTGTTTGAAAGAAACAAATGAGTTCTGTTTCATGTAGTACTTGGCAAAGAGTTTGTTCAACTGTTCAAGGAATACAAATGTGAGAATGGTATGAGGACCCAAACGGAAGAAGTAAGGAGTGAAACCTTTCCACAAAGCAAAGAATCCTTCAGAACGAATCAACTTAGTCACACAATCAACACAACCAGAATACTCACCATTTCTATTCATCATTCATTCCTCTTATTCTCACTTCATCATTTGAAGACGAGTCTTTACAATATCAACAGGAAGAGATACAATCGTACAGAACAAACCTGAAGTCAATGAAGCAGCAATATGAAGACTCAATCCATCATTCTTAAACAAATGCCATTTGTCTTTATACAACTCTTTAGCTTGTGAATAACCTCCCAATTGAGCAGCATTCAATACCATAGCACGAACTACTGTTGCTGAAGTTCCCTTCCATAACATAGCCACTCCTTCTTCTTTACAGATACGATAGATTGCTTGAATACAGTTAGTGTATCCACGACGTTGTTCTGGAGGAAGACGATTATCAGCTGAAGTACGAATCAAAGTGATTTCAGCTGGATTTCCTACTACAGCACCACAAGCACCTCCAATCATTCCACATAACATCTTTTCACCAAAGTTGACTTTTCCTTCATGTTTACTCTTCACATAGTTTAGACAACTCGCATACACTCCCATTCGAGTTGTTGTATAAGTGATTTGACGAAGAACAGCAGCAGTATATCTACCTTCTTACTCTTCTTAATACAACAAACCCTCGATATAACTTGAAGAATCCTTCATTCTTTGTGATCTTCTTGATAGCATCCCAACTACTTGAATACAACTTTTGACCAGAACCTTCTCCACTTTCCTTCAACCATTTCAATAATCTCTACCTCAATTGCATTCTGGTCTTCACTAGATCAAGAGGTTGAACACATGTAGTTGCAAGAATTCCAGCACAACCACCTAGAACATAACTAGACTATGAATGAAATGTAGAAGAGATTTCTACCCATTTGGGAAATGATTTGGTATCAACCATTCTATCGTATAAGATAAGAGTGATTTGTAGTGAATGATCAAATCAGATTGACAGAAATCAGTAATATTTCGTTGAATTCTCTGTTTCCACGTTTAATAAGAATAATAATAATGAATATTAATAAATGAAAGAATGTGAAAGAAGTGAGATTTGAATGAGAAAATGGAAAGAAGTAAGAAAGAGAAAGAAATAAGAAAGCCTCAAGGGAGGATCGAACTCTCGACCTTTCGCTTACTAAGCGAGTGCTCTACCGACTGAGCTATTGAGGCATCTATTATTTATTATACATTCACATATATCAATATTCATTCAATTCATTCTCATTTCTATCTATATACACATTATTCACAGTATGAGTCAAATAATACATGATTCTACTGTTCAGAAAGGACTTACTGCTTCTTATGGATCCAGTTCCATTTCTCTTTCTTCTCTTATATCAAATCCATCATTATCTATATATTGTGATAAACAAAGTGAGTATGAAAATGATATTTGTTTGATAAGTAGAGAAGTGAGTAAGTGTGTCAGTTTGTTAAATGATAATGATGTTGATAAGGAGATGATTCTATTGAACAATCATTGGTTTTCTGAAGAGTATAGAAAGTTGGTAAGTGAAGAAGTAGTTGCAGTTCGTCGAAGTATGAATATGAATGATATTGTATGATGTATTAGTGGCAAAATTGAATCGTTTAGAACAGATTGCAGTTGAGAATCGAGTGTATGTGGAGAAGATGCGTAAACGATTTGTTCATTCAAATATTGTTGGTGTGGATAATACATTGAATGAATTGAATTCGTGCTTCTTGTTTTGTTGTGTGTGAGTTGTAGTTTGACTTCAATTGAATCAAATATGGATAGTGATAGATATGATTATTCTGATGATGATTATTCTGAATATGAAAGTGAAGGTTCTGAGTTTGGTGAGTCTTCTGAAGAGTACTCTGATGATTATTCTGATGATTATTCAAATAGTATTGAAGAATATTCAACTAATCCTGAAGAGTATTCTACTGGTAGTGCTTATTCCTTGACTTGTGAAGATTATTCTTCTAATTGTGAAGAATATTCGAATCTTGAAGAGTATTCTTCTGCTCTTGATGAGTATTCCACTTCAACTGCGTCTTCTTCTTCTGTGTATTCTGAAGAGGATTGGAATAAAGAGGATCGAGTTATTGAAGTTGGTCATCTATTGAAATTGTGAAATCTTCAAATGAAAGTGAAGAAGAGTGGTGAGTAAAGAGTATTAACTGAATCCTCTTATCTTTTGATTTGTTTGTTTGAAGTGAATATGGATTGATTTGATATCCCTAGGGATATAGACTGTCTTTTCCATATCAACCCTATGACTCCAGTGAGAGCATCACGATTGGAAGTAATCAATCATTTCCTTCCTTTCAATTCTCATCAATTCAACTATTTGAAGAATTCGTTTAGACGAGATCATCGTTCAGTTATCATATGGACTTCATTTATCTTATTCATTCTATTTGTATACCATTTCTTATCTGATGGAGACTTTTCATTCTTACTTGTTTTCTTTCTAGTCTTTCTTTAGTTATAGACACTCAGTTCTGCTATTGGAACATTTGGATTTCTTCTTGTTCTATACAAAGTGATTACTTCTCATTCTCTTGAAGGATTATCTCTTAAATCTCTTCTCCTTTATTCATTTGTTGTCTTTCCTCGTCTTATAACAGTTCTATTCTCAGATGCATATCTTCCTTATGATCGTTCAGGTGATTGGATATATCGAGGAACAGAAACTCTTGGAGCAGTTGCTATTATCAGTCTCTTAGCTGCTTATCGTTCTTTTCGTTTTACTTATTATTCATATATCGTAGTTACTACAAGTTTTATTTGATTTGAAGGATCCTTTTGCAGGTCATAATCCTTCAACTGCCTTCAAATCAATCTCTTTCTTTCTAGTACTTCTCTTTGGTTATGCCCTTGTAGTTATTTCTTTCTCTATTTAGTAATAGTTGGTTCATCCTGGTTTGTCACAACAACCTATTCTGGATATTCTGTGGAGTTTCTCACACTATGTAGAAGCTTTTGCAATCTATCCTCAACTCCTTTTATTCTCTCGTTCTCGAGTTGTATTTCTGATTATAGATGAGTTGTAGAAGGGTGAGATTGAGTCTTTTACTTCTCACTTTGTCTTCTCGTTAGCTGTTTCTCGACTTCTTGCTCTTTTGTTTTGGTGTAGTTGCTGGAGAGAATTGAATTCAAATACAAATGCACTAGGAAGTGTTTTAGCAGGAAGATCAATTCTACTATCTCAATTCATCCAGATTGTTCTAATGGGTAGATATGTATACTATTATCTTCATGCGTTGATATTGATGGTTAGAAGTGATTGTTAGATGTCTTACTGGAATTCCACTTGTTCTACCCATTTATCGAAGTAGCAGAGAGGAATCTATTGTTTGTTTATACTATCCTTTTCAACTGCAATGATTTTCCAACATCATTAGCAGAAAGATATGGCGTATCCCAGTTATCATTATTTTTGTTTTTTATTGTCGTCTGCATTTTTATTCTTGCCTTCAGTTTGACTTCACAATCGTTTGATCTTCTCATTCTCCTGTGAATATTATTCTCATGAATATAGGTCTCATACAATCATCAAAAATTGGCATGGATATCAAAACTGATGGCCGTACAAGTTCGGAGTGGGGGTCTATGAAGAATATGGGTAAATTAGAAAGATAACCGCGGTTCTATCATATACCACTGGCTGTTCATTCTTTGTTAGTTATTCCTAATGTTATCGGAGAAGTATGATAAAGACTTGCAATTGAACTCTGTACAGTCACTGAATAGTGAACGCAAGGTATTCTTCGACTTTATTCTTGATTTTAGGTGACGTTTTCGCAGAAGCTTCTTGTTGGTGGAACATCAGGAGTGTTGGCAACATCGATTGTGTATCCTTTGGATATGATTAAGACCACCATGCAAGTGAGAGTGAATGAAAAGAGTGATGAATAGAGACAAGTATCTGGAAAGAGTATGCTTTACAAGAATCCAATTCAAGCCTTTAAAGGCATCGTTTCAAAAGAAGGTGTTTCTGGTTTGTATCGGTATCATTGTGTTTATCATCTCATTATTCAGTGGAATGGGTGCTAATTTGATTGGTATCTTTCCTGTTCAAGCTTTGAAGCTTGCAAGCAATGATCTGTTCCGTGACTGGTTAGCTGATGAAAATGGTCATGTTTCTTTGTTCAGAGGTATGCTTGCAGGAGCAGGAGCTGGTTGTGTTCAAGTGATTGCTTCGAATCCAATGGAGATCACAAAGATTCGTCTTCAAATTCAATCTTCTCTTCCTGTTGCTGAACGAAAGAATATTGGAGGAGGTATGAGATGAGAGTATGTTGTTGATTGTAGTGATTCGTGAATTGGGTTTGAAAGGAATGTACAAGGGAAGTTCAATCACTTTGATGCGTGATATTCCATACTTTATGATCTTCTTCCCTTTAAACCATGCTCTTGTGGATCTGTTTACTCCTTTTAATGGATCATGTTCTCTTTCAGGACTTCTGTTAGCTGGATGTGGAGCTGGAATGACTTCAGCCTTCTTGAGTGGGAATATGATGATTGAATGAGTGATAGTGACTCCAATGGATGTAATCAAGACTCGTGTACAAGCAGCAAAAGGAACAAAGATGAGTAGTTCATTCTATGAGATGTTCCGAAATGTTCTGAAAACAGAAGGAGTGAGAGCTTTATTCAAAGGCGCTTCAATGCGTATCTGTGTCCAAGCACCGATGTTCGCTATCATGACTACTGCTTTTGAACTTCAGAAGCGTTACATTGCTTCAAAGTGAA
>ERZ824480.3444-NODE-3444-length-10729-cov-2.606614_pt1 | contig 10729 bp, 10 predicted proteins | sample MGYA00519861_ERZ824480 | MGnify/ENA primary metagenome ERZ824480 (study PRJEB31778, sample SAMEA3449152) | human gut metagenome | biome: human gut; feature: human-associated habitat; material: faeces | place: United Kingdom | collected 2010/2012 ...
TCCTCCCACTTTCATTCCAAGAATCGCTTCATCCCATGCAGGCATTACCATCCTTCAGTTCATTGAATCTTACGTAATTACCCAACTCCTATACGAAGTGTTAACGGCATTCCAATTTCATAACTATTCTCAGGAATCGGCTTTCCCGTATTTAGAATCCTTCCTTTATGGTGAATATGAATAACATCACCTAGTGTATCAGTTCCCTTATGTAAACGAACCTTTCTTGCAAGGATCACCTTCACCAACTGCCAAGTCTAAATAACGAACACCTGATCGTTCAAATAGGTAGCAAAAATTATACCAGTATCAGTAAACATATAAACTTCATCTTTCTTGAGAATACACTCATCAGGAGTGACATATGTGTGAATAGCTAAACAAGGGAAAAGACGTGGAAAAGAAAGAAGGGATCTTCGCGTAGACAGAAAAATGGCCTTGCTAAACATTCTTTTACTGATGAATAACGAAGATCCAAGTCTATACCTGGATCAAGATTACCCTTCCACACCTAACTATGATGCATGTGGAGTTCCATCTGCATCTTCTCGTGTTAGTGATTATGTCATGATACATGTCCTTGATTATCTCTAGTCACTTTCTAAACCAGATTCATGTGCTTCTCAAAATCATAATTGTGTTTCAACAACACAGATCCCAGATTCAGCTCTTCCTCCTCGGTATTCTATTGGACAACCTCCATTTAGTCGAACACGCGAAATTGGTAGTATTGTCTATCCTTCAGCTTGTTATGCCATTCCTGAGTGTTCTTGTATGTTACCGACGTATTCACCATATAAAATGAATCCAATCAATTTCATTGGAGTTGATATTGTTGAGTTTGATGAGAATGATCCGGCCACGTTGCTTCGTACCCTTCCAAGTATAGTAGTAGCTATTATTCGGATTCATTAATAGAGTTGTGAAGAAATGGAACACAAGAAACGTCGTTCGTCTATCATCTTTATGGAGAGTGAGGAAACGAAAAGAAATGATGAAATTCTGAGTAGATTGGATGATGATGATGATGACGATGATGATATTTCGTCAACAAGAGATTCTGTAAATATGACTCAACGGAATTCTCCAGAGGATATCTATCGCTCCATCCCCTGTGGCAGACTTCGCAACTACTTGAAACGAGAACAAGAACTAAAAGAGGTGAATGCCAAATATTATGCCATGATTGCTCAAATACGGGCGGAACGGGAAGCAGAGCAAAGAGATACCAAAGTTCCTGAAGAGAATATGGTGGAAGAAATACCAATCAGTCCTGAACCAGAATCCCAACGAGACTCTGTGATTCCTGGTGAGATTGGTGAGGGAATGAAAAGAGAATGATTTCTAGATACTCTCGTACAACAGAATAATCTGTTCAATTCTCGTCTCTCTGTAAGTATTGGAGTGAAGGTTGATTCCTAGTCTTGTGACGATTCTACAAGTCCTTCGTTCGATCCAGAACATTTACGGTCTCCACGATTATCTCATGTGGGTACTGAAGAACCAGCAACACCAATTGTATTCACCTTTGATGTCCACGATGTGGCTCAGCGACTCGTTAACGATCTGCGAAGCCAATTGGATTCGCTTCCTTCAATGGAGGTGAGAATCTGTAGCGGATTTGAGGTATAGAGTGTAAATCGTGTGGTGGAAGCGTCATCCATGCTGATTGAAGAAGAACCGTATTATTCTTCCTTATATGTAGGAGACAGAATGATAATTGAGAGATAGAATGCATATTGCTTGATCAATGAAAGTGCTGATGATATTGATAATGAACAACGATCATTTAATCAAGTTGAATCCCGATATAATGACACTGCATTGAAATTGAATCTGGTGAGAATAATTGACATGGTTGACATGAAGTTGTCCAATGATCAATTTGATTTGGAAGAAGAGGCTGAGTCTGTGATTCAGTCGATTCGTTTTTACGCTGCGTTCGTACGAGCAACAGTCGCATTTACTTCTCTCAACGATATGGTGTTCTATTATCATTTTGATAACGATTTTGTATTTATGAGGATTATTTACTCCAATGGAATCTTATTACGAGTGAAAGGAGGAGATAATATTTCAGATCCCGACTTGAAGTCTCTTCTCTACAGTCTTGGAATTTGGAAACGGTTACGAGATAAGCAATATCAGTGTACAAAATTGTATGAGTTTATTCCGGATGTAAGGATGGAGTGAGTTTGTAACTTATAGTTTTCATTTGATATGTTACGGATATTTAAAGCATGGAAAAAGAGTTCTGTTCATTGTTTTGTTTGTTTATGATTCAGCGTCCTATCGAGTTATGTAATCATCTTGAAATGAATTTCTCATTATAGTGAATGTAGCTGCTCATTCATCTGGTATCTCCAATTGCAGATTGTGCAAATCCTCTGTATGGATGAAGATTATTCTTTATATTGCAGGGATCATTCGTTTTGACATGTGGTTGTAATGATCCAGTAAAACTATGGTCATTTCAAAAGGAGGCACCTGTACAGGTTTAAAATGGATCTGTTGTTCATTAAATAGCTGTACAATACGGATGAGATGGATACAATTACTCTGGAAGTGGATGATAGTGAAAGTAACGTCGCTGTAAGTTGTATCGATAATTCAGTTCGAATCTTTGATTTTGGTACTTCACAATGTAGATTTTGATTGTTGGAATGATATGATTAGGTCATCAAGTCCTCTCTTTGGATACAGATCTGTGTACGATAATTGACATGTCAGATAGTAAATGTATCTATTGTGGATTATCCACTGGAGTCATCTCAGTAATGATGCATTGTTCCGTTTATTCTAGGTATATGATTACCGTCAGCAAGCCATTGTAAGTGAGTTTTCTGGTCATAACTCTCCCATTCAATGGTTACATTCTCTCGCTTTCAAGGAGATGCTTCTATCAGCAGACACATCTGGTTTTGTTAATCTCTGGGATAAGCGGAATTTGCAGCACTCTCTTCAACTTCAACTACCTCCTGCATCAACATACGCTCTTTCTCATTCAAATCAACTACTAACTATATGCAAGACAACTCTCAATTCTGTGAATTTAGATTCACAATCAATTGAAATTTCTGTCGAAGTAAGAGATACTCATTCTGTTCACTTTAAGCTCCCTTTTTCTCCATCTCTTTTTGTTCCATTTGAAGATTCTCATTATTTGATGTCGAATGAAACAACCATTCAGTTAATGAATTCTTCCTTCCAACCTAGTGTATCTTATTCTAATTTTTCTCATATTACGGATCTTGGAACGCATGGTAAAACCATGTTAACTCCAATTGTGGAAGTGAATGAGTGCCTTCTCCATGTGAGTGGATTATTCTTCAATACATTCTCTGGTTCCGTTTCGTCGACAGAAGAACCCTATTCTATGGAAGATCCATCGATTCTCCAGATCATTCGAAATGCATCTGTTCCAGTGGATCCTCTATCACCTGAATCTCTTTCTCTGTTAGAGAGTTTGGCGACTGATTCAATTATCTGTGAGTCTGATGGTGACTCTGGGAATGTTCCCATCAGTGATGACGTTTCTCTAGTGGTGAGTGAGGAATCAACAGTCCATGAAGATACCCACCAGGGGGTTATTCTGACATCTCCGCTGGCCACACATCAGAAGGCTTGTATGGCTCGTCTCTCACAATCTGTTGTCAAATCAGCACTTCACGCTGGCTCTAGTACACCTCGTCTGTCAGTTATTCCCCCTCGTTCTACGTTCTCTCGATCACGAACCACTGATACTCAGTCACCTGTTATTCCTCGTTCAAGTTCCTGCCATTCTTCTTCGCATATCTCACATCCATCTACTCCTTCCTCTACTCCTTCCTCTACTCCTTCCTCTCTTTCTCATACTTTGGTTCAATCGGTCCGTACAACAAACCCTTCTCCAAACTCTCCTCGTCGAAGTCTATCAATATCCAATCAGACTGTCATTAGCACATTGTCTCGAAGGCGAAGTATCCTTCAGCGGTTGCTTCGGAACCAGGACTACTGGAGAGTGATAGACTCAATAACAGATCCTGTTCTCCTTTCAACTTGTATCGATGTAATGCAAACGAAACTAGTACCAACAAAATCAGAAGAATATCTTATTGTTTCGAATATTCTGAAACGGTGTCTTGAAAGTGAAAAAGCAAAGTTGGAGATGGTTGCTGCTCTAATAAATAGTGTTGTTTTATCTGGATTGCGGTTATTAAGAAGAATTTTCATAATGAAACCCAAGAATAACGCCTTTGGAAATGAAATGGCATCTATAGTGGATAAACTCATAAACTGTTCCTTTGGAAATGACCTTATCAAATTTTACCTTCGGGAGTGTTCGCAACTGTTACTCTCATGATCTGTTTGTAACAAACAATCAATGATGCAGTTAGTTTATTCATTCGATTTTCAAGGTCCAATATCATGCGTTCCACTTCATGCAATTCAGTCAAGAAAGTGGCCGCTCTTTTTGCATCTTCACCAACGTAGTAATACATTTGATCTGCTACAATTCACTACTGGCGAAAAATATTACGTTTAGAAGGATCCTTCAGATGGAGTTCTTCTTCTTCTTTCTGAACTGTGTATTCAATTATTTGAGATTTGTATATTACATAATGCCTTAGTCGGATCTTTCCTTCTGGAACGGCAATGATTTGTCTTCCTATTGCATTTTTGCACTAAATATTCAAACACAAATTTGTATTTACAGAGCATCGAATGTCTTTATAACTACATCCACAATCAAAACCTTCTGTTGAGAGTTGAATGTTAGGAGAGATTTCACATCCAGATATAGCTAGAATTCATCACTTTTAGAGACAAATTGATACAGCTCAATACAATGTACATATCACCTACATCAACGTCCAAAATACAGTTCTCATCAGCTACGATACGTTTGCACTGACTACACTGAAAGATCCGAATTGTCATCAACAAACAATGAAGGATGTCAAACGATACCATTTCTTCCTTGAAAACATATCTTGTTTTGTTACTCTTTTCAATGGAGACTTGAAATAAGTACGAAATGATTGAATAGACAACCGAACCAGCAAGAGACAAGCAACTGAACACACAACGAGGAAAATATAAAATAAAGACGACGAAAAGCAAATACCAGATGATAACTTCCATATTGCCTGATCTCCTTCAAGATCACATATCCAGCTTTGGGTTCCAACTCCTTTTCCAATCACAGCACAATCAAGTGAGAAATAATCCTTTAGATCACCAGCAGGCAATGGACCTTCAGACTTGCATTGCTTCCGTAGAATTGACAAATAAACATTGGTTGATGTTCTTCCCCCACGATTTAACGCAGAAATCGTCAATTCAAGATTCGAAACAAGAACTTGAGGTATTCCTTCAATAGACCCTGTAATGGTATCGAAGATCAAGCCATCAGGTAATTCTTCTTGCATCAACTGATAGAAGGAAATCTCTCCAATAACTGACAACACAGTTACAGAAGACATTACATACTGATAGAAAGTGATATTAGAAGGATATGTTAGATTGGAAGGAGGAATTGCAAAACAGTTTTCCAGATGTAACTCCCTTAGGATCCCAGCTACACAAGGTCGATAAGCATATCCTGTGTAGTACTGAGGACAAGGAGCTGGTGAGAGATGACCTTCACGTACCGCAGGGAACAAAGATCGCGAAGGACATAGCGAATGGTTGAAATGAAGATGAACCAATCGGAAGGCATTCACCCGCAAATGAAGAGATGAGAAGGAGTGAATGACAAGTTTCCAATGAGAATATCCGATCATACCTTGATCCAATTCAATTATGTTATCAGCACGATCAATCAGTTCATGATTCTCAATAACTTGCATTAGATTCCAGGGCTGCTCGTCAGCTGATCGAGCATAGAGTGACCAGGATGCACTGGTTATAGATTCACCTACACGAAGAAGATATCCATTAAAGCGAGATAACTGATTTGCTATGTCAAACTGGAATTCAACTTGTGAGGGAAAGGAGAGTGTTACATACAACCCGAGAGTAGTATCAACGATTGATTGAGGGTTCAGGATCTCTGATGAGGCAGAAACCTGAATACTGTTATGAAGAATTAGCTCTGTTCCATAACTGAGCTGACCAATCAAATCGAATGATTCGTTTAATTGATGAACTTCAATAGCAAATCGATTCAATCCTTGAATCGCTCCATTCTCTTCCAATGCGAAAGAAAAAATGATCCGATGAGAAGAATCGAACTCCGTAAGGTTTGCCACGAGATGTCCATTCAACCACATCTGGAGAGAGCCATTGAGGAGAGCTGAAAAAGTCACAGCATCCATTGTATCCAACTCCTCTAAAGTGACCCATGCTCGTAAGAACAGTGACAGACCTTGAATTTCATGTAATAATGCTTGAGGCCAGAGTAAAGTTTCTGTCTGCCACTCCTTTGGTGGTTCTCCTTCACCATCCCAGTATTCCCACACCATGGAATCTTGAAACAGAGGAGACAGAACAAACTGATGGGGTACATCCATGAATTCATATGCAGGAACCAATGTTGTAAACTCGGTCAAAACACCACCATGCATCAAAACACTCAATCCTTGAGGAAACTCCCATCCTTGAGGATAATGAAGATCAACAGAAATCTCATAGTGGCCATAAGGTAGACAGAATGAATGTGAATAATGAGCTGAATGAAAATAAAACAAGTCAACACAAAAGAGAACCCTTAGTGATCCATCCTCCTCCACTAGAGAAAGAGATAAACCATATGTGGCATCATATTGGAGAACCAAAGCATCAACAGAAACTAGTACATGATCGGATGAACAAAGATTTGTAGCCAATTGGAGAGTAGTACTAATATCTCCTTTCCAAACGCTTATTCCTTGAACTTTGTATTCCATCAAAGGAGATTCTTCTGTTGGGGTCCCAATCACTGAGCAAGTCAATGAATCAAACACCAGACCTTCCGGAAGAGGATGATCAATACTACAAGAATAGACACTATTTGTGGCAGGCATAATTTCGCCAACTCCACCACCCAAATACAAAGTATTATCAGAATACTCAAACGAATAAGTATCAGCAAATCGAGAAATCAGAATCATTTCACAGAGATTCCACCTTGTAACATTTGGCTGACAAAAAAACCGTTCAAAACGAAACTGGTTGAATGAACGAGTTGAGTTTAATGGAATGACTTTAGTGCTTATCCCATTCCTCCAACGCCAATCTGATGATTCGTGCAGAATAGTCCAATCCGTATCTTCAGGATTCTTAGCAAGGATTCGTAAACCAGATACACTGAACTCAGCTTCTCTTGACAGTAGTTCAATACTCCCAATCCATATACGAGTATCATCATTCAATATCACTGTTACAGAAGCAGTAGGTGAAGTACTCTCTGCAACAGTCGTTGAGAGACCATCAAACAAAGCATCAGGATTGATCATATTGGTACTTTGAGTGGTATAGTCTACAAAAGCTGGACTTAAGCCAGAGTAGTCAATAGAGAGAATACATGAAAAATCTGCTTCACCTTCTTCAGCATGGAGAGCAACTAACCCAACAGCAAGAACATTCGAACTGGTTAGAATCGAAGAAGACTTTTCGATGTCTTGTCGAATGGAGAAGGTAAGTCGTCGATACTGCACAATATCATAGAAATCTGTAGCCAATGTGTGATTAGCTATAGGAGCACTAGAGATATGACGTTGATAGAGAAGGTAATCATTCAAATAGACTATACATCCGTAATGAAATCGTAACCAAAGTGTGAAGGAATATGTGAATGTTAAATCTCGAGTTTTCAGAGGAAATGAGATTCGGTACAACTGGATTTGATTGGGACTATGAGGAAAGTGATATGGTGTAGAGACAGCCCAATCAGAATGATCAAATGATGATGTCATCCAATTATCTGGAACACTCCCAAAATGATAATGCCATTCGGTCAGTTCGTGAAGGATTTTGAGTGTATGAAATTCGTTCTCTCCGACTGATAATAACACTGCATCGAAATGAATGTGAAAGAGAAGCAATTCTGCCCCAGAAGGAAGAATCTGACGAATAGAGAGAGTGGAGTTTACATCCCAAAAAGACCTGGATATATGAGAAACCCAAACAGAATAAGAAGAAGGAGGAAAACAGAATGAAGTGATAACCAACTGATTGGGTTGTTGGAATGAATTGGCTTCTTCTGAATAGATTACTTCCTTGGTTTCTATCGACACAATACGAGCAGTCTCACCAAATGGAGATTCACCCCACCTTCGATACATTCGAAATAAGCTCTGATTACAAGCATAAGACCGAATAGTGAAAGAACCTTCGATAGTAGCTTGCATATGAGCAGTTACGGTGAAGGTTTGATTCATGATCTCATGAACAATCCCTCGAACTGTACAGGTCTCGTAGTTTAACGATAATGAAGCAGGAAGAGGTGGAATGATCGTACAATTCATGACATCACCAGTAGGAGATATTCGAAGAGAATCAACATCAGTAATCACTTCAACTTCATTGGGAGTAAACACGATTTCAGATGGCACATTCATCACACAGACCAATAATCGAATCTCAGCAATAGCCATCATAGCAGGATTAAAATTTTGGAAATGCAATTGGTAATGATCTGAAGCAATCGAATTCCGAGCAAATACAAATGGAGGAGGAGTGGAAGAAGTATACTTCAGAAAATCATATGAAGCGATCCGATGAGAGATAGTAGACTGAATAACTTCCACTTGAAATGAAGCAGGACCTAAACTAATCGATTCAGAAAGAATTAAACGGATGCCTGAAATAACTACAGATCTAAGAATAAATGGAATGACAGAAATCGGACGTATTATGAAAGAAGAAATCAAGTTGAAGAGGATTATTCGAAACAAGAGTAGTCAAATAATTGTAGTCAGAAATTGCTGTAGTATTTGCTGTTGAAGAAGTAACAGAGCCGGCAACCATTTCAATACAATTGTAAGAATCAGGACTAACATAACCAATAAGATGCAAGCAAACCGACATCGATGAATATAATTTAACTGCTAAAGAATTTATTTCAGGTTGAATTTCTAATCCAGAACGAATGAGAGGGTAATTGATTGAAGATGTCGGTACATCCGAGAAGATAAGATTTCCATTCAAATAGACATAAACAGGATGATCATATTGAAGAGATAGTTCATACGAAACTAAGTCCAGTTCTCCCTTGAAATAGGTTACAAAATACGATATGGAAGGTTGATCTGGAACAGAAAGACATCCAAGGGATTCTTTCCACCCTGGATGAGAAAAAGAAGGAGACATCCAATCGGCAGGTACATCACCCAAAGAATAATACCACACCTGAGAATCCTCGATTGGGTAAAACACTACAATTATAACAACGAATCAAAAATACAAGAAAACTGAATTGAAGCGTGTCCATCATTCTCCAAATACCCTTTATAAAGGATATTACCATACTTTCCAGAGAGCTGGATCCATGATCCTGGATACCACCTCGTTTCATCACTACATGAGAATCCATATTGAGACTTACGCTGATAGCATTTCTAGAACATACAAAGAACCGCGTGAGTGATCAATACAATAGCTATGAGAAAAGAAAGACCTGTCTGACATAAGTGGTGAGACAAGAATAGTAACATTGTTATAAAGAATTTGGTATCTCTCCTTATGAGACTCTAAGCCCGTGTTCCTGTGAATATGGAGTAACTCCTCCGTATTTGCACAAGTTAGAGCAAGCGCTTCATAAACTTAACAATCATCATAATACCAGATAATTTACTTAGTACTACATAAAACAGTAGACATATCATCAACTCTAAAGATTGTTTGAAGAGAGTGGATAGGTATAGATGGAATGTTGCGACAATCTTTATCTCTTCAGTTCCTTGGAACCGGGTCCCAAAAATCCACTTTGGCAAGATCAGGTATTCGATGTGATTGGATTAATAATATAGCTCAATCGATGGTACTGCTGATTCGAAATGGATACCAAATTGGAGAATGGCTATTTGACTGTGGTGACCGTAAGAGTTGAACAACTCTCTCAGATGTAGTGACTACACACCAAATTTACTCGTTGCAACGTCAAATGAAAGGGTATTCGGTGGACGAAAAGCAGAAGGAGCTGATTTTACGTCCTTCCCGTGTTTCCAAGATATTTATAACCCACCTGCATGGAGACCATATTCTCGGTCTTCCTTCATTTTTATCAGATGCTGGAGTCAGTCGTACTCAAGCCAATTCGTCTGTTCCCATCGATATTTATGGTCCTCCAGGTTTGGCCAAGTTTCTGAAAACGGTTTTTATGCTAACGGATTCGAAACTGAATCATCCTTGTGTTGTTCACGAGCTCTACGATAATGAGAATGATCCACGTCTGGAAGAATTAACAGATAAACTCCAGTATTCCGATAAGAGGATTCAAGTCAATCCAGTATTCCCTAAGAAGGATGGATTTTGGTCCTTAGTCTCTGTTCGATTTTCTAATCAAATTCATGAAATAGGGTCCTTTAGGTAACATTCAAGCAGGTTCAATTCACCATACAATTCAATGTTTTGGATACTTGTATGAATCACCTCTTCCTTCTTGTAATGTTTGAATTAGTTTGTTATGATTAGTTATGATTGATGATGAAGAAGTCAAGAAAAGACTACTCCCTCTTCAAACAGATTTACAAGCATATGGTATCACTGAAACAGATGTCTTGAAACGGTTACATCATCGTCAAAAGATCACGCTGCCAAATGGTGC
>ERZ824480.3459-NODE-3459-length-10701-cov-8.534473_pt1 | contig 10701 bp, 14 predicted proteins | sample MGYA00519861_ERZ824480 | MGnify/ENA primary metagenome ERZ824480 (study PRJEB31778, sample SAMEA3449152) | human gut metagenome | biome: human gut; feature: human-associated habitat; material: faeces | place: United Kingdom | collected 2010/2012 ...
CATGGAATAATTCATCTTTGCTTGTGAAGTAGTTATAGATATTCCCGACACCAACCCCAGCTAACTCCGCTATTTCGCGCATGGAAGTTTTGGAATAGCCTTTCTTCTCGAATTGCTGTCTGGCAATCGTCAATATCCGACCCTTTATGTCCTCTTTCAGCACTTGCATTTATAACGAACAATGTCTGTTTTTAATTTTTTGCAAAGGTATAAGGCTTGAAATTGTCGTACAATACCTATTTTTAGGGATTTTGCGTCTTCCAAAACATGGGGAGCAAACCGTTTCGGTATGCCCGAAACACAAACCTGCTCCCCATCAAAACTTCTCCTTGATGGGTTAGCTTTTATGTTTCTTCAAATCAATCCTATTCCATAAAATAAAGTCTTACTTCATTCTACATCAAGCTCAGGTTTATTAGCAGGCTTATTTGAACCTGATGAACGCCACAGGCTACCACACCGATGCCAAATGCTGCCACGCAGGTGCGAAGCGGTTGGATTGTGCCGGACTTCGCTTTTCTTTGCATCACGGACGCTTGGAACAGCCGTCACGGGTTCGGCGGATAACGCCACTCCCTGCCACAAGCTGCCACGATTGTGCCAACCTATTGTTTGATGCACGATACCCATTTATTTTGCGTCCAAAACCGAGTATCAACATTAAAAACAGTATCGACAATGGAAGTATTGATTTTTCAGAAAGAGGCGTTTGAGGAAATGGCGGCGAAGTTCAGCCGCTTCTCAGACCGTGTGAACGAACTCCTTGCCAAGCAAGGCAGCAGGTCATTAAACCACTGGATGGACAACCAAGAGGTCTGCCAACAGTTGAACATCAGTCCGCGCACCTTGCAGACCCTGCGTGACAACGGCACACTGGCTTATTCGCAGATAAACCACAAGGTGTTTTACCGACCGGAGGATGTGTTGCGCATCGTCAAGCCCGTTGAAGGTAAGCTGGCAGACAAAGCCGTTTGATTATTATGTACCACTAAATCCAACGTAACAATGAGTGAAATGATTACCAAGAACCATACGCTTGTCGCCGAGTTCGGCGACAGCCTTGACCGTCTGCTGGACGGTATCGAGAACTTTATGGCAAACAGCCGTCCGACATTGGGCGGCGAACGCTTCCTGACGGACAAGGAGGTGTCGGCACGGCTGAAAGTGAGCCGACGCACCTTGCAGGACTACCGCAACAACGGCATAATCGCCTATTATCAGTTGGGAGGAAAAATTCTGTACAAGGAATCGGACATCGAACGAATGCTTGCCGCCAATTATAGGGAAGCGTTCAGACGGCATCCATAATTTGAACAAAGGGAATACGACCAGACGGCATCAGGTCGTATTCCTTACCTTGTCTGGTCGTATATCCTTCGTATCAACAACTTGGGGCTTTTCGTATATATGCCGCTGGCGAAAAGAACAAATATAACGGTTCTTTCCGATTGGCGGCATATAGTTTCCCCATGATGAACCGCCGGAAAGCCACGCTCTCCCTACTTCTCAACTTGAAGGAAACGGCTATCACCATTTCAAGACTGTAAACATCGTAGTTTATCCCGTTGTCCTGTTTGATGTACCGCTTCGTTTCGCTTTCCAACAATTCCATGTTTTTGTAGATAGAGTGTATAGCCTTGCGGATGTCGCAGCCGAACACGTTGAACGCATCGGACATCTCCTGCTGCGTCATCCAGACGGGAGCGGTCGGTATGGCGACCAACCCGTTTTCTGTGATTGTGATTATTCCCCGTTCCATAGTCATTATTCATTATCAATGTTTGTTTCTTTTGGCAGTTCTGGTCTTTTGTACCATTTGCCCGTTCCGTACATCATTCTGACCGCCATCAGGTTGTCCATGTCCTTTGAAATCTTCTTGTCAGTAACCTCCGCGTACCGCTGGGTGGTCTTTATACCTGAGTGCCCCATCATCTTGGCGATGCTCTCAATGGGTATGCCCTCCGAAATCAAGAAAGTTCCGAACGAATGGCGGCTTTGATGGTAGGACAAGTTTTCTTTCCGTCCTATCGCCACGCCCAACTCGTGTATCTCGAACCACATCTCGTCACGGCTCGGAAGCGGAAACACGGGCTTCGTGTCGTCTGTCGTGTTGTAGAGGTCGAGTATCTGCTCCGCTATCGGATGCAGGGGAATGAACGCCTCCACGTTGGTTTTCTTGCGGTTGATGCGGATGTAACGCCTGCCGTCCGCCGTCGTGCCGATATGGTGCGGATGGAGCAGCATGATGTCCACATATGCCAAGCCAGTGAACGTTGAAAACAAAAATGCCCTGCGCCCAAGTTCCTGCAACGGGTCGAGCATGGGCGTTTCAAGGATGGCTTTCAGCTCCGCACGGCTGATGTGCCTGTGCTTCGGCGCGGGCTTCTTCTCGTATTCCATGTCCTCCAACGGGTTGGCACGGAGTATCTCGTAGTCCACGGCGAGGTACACCAGCTTGCTCAGCCAGCACAGGCACTTGTTGATTTGCTGTGCGCTGAAATTCTTGTTGCGCTTCATGAAAGCCTTGTAGGAACTGCCGAAATCTTCCGTGATATCGCTGAACTCGATGTCCTCCTTGCCCAACAATGTGAGATAGTCTTTCAGGTATTTCTGGTAATATCCCGAATGGCGGTAGGTGGACGTGGAGTTTATCTCCTTTGAACGGGCAAGCAGCCGTTCACGCTCCCTTTCGCCCATCTGCAACAGCTTGGTGGGGATGACGGCTTTCCTTGCCAACGTGTTCTTCAGTATCTCTGCGCTCACCACGTTCTGTTTCTTCAACGAATCCTCATAAGCAAGTTCAACGGACTTCTTGAACTCCTGCAAGCGGTTGTTCTCGCGGACGGTGCGGATGGTTCCCTTGCTGCTGTTCCAGTCCTCCGGTCTGCAATAGATGCTGGTGGTTATCGTGGAACTCTTGCCGTCTATGGTGATGCGGCAGAGGACGGCGGTCGTGCCGTCAGCCTTTACTTTGTTACGGTTGATGTACGGTAATATGGAAAATGTACTGCGCATAGATGTAATGTTTTAGGATTAAAGGATAAGTTTCAAGTCTTTGGTCGCCTCGATGTATCTGTCCATGTCCTCAAACAGCTTTTTCGGAGTGACACGGGCATAGACCTGTGTGGTCTGGATGTCGGAATGACCAAGCATCCGGCTGATGGTTTCAATCGGCACTCCGGCTTCCAGCGTAATCAGCGAGGCGAACGAGTGGCGTGCCTGATGGTAGCACAAGCTGCTGCTTACCCCTGCGAGGACGGCAAGCGATTTCATGTGCCTGCGGAGGTTCGGATGGTATATCATCGGAAACAGCGTCGGACGGCTGTTGTCATGGTACTTCTCAATCAGGGCGAGTGCTTCGGGCAGCAATTTCACGCTCGCCCGAAGCTCGTTCTTCTGGCGGCGGTATTTCAGCCAGAGGCATCCCTCGTCATCGGTGTACAGATTGTCCCTTGTGACGCTCACCGCATCCGCATAGGCGGTTCCCGTATAACAGGCAAACAGGAAGAGGTCACGCACAAGGATGTGCGTGGTGCGCCATGCGGGTATCTCCACGTCGCGTATCTTCTCGAAGTCCTCACGGCTCAACGCCCTCGGTGTACGCTCTGTCTTTTGCGGTAAGGTGAAATTGGCGAAATGACATCTTTCGGCATACCCCTCCTTGTAGGCGATGCGGCATACCTTTTTCAAGATAGCGAGATAGTGGCGCACGGTGTCCACCGCCAAGCCTTTCACATCCATGACATAATTCTGGTAATCGTGTATGAACTGTTCGGAAAGCTGCCCGAAAGCGATGTCCTTCGTCTTGAACTGCCACTCGATGAACTCGCCCAATGTCCTTCTCATGTAGTAATAGCCGGGATAGGTTCCTTTGGCACGGTCGATGCCGATACGCGACTTCAAGTCCTCGCAGATACGGTCGGTCATTCTCAGCAACGTCATCTGCGTGTCCATGCTTCCCTGAAACAAGTCCTTGACCGCCGTTGCGTCAAAGTCCTGCCCACGCTCCACCAACGTATCAAATGCCGCATTGACTGCAAGCAGCAGCTTGTCCAGTTTCGCATTGGTTTCCACCGCCTCGCGACTCTTGCCGTCCAGACGGCTTTCCCTCGCGTTCCACAACTCCGGCTTGCACGACAACTTGCATCCGAACTGCGCCATCGTACGGTTCACCGTTATCCTTCCCATTATCGGGGCTTTGCCCGACTTGTCCGTTCCGCTCTTTTTCAGGTAGAGCAGCACCTTGAATTTTTCAACTTTCATACGCTTACTGATTTTGTCACAAAATTAACTTACGAGTAAGCGTCCATTGATTTGCAGAACGGTGCGTATCAGCGCAATCGGCACGGACTTGCAACAATTTCATTTTCCGTGCGTTACCTGTCCCTGCTTCGGTAACTGACGGCTAACGGCTTGGTAACTGAAATAGCTCAACATTCCGCACTCCGTTGCGTCTCCGACATTTGGCAGAATAATGAAAAACCGCTCATTTCAAACGTGTTACGTTTTATCGTCACTTGTTTGCCGACGGCTGCTTTGTGGGTTCTGTTCCACCTCGCTCGTCATACGTTCGCTACACTCATTCTGGCAAGCGGGGCGACGCTCTACAATGTGGCCAAGATGCTGGGACACTCCAATACGAACATGACCCGCCATTATGCCCGAATCCTCGATTCATCCATTATGCGGGACATGCAGACCGTAGCCAAAGCGATGGATCTGTAAATCGAACGGTCAGCGAAGGCCACGAGCGGCCGTAGCGCATAAACGGACATCGCACGTCGTTACGGTCATCGAATTGTGTCGAACTTAAATCGAATCTTATGGATTACATGCTCATCGAGACGGGAGCCTGCAACGAACTGCGGGCGCTCGTCGACCGCCTTCTCGAACGCATCGCCGCCTATCACGCCCGATGTATGCCTTCCGCCTCTGCGTGGTGAATGACCTCCGACGAGGTCTGCAAAGCGTTGAGTCTTTCCAAACGCGCCTTGCAGCATTACCGCACCACAGGGGTTATCCCTTACTCCTCGCTGGGCAACAGGATCGTCTTCCGCGAGGCGGACATCGCCCGGATTTTACAAGCGAACTTCATTCCGGCAGAAAAGCGATGAACGACGGCATCATCCTGCGCACGTCGCCCGAATTTACGGCATTGTGCAAGAACCTCCTCCAAGCGATCGAACGACTCGACGGACTGCTCGCCGAGCTACGGCCTTCGATTCGTTCGGAAACGTACCTGACAAGTGAAGAGGTGCGTATGATTTTCGACCTCTGCCCCCGCAGTTTGCAGAATTACCGCGACAACCGGCTGATTCCCTATACGACCATCGGAGGTAAGATTCTCTATCCGCAATCGGCGATCCTCGAACTGCTCGAAGCGAATTTCGTCGACGTGCGACGATAGACGACAAGAAGGAGGAGGACGATTTGTCCTTCTCCTTGTCATTTCGGAATGTGACGTATGGAATCGTCGGGTGCGATCTCGAAAATCTTGCCTGTTCCGAAATCCAGCCGGATCGGATATTTGCGCAGGTAACGCACATACTTTCCGCCGAACGACTTCCGTATGGCTTCGGCCATGAACACCAAACCCGTGCAGACGGTTATCGGGACTTCGTACTGCGGATACCGGTGCATGATCTCGATGCGGCACTCATCCATCTCTTCGAGCGAGAACGTCTCGCCGTCGATAATGCGCAGGATGCGCCGGCACAGTTCGTAGTCGCGTTGCAGGCGGCAGATCTTCTCCGTATGTCGTTGCAGATAGCGGCGGCAACTTCGCGCTTGGGCTGGAAGACGAGGCGGTTCGTCGCGGCGTTCTTGCCCACGAAGCACCACTCCTCCTCTCCCGTCAGCGGGTCTTTGTGCTTTATCAGGCGTTCCAGCGTGCCGCCACGCTCCAGCGCGGCCTTCTCCTGCGTGGAGAACATCATTTTGTACTCTTCATGCTCGTACTCCGGCACGGCGAGCGGTGCGTCGAGGGTCACCTTCAGCTCGTTGTTATGGTCGCGGTAGAAGCGCGGCGAGAACATTCCCGACACCTTGATCCCGGGCATGACCTCCGCAGTCACCGGAACCAGCTCTTCGACGGGAAGACCCATACGCATCGCCTCACGTGTTTGCGGCGTCAGCGCATCGAAGTCGATGCCCAGCTCCCGCAGTGCGGCTCGCGGAATCTCCGCATGGTCGTACTTCACCCGTTCGAGTTGCATCGTATCCACACGATGATCGTACAGCGCCTTCAGCCCCTTCTCGTCGTTGGGGTTTTGCGTCAGGCGAAGCAGGTCGTTGACCACATCCTGCACGGCGTTGAAGGGTACTTTCAGAAACTGGAAGTCGACGGCTTTGTCCGACTGCGACTTGAAGCTGCGGATGAAGGCCGCCACCGCACCGCTCTTCGCGACCTCGAAAAACGACGGCGCGTTCTTTGTCAGTGGCTCCACGGTATGCACCTCGTAACGGTTGCCGCGTTCGCGCAAGTCCGAAACGACCTGCACCTCGCCCGTTCCGGGATGGCGCGCCAGAAGCGTCTCTTTGTAGTCGGGCCACCGAGGCTCCTCCGGCGCTTGATTCTTTTCCTTTTCCATAATGATTGATGATGATTGATTGATAATTCACTTCGGATGTCTCGCAGGGCATCCGTCGCAAATATATCGGAGGACAAAGGGGAATCGTACCGCTGGCCGCCCGAGGCCGTTCAGGGCCGTCCGGATCTCTGAGAACACAAAAAACGGATACCGAGGGACGGTATCCGGAAGTGAAAACGAGGCGGTGCGTTATTCGGCGTTCTTATCGTAAAGCGCCCTGACGGGCTGGATGAAATGTTCGATGAGCCGCATCTCTTTGGTGATGATCTCGGCCGTGCCGTCCATGCCGTGAATGAGCGGAAGCTCCTTCTTGTACGACGTGCGCAGCGCGTCGGGAAAGGCGACGGTGACGATATAGCCCTGCGTACCGTCCGGAACGGCGGAAATCGTCCGCACGACACCGCGCAGGATGCCGAACTCCATGTAGGGAAAGCCGTTGAGCTTCACGTTGACCTTCTGCCCCGGCTCCACATCCCCGCGTGACGCGGCCGGCAGATGAAGCCGGCCGACGACCTCCGTCTCGGCCGCGGGCAGGATGCTCGCCAGCAACTCGCCGGCTGTCGTCTGACGTCGGTACGGACCGCTGTTGAGCAGTGTCACACGCCCGTCGGCCGGAGCCTCGACGACGTGCTGCGCCTTCCACTGAGCGATCGCCGACGTGAGCTGTTGCAGGGTCGCCTCGCTGCCATTGGCGCGGTAGGCGGCATAGGAGAAGCGCAGATCGTCGGGCAGGGTCTCGTCGGTCGGCAGCCACAGGCTCTTTTCCAGATGCTGCACCTCGCGGTACTCGTCCCGTGTGGCGTAAAGAACGAGCACGTCGCCCTTTGCGACGGTTTGACCCTCGGTCGCGACCGCCTCGGCGATGCCGGTATGCGGCGCCGTCACGTCGACCGGCGGAGGAACGGTCGTAAGCGTGATCGTCCCCGTGACCGTCTGAGGGTAGCGGATGAAGTAACACCCCAGAAACAGCAGCGCCAGCAGAACGAAGATCAGCGTGATGCCCCAGCGCACGATCCACGACGGCATCGTGCCGATGATCTCGTCGGCCTCTTCGCTGTATGTACGGTCGTAAAGCGGCATATCAGTTTCCCAATTCGAGTTGGTTTCTAACCAGATTGTAGTAGTGGCCACGGCGCGCCGTCAGCTCCTTGTGCGTGCCCTGCTCGACGATGCGGCCCCGGTCGAGCACCACGATGTTGTCGGCATTCATCACCGTCGACAGGCGGTGCGCCACGACGACCACCGTGCGCCCCTCGAAGAAAGATTGCAGCTTCTCCATGATCGAGCGTTCGTTGGCCGCATCCAGCGAGTTGGTCGCCTCGTCCAGAAAGAGGTATTTCGCATCCTTGTACGCCGCGCGCGCGATGAACAGACGCTGCCGCTGTCCCGTGCTCAGGCCGTGGCCGTCCAGTCCGATCTTCGTGTCGTAGCGCATCGGCAGCGACTCGATCCACTCGTCGATGTTGGCCATGCGCGCCGCACGCCGCACACGCTCCATGTCGGGCTGTTCGTCCACGACGCCGATATTGCGGGCGATGGTGTCGGCAAAGATCGTCGCCTCCTGCATCACCACGCCGCAGTCGCGGCGCCAGCAGCTTTCGCTGTACTGTCCGAGCGGCCGGCCGTCGAGTAGCACCTCGCCCTGCGTGGGGCGGTAGAAGCCCAGCAGCAGCTTGAGCATCGTCGTCTTGCCGCTGCCCGACGCCCCGACGATGGCCGTCACCTTGCGCACGGGGATCGTCAGCGACACTCCGTCCAGCGCGCGTTCGGAGTTGGGGCCTTCGTAGTGGAACACCACGTCGCGGAACTCCAGCGGCGCCGAGTCGGGAATCGTGCGGATACGCGGCTCGTCGTCCGGCTCCTCGTCCGGACGGTCGTAGATCTCACCCAGACGCTCCAGCGAAATCTTGGCGTCCTGCGTGGCCTGCATGAACGAAATGAACTGCGAAAGCGGGCCGTTCAACTGCCCGAGGATATACTGCATGGCCATCATCATACCGAGCGTCATGTCGCCCTTGATAACGGCGCTCACGGCCAGAAACGACACGACGATGTTCTTCGTCTGCGAGATGAACAATGCCCCGACCTCCTGCGTCTGGCCCAAAGTAAGGCTCTTGATGCTGATCTTGAACAGACGTGCCTGGATGCGTTCCCACTCCCAGCGTTTCTGACGCTCGCATGAGTTGAGCTTGATGTCCTGCATCCCGCCGATAAGCTGGATCATGGTGCTTTGGTTCTCCGACGACTCCTGAAAACGCATGTAGTCCAGCTTGCGGCGGTATTTCATAAACAGAAGCACCCACAGCGCGTAGAGGATGCTGCCGCCGAGGAACACCAGCAGGATCGTCGCGCTGTAACCGGCCATGACGCACGTATAGACGATGAAGGTCAGAATGGCGACGGCCATGCTCAGCAGTGTTCCCGTGAGGAACGACTGCACGCGACCGTAGTCGCCGATGCGTTGCAGGATGTCGCCGCTCTTCTTCGCATCGAAATAGGCGATCGGAAGCCGCATGAGCTTGCACAGAAAATCCGAAATGTAGGAGATGCTGATGCGTGTGGTCATGTGCAGCGACAGCCACTGCCGGATCAGGTTGTTGGCGAATTGTCCGAGCGTCAGGGCCACCTGCGCGATGAGGATCATCACCACGAAATTCAGGTTGCCCGTACCGATACCCACGTCGACGATGGATTGCGTCAGGAAAGGCAGGATCAGGTTCAGACCACTGGCCACGAGCATCGCAAGCACCAGTTGTACGAAGTAGGACTTGTAGGGTTTGAGGTATTGCAGCAGGTAGCTGAATTTCAACTGCGTGTTCTCCTCGCCCGGAGACTCGTAGAAGCGCGGAGTGGGTTCCAGCAGCAGGATCACGCCCTGTTTTCCTGCTCGGCTTTCGTCCGTCTCGTCGTCGTAGACCTGCGTTTTGAGCCACCCCCGCAGGAATTTCTCCTCGTCGTACTTCAACAATCCCACGGCTGGATCCGAAACGTAGACCCACCACTTGCCGCGGCGTTTGCGGATTTTATAGACGACGACGTAGTGTTTGCTGTTCCAGTAGACGATGCACGGCAGCGGAACCTCGTCGCGGAACACCTCCCACGTGGTGCTGATACCCGTCGTGCGGAAGCCCAGAGACTCGGCGGCATCGCTCAGGTCAAGCAGCGATACTCCCTCGCGTGACATGTAGCAGCGGTCGCGCAGCGTGAGCATCGAGTAGTTCTTGCCGTAGAACTTCGAAATGATGCGCAGGCACGCCGGACCGCAGTCCATCGAGTCGGGTTGCAGGTAGGAGGGAAACATAGTCCAAAGATAGCATTTTTCAGCGAGAATCCGCTGTCAGTCCGAACTTTTTCAGCTGGATGATCTTGCCATTTTGCGTGACGCCTTCGATAGAGATGTCGTAATCGGCCGGTGCGTCGGAGGTGTAGAACTCGACGGTGGCACGACCCGTCTCGTCGAATTCAACCGAAGGGTTCCAGTAGAGCGTCGTGCGGTAGTCGGGAACCATCGAACGGCGGGCCTTCTCCGTCGCGTATGCCGGAGCATAAAACTCCGCAGGGGTTTGATAACCTAACGGTGAAGCTATACTCACGTCAATAGCTGGCGCAACCGCCAATGCTTGATCCAATTCATCTCCCGTTTTGGTCGTAATCGAGACGATAGCTCCATCGAAAACGCCCCATAAAAACATATTCCCTCCGGCGATTAGATCAATGCGTGAAACCCATTCCATCGGCCATGTAGTACATATTGGCATGGTCAAATTTTTATCGGGTTCCAATCCTCCTCGTTCCAAAGCAATCTCCGTCATCGATTTCTTTTTCGTTCCCGTAACGATTAGCTGCCCGATGGTCGATCCTGCTTGAAAATCCGCATCTGCACTATGAGGTGTTGTTGTATTATCGAGTACTCCATCTATCATAAAAGAGACATTCGCTCCATGATATGACAATCTGCCTCCGATGAAATTCATTCCCGGCATACGCTGGACGAATTCCATTATACTATATGCGCCCATTTCTTTTATTTGTTGCATATCCCATGTATGCGCCGCCAGCCGCTGTTCGGGCGATTTCATCTCCTGCCGGATACGATGCGTCACTACGACCG
>ERZ824480.3464-NODE-3464-length-10687-cov-3.206546_pt1 | contig 10687 bp, 9 predicted proteins | sample MGYA00519861_ERZ824480 | MGnify/ENA primary metagenome ERZ824480 (study PRJEB31778, sample SAMEA3449152) | human gut metagenome | biome: human gut; feature: human-associated habitat; material: faeces | place: United Kingdom | collected 2010/2012 ...
TGACTTTATGAATTCGGTCTTCCCCGTGATCTTCACGGTCATGTTCGTCGGCATCTTCATCATGTTCATCGTCACCGCCGTGCGCGGCATCGGCCGTTGGCACAAGAATAACAACTCCCCGCGCCTGACCGTCGACGCGACCATCGTCTCCAAGCGCATGGACGTCACCCACCACCATAACAGCACCACACACACGAATTCCTCCTCCACCTGGTACTACGCCACGTTCCAGGTCGCCAGCGGCGACCGCATGGAGCTTTCGATCCCCACCCAGGACTACGGCTACCTCGTCGAAGGCGACCACGGCAAACTCACCTTCCAGGGCACCCGCTACCTCAGCTTCGAGCGCGCATAATCCCAACCCTCCACCCCCGTCTCCCTCCCGGAGACGGGATTTTTGCGCCCTCATGTCTTCCCCTATGCAGGGAAGCCTTGGACTGCGCAGATTCAACGCCTCCCCTGAGAGGGGAGGTGGCTCGGCGAAGCCGTGCCACCTCCTCCGGAAGGGGAGCCTTGATGCTCATCTATCGTTTCTTAAGAATTATTTATTGTTTTTCGATAAAAAATAATTGACAAACGATCTTCTCTGTGGTAGCCTGTAGCTACAGAAAGGATGTGTCCCCTATGAACTGGTCCAAAAACAGCTCGATCGAGCTTTCCCGGATCTGCGTCGTCTTGTTTATGATCCTCCTTGCCGCCCTCGATATCGGCTGCTACTGGGCCGTGCAGTGGTTCGTGGAGATCCGGCTGATGTACTGGCAGTACGGCGTGCTGATGATGGTCACGATCTACCTCTGCAGCGGCTTCGGCTGGGTGCTGCTCGTGCGGCTGTGGCAGCTGCTGCAGAATATCCGCGCGCAGCTCGTCTTCGACGCGAAGAACGTGCGGCTGCTGCGGCAGGTCAGCTGGTGCTGCGTGGGCGCGGGCGCGGTGTGCCTGTATTATCTGCCGTTCATCGCGGTCGCCATCGCAGCCGGCTTCATGGCGCTGATCGTGCGCATCATCAAGAATATTTTCCAGCAGGCCATCGACATGAAGGCCGAGCTCGACCTCACGATCTAGGGGGTGCGGCATGGAAATTCTCGTGAATCTGGACATCATGATGGCCAAGCGCAAAATCTCCGCCGGGGAGCTGGCCGAGCGCGTCGGCATCACCCCCGCAAACCTGTCCATTCTCAAAAACAACAAGGCCAAGGCCATCCGCTTTTCCACGCTCATGGCCCTGTGCCATGAGCTCCGCTGCCAGCCGGGCGACCTGCTGGAGTTTGTGGACGACCAACAGGAGGTCACCGATGGAAGAACAACGTAAAAACGAATTCCCCCGCCCGCAGGAAACGCCCGACTGGGCGCAGGAGACGCTCGCCCCGGCAAAGCCGCCGTTCTCGGCCAGCTGGAAGGAAGTGCTGCTGGCGTTCGGGATGTATGTGCTGGCGTATGTGTATCTGGGTTCCGGATGGTGGGCGCTTCCGCTGTTTGCCGCCGGGTTTATCGCCGCCGGAGAATATCTGTACCGGGACGTGAAGCGTCCGTGGGAAAGCTGGGTCTGGCTGGCCTGCGTGATAATGATCGCGGGCTGCATCACGTGGCGCAGCCTGCATCCGAACCAGTACGACTCCCGGCTGGATGTGCAGGTCATGCAGGAGTATGCCATCCCCTCGAGCCTCGCCTTTCTGGCACTGCATATCCTTGCCGTCTACTGGCTTCTGTGCCGCTCCGGGCGGCTGACCGGCGGCGAAAGCGGCCATCTGCTGCCGCTCGACGCGCTGTACGCGTTTCTCATCGTCCCGTTTCAGAATTTCTTCCTGCGCATCCGCTGCGTGATCTTCGCGCTGAAGTCCAAAAAGGAGCGCGGCGTCAGCGCCGGCGCGATCGCAGGCGCGGTGCTCGCGGCGTTCGCCGCGCTGGTGCTGCTCGTGCTGGCCATGACGCAGCTGTCCGCCGCGGACGACACCTTCGGCGAGCTGATCGATGACCTGCGGCTGACGCTGACGCTCTTCCTCATCACCGTCATCGTCGCGGGCCTGCTGGCCTTTGTCAACTACCTGACGGCCGACACCATCGCCGAGCACACCACCACCATCATCTCCGCCTCCACCATGCGCGTGATGGACAGCGAGCTGGAGCAGAGCCAGAAGCAGATGGTGGAGGACATCGCCAACCTGCAGGAGAGCATCAAGACCAACGAAGCCCAGCTGGACACCCTGGAGGACCTGACGGACCTCATCGGCCGCACCCTGTGCGACGATCCCCCCTTCTCCGTCCGGGAGGGGGAGTTCATCCGGGAGGGCTTCGACCCGGAGGTGGACCGCCTGCGGAGCATCCTCCATGGCGGCAAGGGCGTCATCGCCTCCATGGAGGCCGCCGAAAAGGAGAAAACCGGCATCCGCACCCTGAAGATCGGATACAACAAGGTGTTCGGATACTACATCGAGGTGTCCAACTCCTTCAAGGACCAGGTGCCGGATACCTATATCCGCAAGCAGACCCTGGTCAACGGCGAGCGATACATCACCCAAGAGCTGAAGGACCTGGAGCACGACATCCTGTCCGCGTCGGACCGGGTATCGGCCCTGGAATATGAGCTGTTCACCCGGCTGCGGCAGGAGCTGAGCGGCCATGTGGCCCGGATCCAGGCCACGGCCGCCGCCGTGGCGGAGGCGGACTGCCTGTGCTCCCTGGCGGCGGTGGCGGTGAAGAACAACTACTGCTGCCCGGCGGTGGACGAGTCCGGGGTCATCGAAATTCACCAGGGACGCCACCCGGTGGTGGAGGCCATGCGGCCCGACGCCCTGTTTGTGCCCAACGACACCTATATGGGCCGCAGCGAGGACCGGGTGTCCATCATCACCGGCCCCAACATGGCGGGCAAATCCACCTATATGCGCCAGGTGGCGCTGATGGTCCTGATGGCCCAGATCGGGTCCTTTGTCCCGGCTAAGGCGGCCCGCCTGGGCATTGTGGACCGGATCTTCACCCGCATCGGGGCCTCCGACGACCTGTCGGCGGGACAGTCCACCTTTATGGTGGAGATGACGGAGGTCAGCGACATTCTGCGCACCGCCACCGCCGACAGCCTGCTGATCCTGGACGAGATCGGCCGGGGCACCTCCACCTTCGACGGCATGAGCATCGCCCGGGCGGTGCTGGAATACTGCGCCGACCCCAAGCGCCTGGGGGCCAAGACCCTGTTTGCCACCCACTATCACGAGCTGACCGCCATGGAGGGGACCCTTCCCGGCGTGAAGAACTATAACATCGCCGTCCGCACCCGGGGGGAGGAGATCGTGTTCCTGAGGAAGATCGTCCCCGGCGGCGCGGACCGCAGCTACGGCATCGAGGTGGCCAAGCTGGCGGGCCTGCCGGAGGCGGTGGTGTCCCGGGCCAGAAAGATCCTCCGGCAGCTGGAGGAGGAGTCCGGCCACCCGGCGGCAGCCCCCGCTCCCCGGGAGGACCAGGTGTCCTTTGCCGCCGTGGCCGAGGGAGAGGTCATCGACCGGCTGCGCCGGGCTCAGGTGGACTCCCTGACGCCCCTGGAGGCATTGCAGCTGCTGTATGAGCTGAAAAAGAAGCTGACGTAACACGAAAGGACAACTCTATGCCTGATATTCAATGCCTGCCCCGGCACGTGGCGGACCTGATCGCCGCCGGCGAGGTGGTGGAGCGGCCCGCCAGCGTGGCCAAGGAGCTGCTGGAAAACGCCCTGGACGCCGGGGCTACCGCCATCGTGGCGGAGGTGCAGCACGGGGGCCTGACCTATCTGCGGATGACGGACAACGGCTGCGGCATCGCGCCCCAGCAGCTGCCCACGGCGTTTCTGCGCCATGCCACCAGCAAGCTGCGCACCGCCGGGGACCTGGCTGCCATCGGCACCCTGGGCTTCCGGGGGGAGGCCCTGGCGGCCATCTCCGCCGTGTCCCGGGTGGATATCCTGACCCGCCAGACCGGAGCCCAGACCGGGGCCTCCCTGCATCTGGAGGGGGGCGTGCCCGGCCAGGTGGAGGAGATCGGGTGCCCGGAGGGCACCACCATCTGCGTCCGGGACCTGTTTTACAACACCCCCGCCCGGATGAAATTCATGAAAAAGGACAGCGCCGAGGGAGCCGCCGTGGCGGGCATCGTCCAGCACCTGGCCCTGAGCCATCCGGAGGTATCCTTCAAGCTGCTGCGGGACGGGGCCGAGGTGCTCCACACCCCCGGCGACGGGCAGCTGCTGTCTGCCGTATACGCGGCCATGGGCCGGGACTTCGCCATGGGCCTGCAGGAGGTCCGGGGCTGCGGCGGCGACGTGCAGGTGTCGGGTTATGTGACCCGGCCCCTGAACGGCCACGGCACCCGGGGCCGCCAGCTGTTCTTCGTCAACGGCCGGTTCGTGAAAAGCCAGCTGCTGTCGGCGGCCCTGGAGGAGGCGTACCGCAACCGGCTGCTGAAGGGGAAGTTCCCCGGCTGCGTGCTGCATCTGACCCTGCCGGAGGACCGGGTGGACGTGAACGTGCATCCAGCCAAGACCGTGGTGAAATTCGTATCCGACAAAACCGCCTTTGACGCGGTGTACTATACCGTCATGGACGCCCTGAACCGGGCGGAACAGCCCGCCCAGCAGGAGGAAAAGCCCTTTTACCGGACCATGACCGCCCAGGAGTTCCGGCAGCAGCAGAAGCCCCAGCCGGAGAAGCCGCCGCTGGGCAGCTATACTGCCCGGCCCGCCGCCGCGGCCCGGCCGGTGCGCCCGGCGGAACAGCCGGCCCTGGCGGTGCGGGACGTGGCCCCGGAGCCGGGGAAGGCCTTCACGGCCCCCACGGCCCGGCCCGGCGTCAGCTATCACATCACCCCGCCGTCCCCGGCCCCTGCGGCAGAGCCGCAGGAACCGGCGCCTGTGCGGGAGGAACCGCCTGTGCAGGAGACGGTATCCCTGCCGGAGCAGGTGACTCTGGAGCCGCCGCATGAGGCCCCCTGGCGCATCGCCGGGGAGGTGTTGCGGACCTATATCATCTGCGAGGACGAGGGGGAGAACGTGTGGCTCATCGACAAGCACGCCGCCCATGAGCGGGTGCGGTTCGACGCGCTGAAGGCCGCCGCGGAGCCGGTGATGACCCAGACCCTGCTGGAGCCGTTGGCGGTGGAGCTGCCGCCGGAGGACTGCGCGGCGGTGCTGGAGCAGCTGCCCCTGCTGGAGCGATACGGCTTCCGTTGCGAGGATTTCGGCGGCGCGGTGCTGGTGCGGGAGGTACCCGGCGATATCGACGACCCCGCCGGGGCCCTGGAGGAGCTGGCGGAGGACCTGCGGCTGAACCGGGCGGACCCGGACACGGCCCGGGACAGCCTGCTGTCCACCATGGCCTGCAAATCCGCCATCAAGGCCGGGATGCACACCGACCCCGCCGAGCTGCGGCGTCTGGTGGACCGGGTCCAGTCCGGGGAGATCCAGTATTGCCCCCATGGCCGCCCGGTGGCGGTGAAGCTCAGCAAATACCAGGTGGAGAAGATGTTCAAGCGGGCGTGACAGCCCGGGAAAGGAGCCGCCTATGACCGTTCTGTGCGTGGTAGGCCCCACCGCCAGCGGAAAAACGAAAATGGCCGTGGCCCTGGCCCGGCGGCTGAACGGCGAGGTGGTGTCCGTGGACTCCATGCAGATCTACCGGGGCATGACCATCGGCACCGCCGCCCCCACGGCGGAGGAGATGGAGGGGGTCCCCCATCACATGATCGCCGTGGCGGACCCGGCGGAGCAGTGGTCTGCGGCCCGGTTCTGCCAGGCGGCGGACGCCTGCATTCAGGATATTCTCAGCCGGGGAAAGCTCCCGGTGCTGGCCGGGGGCACGGGCCTGTACCTGGACGCCCTGATCCGGGGAGACGACTTCGCCCCCGGCTGCCAGGGGGGCCGGACCCGCCTGCGGCTTCAGCAGGAGCTGCGGGAGCTGGGGCCCCGGGAGATGCTGCGGCGGCTGGAGGCCGTGGACCCGGAGACGGCGGCGCGGCTGCACCTGCGGGATGAAAAGCGCATTCTCCGGGCACTGGAGATCTATGAGCAGACCGGGGAGCCCATGTCCCTGCGGGACAGGCGGGGACGGCAGCGTCCGGACCGGTACGAGGCGGTGTATATCGGGCTGAGCTTCCGGGACCGGGAGGACCTGCGCCAGCGCATCGACCGCCGGGTGGACGAGATGGTCCGCCGGGGGCTTTTGCAGGAGGTGCAGGCGCTTCTGGACAGCGGCCTGCCCCGGGACGCCACGGCCCTGCAGGCCATCGGATACAAGCAGTTCCTGGCGGTGGCCGACGGCGCGGCCACGGCGGACCAGGCGGTGGAGGAGGTCAAGCTCCGCTCCCGCCAATATGCCAAGCGGCAGCTGACCTGGCTGCGGCGGAACCCGGCGATCCACTGGATCTACTGGGACAAGGAGCCGGATTTCCCGGCGGCTCTCCAGAATGCGACAGATTTTCTCACAGCCCATGGCTTAGGATAAGGGCAGGCGGACAGCCGTCCGCACAAAGAGAAAAGGAGCATTCGTTATGCAGAAAAACAACCTTCAGGACATCTTTTTGACCAAAGTCCGCAAGCAGAGCCTGCCTGTGACCGTGTTTCTGATGAACGGTTTCCAGATGCGGGGCAGCGTCACCGGCTTCGACAGCTTCACCGTGGTGCTGGACACCGACGGCAGGCAGCAGGTGATCTACAAGCACGCTATATCTACGATTGTCCCGCTGCACCCGGTGGCCCTGTATGACCCATGCCTGCCGTCGGAGGCGCAATAGCGCCCCGGCCGGAAGGCCGTCAAGCGTTTTGCCCCGGGCAAAACCTTGGGCACGGAGAATTTTTGAGACATGCCCCGGCGCGCGGCAGCGCCCCAACACCATCATCCGGCCACCAAAGGAGGTTACGCCATGAAATCCACCCGCGTATTCAGAATTCTGTCCATTGCCCTGGCGGCGGCGGTGGTGTTCTATTTCCTGGTCCAGGGGGTGCGGTATCTGACGAACCCCTACGCCACCACCCGGGTGTATACCAGCACCACGGAGGATGCCGTGGAGGCCTCCGGCTGGCTGGTGCGGGAGGAGGAGACTTTCCGCACCGACGCCGAGACCCTGAGTCCTACCCGGGAGGAGGGGGAGAAGGTGGGCCAGGGCCAGGTCATCGCCGCCACCTATGACAGCCCCGGGGCCCTGGAGGCCGTGGCCCAGATCCAGGCCAAGCGGCTTCAGCTGGAGCAGCTGGAGTATGCTCTGTCCTCCTACCTGAACCCCGACGCCGCCCTGAAGCTGGACGGCTCCATCTCCGACGACATCATAGCCCTGCGGAAGAACCTCACCGGCGGGGACTATACCGCCGCCTCCGGCGACCTGTCCCAGCTGAAGGCTGCCATCGTCAAGCGCAGCCGGGCCTACACCTCCAGCCAGGAGATCAAGGCCGAGATCGCCGCCGTACAGGACGAGATCGACTCTTTGCAGGCGGGGCTCACCGGGGCGGCCAACATCACCGCCCCCCGGGCGGGGACCTATTCCGCCGTGTGCGACGGATACGAGTCCGTGCTGACCCCGGCGGGGCTGGATGACCTGACCCCCAGCGCCCTGGACAAGCTCACCGCCGGGGAGAACACTGCCAACGTGGGCAAGCTCATCTACGGCAACACCTGGTACTATGCCGCCGCCGTCACCCAGGAGGAGGCCCAGCGCATCGCCGGCTGCGGCAGCGTGTCCCTGCGGCTGACCAAAGGCATCACCGACGACATCGCCGCCACGGTCCACTCCGTCAGCCCGGCGGAGGACGGCCGGTGCGTGGTGGTGCTGGCCTGCCGGGAGTATCTGGCGGAGACCACCCAGCTGCGGCATCAGACGGCCCAGATCGTGCTCCACAGCTACACCGGGCTGCGCCTGCCCTCCGTGTGCCTGCGGCAGCAGGAGGACGGGACCCTGGGGGTTTACTGCGCCCAGGGCAGCTTCTCCCGGTTCAAGCCGGTGGACATGGTGTACCAGGGAGATGACTATGTGCTGGTGTCGGTGCCCCAGAACACCGACGGACTGGACACCCTGCGTCCCGGGGACGAGGTCATCATGACCGGCGTCACCCTGGACGGCTCACAGATATTGACAGGAGATTAATACGGGAAAGGAAGGCTTTCACTATGTCTATTGCGGAGAACATTGCCGCCGTCCGGCAGCAGATGGACCAGGCGGCCCGGGAGACCGGCCGCACCGGCGCCGACATCATCCTGGTGGGCGCCAGCAAAATGAACGACGCTGCCGCCTGCCAGGAGGCCATTGCCGCCGGTATTGACGCCCTGGGGGAAAACCGGGTCCAGGAGATGACCGCCAAGCTGGCGGAAAACGCCTATGAGGGCCGTCCCCTGCACTTTATCGGCCATTTGCAGCGCAACAAGGTCCGCCAGGTGGTGGGCAAGGCCGATCTGATCCAGTCTGTGGGCAGCGCGGAGCTTTTGCAGGAGATCGAAAAGGCCGCCGGAAGACTGGAGCTCTGCCAGGATATCCTGCTGGAGGTGAACATCGGCGGCGAGGCCGCCAAAAGCGGCTTTTCCCCGGATCAGATCCACGCTGCGGCGGAGATGGCCCGGGCCCTGCCCCATGTGCAGGTGCGGGGACTGATGACCATCCCCCCGGTGGCGGCGGAGCCCCACGGAAATTTGGCATATTTCGAGAAAATGCGTTGGTTATATGTTGACATCAATGCAAAAATATACGATAATAAGATGGAATATCTCTCAATGGGCATGAGCGGCGACTTCGCCGACGCCATCCGGTGCGGCAGCAACATGATCCGGGTGGGCACGGCGATCTTCGGCGCGCGGGACTATACGAAATAAAGAACAGGAGGGACGCATATGAGCCTGAAGGATGAGTTCAGAAAGTTTATCCACCCCTATGACGAGGAGGATGAACCGGAGGAGTATCAGGAGGAGGAGCGCCCGGAGCGTCCCCGCCGGGACGAGGAGCGCCGCAGCGACGACCGCCGCAGCAAGGTGGTGAACATCAACTCCGCCGGGCAGCTGAAGGTGGTGCTGATGAAGCCGGTGAAGTTTGACGAGGATGCCAACACCATTGCTGACCATCTGATGGAAAAGCGCACGGTGGTGATGAATATGGAGAACACCGACCCGGATATCGCCCGGCGTCTGCTGGACTTCGTGTCCGGCGTGGCCTACGCCACCAGCGGCAACGTCAAGCGCGTGGCGGCCAAGACCTATATCGTCACCCCCTATTCGGTGGACCTGATGGGGGACCTGATCGACGGACTGGAAAACAGCGGCCTGTATATGTGACGGACCGAGAGAGAATACGGAGGGATAGAGCATGTACACACCCCAGGAAGTTTCCGAAAAAACCTTTCCCAAGTCCACCGGCCTGACCAGCGGCTATAACATGACCGCCGTGGACGAGTTTCTGGACGGTCTGACGGAGGATTATACCGCCCTGTATAAGGACAACACCACCCTGAAGGCCAAGCTGAAGATGCTGGCGGAAAAGGTGGAGGAATACCGGGCCACCGAGGACGCCATGCGTTCCACCCTGCTGGCGGCCCAGAAGATGGCGGCCCAGATGGTGGCCGACGCCCAGGCGGAAAAAGAAAAAACCATCGCCGATGCCCAGGCCCAGGCGGAGCAGATCCTTGCCGACGCCCGGGGCGAGGCGGATGTCCAGGCCCGGCAGCTCCAGCAGGAGATCCGGGATTCCTGGGAGAAGCTGGCAACGGCCCAGAGCGAGACGGAGGACTTCATCCAGCGCAGCCGGGACCTGTGCGCCCAGCAGCTGGCGTTTCTGGATTCCCTGCCGGAGCGCAATGCCCCGGAGCAGGAGGACCAGGAGCCGGAGAACGAGGCGGTGACCCTGCCCGCTCCGGAGGAGAACGCCGTGCCCGTGGCGGACGCGGAGCCTGTTCCCCAGGAGGAGGCCCCCCAGCCGGAGTCTGCCGCCGAACCGGAGCCGCAGCCGGAGTTTCAGGAGAAGAAAGAGGAGGAGTCTCCCTTCCCCCTGGATTTCAAGCTGAATCTGGAGGACCTGCAGTTTGGCCGCAACTATAACGGCGGCGACCGGCGGTGAATCATTCTGTCAAAAGCGGCCCGGCGGCCGCTTTTGCCTTATCTGCAAGGAGGTGGCAGTATGACGCCCATCGTGGCCCTGCTGTATGACTTTGACAAGACCCTGTGCACCACGGATATGGAGGACTACGCCTTTATCCCGGCCCTGGGCTATACCCCGGCGGAGTTCTGGAAAAAGGCCAACGACTTTGGCCGGGAGAACCGCATGGACGGCCTTCTGGCGTATATGTACACCATGATCGCCGAGTGCCGGACCCAGAACATCCGGCTGGACCGGGAGTTTCTGGTGCGGTGCGGGCATAGCCTGGAGCTGTTCCCCGGGGTGGCGGATTGGTTCGGCCGCATCAACGCCTTCGGCCGCAGCCAGGGGGTGCAGGTGGAGCACTATGTCATCTCCTCCGGCCTGCGGGAGATCATCGAGGGCAGCGGCATCGCCCGGGAGTTCCGGGAGATCTACGCCTGTGAGTTCTTCTATGACCGGGACGGGCTGGCCTCCTGGCCCAAGCTGGACGTGAACTTCACCAACAAGACCCAGTTCGTCTATCGCATCAACAAGGGCGTTCTGGACGTGTCCGACGACAAGAGCCTGAACGACTCCATGCCCGACGACAGCAAGCGGGTGCCCTTTACCAACATGATCT
>ERZ824480.3465-NODE-3465-length-10685-cov-2.465005_pt1 | contig 10685 bp, 7 predicted proteins | sample MGYA00519861_ERZ824480 | MGnify/ENA primary metagenome ERZ824480 (study PRJEB31778, sample SAMEA3449152) | human gut metagenome | biome: human gut; feature: human-associated habitat; material: faeces | place: United Kingdom | collected 2010/2012 ...
GATTTTACGCTCACAAAAAAGACAAAGAAAAGAATAGCTATAGGCTGTGCCGCAGGCGTTGCGGGAGCGGCTCTTGCCGCTTTAGGACTTGTCGCCTGTGATATGCGGCTGCAGACAACGACCTACGAGATAAAAAGCGGGAAGGTATCATCGCCTGTACGCATTGCATTTGTTTCGGATCTGCACAACAGCCTTTTCGGGAAAAATCAGTCGGAGCTTAAAAATGCGATAGACGGTGCAAAACCCGATATAGTCGTATTCGGCGGAGATCTTGCGGATAAAACGCAGGACGACCTGCCCGAAAACTCATACATTCTTGTGAAATATCTCGTAAAGCGTTATCCGTGCTTCTACACTATCGGAAACCACGAAAATGCAAGGGGCGACAGCGCAAGAATAAAACAGCAGATGTCGGACTTCGGAGTTACCGTGCTTGAAGGAAACGGTACGGTCATTAATATCAACGGAAACGAAACCGAAATCTGCGGAATATACGATGCTCACACCTATGACGAGGTAAACGGCGAGCTTGTAAACCAGCTTGATGCCGTGACTTCGGAAAAAGACAGCAAGCGTACAAGAATACTTATCGCTCACTTTCCCGAACAGATAGACGAATATTTAAAGGGCAACTTTGATATAGTTCTGTCGGGTCACGCTCACGGCGGTCAGTGGAGAATACCCGGACTTATTGACGGCGTTTTTGCTCCCGGTCAGGGAGTATTCCCGAAATACACGGCAGGCGTTTATATGCACGGCGACACCGCCCATATTGTCAGCAGAGGGCTTTGGAAACCGTCAACACTGATAGCGGTACCGAGGATATTCAACCGCCCGGAGCTTGTGTTTGTTGATATTAAAAAATAGCATAAAAAAACGGATACTCTTTTGAGAGTATCCGTTTTTATGTCAATAGAGTATCTTGGTGCTTTTATCAATCTCCGCCCTCGGCGGTGCCGTTATAAATCTTCACCAGCTTTTCGCCGATCTTCTTTATATCCATATTTTCAACAGCCTTGCGTCCGTTCTCACGCAGTGACGGGAGCTTGCCCTCATAAATCTCCTTTATCATACGCTCGAATTCGTCCTTATCCTTTGCCTTGTAGCAATCTGTACCGCCTTTTAACCAATCGAATACCGGTATGTCACGGACAATAACGTTTGCCTTTGCCGCAAGTGCCTCAAGAAGCACTATGCCCTCTGTTTCCTCTAAGGTAGGGAATATATACACGTCACAGCCGACATAAGCCTGTTTCAGTTCATCGGGCTGTACATAGCCTGCAAATGTCAGATTCGGCAGCTTTGTCTTTACCGCCTTTCTAATCTTGTGCGGTACGCTGTAAAGCGGAGTTTTGCCGAACCAGATAAACTTATAGTCGGGCATATCCTTTGCCATCTGAACAAAATCGAGAAGGCCCTTACGTTCAAAGTAAAGTCCTACGGAGATTACGACCTTGTCATCGTCCTTTAAACCGAACTTTTTGCGGAATGCCTCTCTGTCGTTTTCCTTAGGCTCATATCTCGCAAGGTCAATACCGTTGGATACGGCATAGATCGGTGCGGTCAGCCCGTAGCCTCTTATCAGCGACTTTGAATACTCGGTCGGGGTCACTATAACATCGCCTCTGCGGTAGCAGCTGCATATCCACTTCTTGAAAAGTCCCGAAATAAGATTCGAGCCGATGAACGAATTACGGAAGTCCTCCTGCGTTGAGTGAGCGTGGTACACCACTCTCTTGCCCGCCTTTTTTGCTTTTTTCGCAAGATGCTTAGATTTCAGTCCGAGCGTGTTTATGTGAACAACATCATAGCTGTCCTTAGGGTCGAGCGTATATTCTATGCCGTTAAGCTCCATTGCTCTCTGCTGGTGCATAATCGCTCTGCCAAGACCGGATATTTTGATAAGGTTCATACCTTCTGAAAACAGGAGTACCTTCATATTAGTTTCCTTCCATATAATTACTGTGTGCGTAAACGTATAACAGATATTTTATCATAATTGCCGGGTATCGTCAAGTAATATCAGGAATGATACCTTTCAAGGAACTGACGTGTACGCTCATTTTGGCTGTTGTTGAATACCTCGTCGGGAGTGCCGTTCTCAATAACATATCCGCCGTCCATAAATATTACACGGTCGGAAATCTCGCTTGCAAACTGCATTTCGTGAGTTACAATAACCATAGTCATCTTTTCTTCCGCAAGGCTCTTTATTACCTTGAGTATCTCGCCGGTAAGCTCAGGGTCGAGCGCAGATGTCGGCTCATCGAAGAAAAGAAGCTCGGGGCTGAGTGCAAGCGCTCTTGCGATAGACACACGCTGCTGCTGACCGCCCGACAGATTGCACGGGTATTCGTTTGCCTTATCCGCAAGTCCCATTTTGCCGAGCAGCTCCATAGCCGCCTGTTCCGCCTGTGCCTTATCCTGCTTTAACACATGGACGGGTGCCTCTGTGATATTCTTCAGCACCGACATATGCGGAAACAGGTTGAAGTTCTGGAACACAAGACCGATTTTAAGCCTTATATCGTGGAGCGTTTTGTTGTCGGCATATACCGCCTTGCCGTTTTCATCGTTTCTTGTCATAGTGATGCCGCATATCTCGCACTCGCCGCTGTCTATCTTCTCAAACTGATTTATACAGCGCAGGAACGTTGATTTTCCGCTTCCCGACGGGCCTATTATAGATATTACCTCGCCCTGCTCCACATTGAATGAAATATCGTTTAAAACTTCGAGCTTTCCGAAGCTCTTTGATAGATTCTTTACACTGAGTATTGACATTCCGCCTGCTCCTTATCTGTAGTAGTTCAGTTTCTTTTCGATAAAGCCGAACAGCGCTGTCAGCACAGTAGCCATTACGAAATAGAAAACACCTGCAATAAACAGCGGAACAAGCGAGCTGTAGTTCATCATCTGCTGTTTTGCCGCAAGCATTATTTCCGAGTAAGCAACGACATTTGCAAGCGACGTATCCTTTACAAGCGTAATTACTTCGTTTGACGACGCAGGAACGATACGCTTTATTACCTGCGGGAGAATTATCCTGAAGAACGTCTGTGCCTTTGTCATTCCCAGAGCCGCCGCCGCTTCATACTGACCTCTCGGTATAGATTCTATACCGCCTCTGAATATCTCGGCAAAATATGCCGCATAGTTCAGCACGAATGCGATAATTACCATAGTGAACATAAAGCTTTCTGCGGCAGGGTCAACACCGCTCAGCAGACTTTCCACGAATCCGCCCGAGCCTTTGGTAGCCGTCTTTAAAAACGGCAGTGCATAGTAGACAACTATGATCTGGAGCATAAGCGGTGTTCCACGCATTATGAGTATGTATAGATTTGTAAGCCACGATATTGGCTTGAACCTGCACATCTTCAGTGCCGCAACGATAAGTCCGAGCGGTATTGAAAAAAGCAGCGTAAAGCCGAAAATCTTAATTGTGGGGATAAGGTTTCCCAGGAGTAACCCCGTAACCTTCATTATCTGTTCGCCGGTCATATTTAATTCTTCCTTAATCTTCCGATAATTTATCATAGTAAAGCGATAATTCGCTATTACGGCAGTATATTATTATTGTACCATAAGTAAAGGGGTATTTGCAAGTAAAAGATGAAAAAACCCGTAATTCACAGCATTTTATCGTTGACGGAAAATACAACAGGTATATCCCGCCTAAAGCAATATTACAGCCTGTACAAACACGGCGTCTGAATTTACAAAAATTTGTGCAAGTTCCACTATAATCTTGACTTTGGTACTATTTTATGGTACAATTATCTATGTGTAATCAGAAAAGAAATACAGACAGGAGGTGGATTGCTTGTACATCGGAAAATTTCATAAATACGCAGTAGCAGGGATATGTCTTGTGGGAATGCAGAATGACCACGCTGCACATATTGTAAAAGTAGCCTCGGACGCTTTGATAAAGAAAGGCTTCAAGGTTATGATATTCAACGCATTTACAGATATGTTTTACGATACACCGTATTCAAAGGGAGAGGCAAGCGTCTATCATCTTATTAACCTCGATATTGTAGATGTTCTTGTCATTATGCCCGAAACTATAAAGAGCGAATGGGTAACCGACACTATCATAAGATATGCAAACGCCGCAAAAATACCCGTAATAATGCTTGACGGCAGTCACAACGGCTGTACGAATATAACATACGACTACGGCAGGTCGCTTGAGTCGGTAGTGGAACACGTCATAACAGAACATAAATGCACCGACCTGTTTTTTATGGCAGGCACAAAAGGCAACTGCTTCTCAGAAGAAAGAATAGAGGCTTTCAAGCGTGTTCTTGCACGTCACAATATTGAATTTAACGAGAAAACAATGCTCGGCTACGGAGATTTCTGGGAAGTCCCGACAAAAAAGGCCATCTCGGACCTTATTGTCTGCGGAAGAAAAATGCCTCAGGCTATAATATGCGCAAATGACTCTATGGCTATCATCGTAATGAAAGCTCTTGAAGAACACGGCATGAAAGTTCCTGAGGATATAATAGTCACCGGATTTGACGCTATATATCAGGAGCGTATTTATTCAACCACCAGGCTTACCACCGCACAGATGGACGCAGATGAGCTTGCGACAACCATTGCCGACACCGCATACGGATATATCAATGGCAGTGAAAAACCGTCCGATAAGCATATCCATTTCTCTATGATACTCGGTCAGAGCTGCGGCTGCAGCGATTTTGACGTAACTTATACCAATGAAAAGCTGGAGCATATGAATAAATATAATCTCGCCCTCTATGACGCAGAGAACAAGATGGCTTCGCTTTATACCCATACGGTAAACTGCGACAAGCTCGACGAGCTTACAAAGGCTATGGGCAGATATTTCAACTACCATGCAGCACTGTGCCTGAACGATGATTTTCTGACCAAGGAATCAGCCGTCATACCAAAAGCGTATCACAGCGTTTTTACCGAAAATATGACCGCACACGTCATAAGGACGTGGAGCGATTACAGCTATAATATAAATTATCCGACAAAGAAGGTACTTCCCAATCTCAACGATCTTATCAAAAGATATAATACCATTATGTTCTGCCCTCTGCATTTTCAGGAGCATGTCATAGGCTATTATGCCGCCATTGCAGACGATCTTCTTGTAAATCCCGGCAGCTTCTACTATGTTCAGCGACAGGTGGAATCCATAAACCAGGCGCTTGAAAACTTCCGCATAGAATATCTTCTGAGAAACGCAAACAATGAGCTTTCGCTCACGCACTTGATAGATCCGCTTACAAACATCTATAACCGAAGGGGATATTTTGAGCGTATAAACGAGCTTATGCTCGGAAACGAAAAGTGTAATGTTATCCTTGTATCCTGCGATATGGACAGGCTCAAAGAGATAAACGATACATACGGTCACTCTGAGGGCGACATAGCTATAAAAGCGGTGGCTGACGCTATAAAGACAGGCTGCGGAAAAGACGGTATATGTGCCAGATTCGGCGGAGATGAATTTATACTGACAGTGCCGTATAACACCGACAAACAGCGTGAGCTGTCAAGGCTTGTCGGTGAGATACAGACGGAGATCGACAAGTTCAACCGCAGCGCAGGAAAGCCTTATGAGGTGTCTATAAGCGTAGGCGGATCATACGGCACGGTGAGCAGTGTTGAAGAAGTAAACGAACTTATGCGCAATACCGACCGGCTTATGTACGAGCAGAAAAAGGTGAAGAAGGGCGAGCGTGTTCCTGTCTTTCAGCCCGTACCCGAGGCTCAGAAAAAGCCCGATGAGGTGCTTGAAGGTTATCGCAGCAGAATACACAAAATATTCTCGCAGTTTGACAAATGCACCTACTTCTATATGGACTATCTCAACTTCAAGTGGTACATCATAGAGAACGATCATATGCCAAAGTGCCTTAAATCTTCCTCTGTCGGACCTCTGCGTGCGATATGGCTGAGCGGAGCGGTACACCCCGACGACAAGCTCATCTATGAAAGCTTCTGCCGTAAAATAAAGAACTCCTTTGACGATAAGATCACCGATTCCTCATTAAACGTAAACATACGTCTGTGCGAAGGTGACAAGCCTGTATGGTACGGTATTTATGTACAGCTTTCGGGCAAGGACGGTAAAATGGAGGAGATAGCCGGTTCTATCAAAAAACTCGAAATCAACGAAATAATGAGCATAGACATTCTGGATTATTACACCACTACTGATAATCCGATAATGTTCAACGATATGATTTCGCAAAGGCTCACGGCATATCCGGACACAAAATTTGCTCTTGTACAGTTTGATATAAAACGTTTCAAGCTGATAAATGAAAACTACGGCGAAGACGCAGGAACGGAAATGCTCCAGTTCATATCACGTCAGCTCAGCAACTTCTGCGGAAAACAGCAGATGGGAGCAAGAATGAGCGGTGACGTCTTTACACTTCTGACCCCTTACGAAGATAAGGACGGGTTGCTCTCCATTGTATCCGAGCTTCAGCGTTGTCTGAAGAATTTCCGTCAATACAGCTATGAATTCGTGTTCGGTATTTATCTTATAGAGGACAGGAGCGTATCTGTCAGAACGATGTGCGACTGTGCCGCTATGGCAAGACAATCTATCAAGAAAAACGCTCTTGAAAGCGTTGCATTCTATAGCAAGAATATGCAGAAGGAGATAAAGGAACGTAAGTTTGTCGAATCGCATATGAAAAAGGCTTTGGACAACAACGAATTTATCATCTATCTGCAGCCGAAGTTCAGCATATCAAGCGGCGAAGCTGTCGGCTATGAAGCGCTTGTAAGGTGGCAAAGTCCCGAAAGGGGAATGATATACCCGGGCGGATTTATACCGTTGTTTGAGGAAAACGGATTTATCACAAAGCTGGACGCTTATGTTTGGGAATGCGCCTGCATGGTACTGCGTGACTGGATAGACAGGCATTTCACGCCGCTTCCGATCTCGGTCAATGTTTCCCGTGCGAACCTTGACGATGAATCATTCCTCAATGTCCTTGACGGGCTTATTGAGAAATATCGTCTGCCGAAGCATCTGCTTGAGCTTGAAATAACCGAAAGCATAGAAAATGACACAACACTGCGTATGACCGAAAAGATAAAGGAACACAGCTACATTCTGCTGATGGACGACTTCGGCTCAGGCTACTCCTCGCTGAATACGCTGCAGGATACAAAGTTCGATGTGCTGAAGCTCGACCGTGAATTCTTCTCGACACATATGTCAAACGATCGTGGAAAGAAGATAATAATGCACACCATCTCAATGTCCAAGGACGTAGGTCTGGGGCTTATTGCTGAGGGTGTTGAAACCGCAGATCAGGCGCAGTTCCTCGAAAGTTGCGGATGCGATACGGCACAGGGTTATCTTTATGCAAAGCCTATGCCCGTGCAGGAGGCGGAGAAATATCTGAAAAATACCATACAGGGTAAAGCAGATAATGAAGGCGTAACGCCGTAATAAAAAAATCACCCGATGCTAAAATGCATCGGGTGATTTTTTGCATAATGTGATTACCGCATACTTTGCGATAATATTTTTTCCGCCTCGTCTTTCACCCTGTCTTTCAACCACTGCGGTGAAACGACCTCGCAGTGACTTCCGAACCCCATCACAAAGCACATGATATTCTCCTCGTTCTGCATTGTGCAACGAAGCTCTGTTGTATCTTCGTCTATCGGCGTAACCGTCTGATCTCTGCCATAGATACGTTCACGGGCGAGCATCGCATATCTGCCATGCAGCAGCATAACTATCTCATACCATTCGCCATTCTTTTTCATACCGAAATCGTCAAGATAGTCGCTTTCCTTGTATGTCGCAAGAACTGTGAAGCGGTTTTCCGTGACAACCATCGACTGAATACGGCTCAGCTTGAAATAGCGGATCTCGTATGATTTTTTATCATACCCCAGCATAAACCAAGCATTGTTATACATAAACAGCTTATACGGATCAAAGCGGCGGTGCGACACCTTGTTTGACAGCGACAGATAATCCATCTCAAGCTCTTTTCTGTGAGCGATGCACTGTGCCACCGTATCATACCGTCTGCTAAGCTCCTGCTCGTCAACGGCAAGCGGAAAACGGTTGGCAACGGATATTTCCTGCGGCTGTTCGTGCTTTACCGCCGCAAAGACCTTTCCCATCGCTTTTTCATAATCGCTAGAGTAAGGAAAATCGTTGCGGCTCTTAAGATATTCCGCTCCGGAGGATAACGCACGCTGTTCTGCTTCATTGAGCCTTACCGTAGGAATCACGCTCTGCGTTATCAGACGGTATCCGCCGTATTTGCCGGGGATACCCTCTATATAATAGCCTGCCTTTTCAAGCTCTGTGCGGTACTCGGCTATATTGCGGATGTTTGTTTCAAGAATATCAGCCAGTTCCTGACCCTTGTACACTCTGCCCGAGCTTAAAATCTGCAGCATTTTAAGGCAGTTTGACGTTTTTCCCATTGCCGTTCCTCCGTTTGTGTATCATAGTATATATAATTATACACTATTTATGGCAGGAATTCAATTGCTTACAGCCGTTCGAGGAACTCCTTCTTCTTTTCTGCAAATTCTTCTTCCGTCAGTATACCGTTTTCTTTCATTTCGTGAAGCTGTTTTATCTGCTCCATTATCGCTTTCGAATCTTCCTTCTTTGCAGACGCTGTGCTTGAATGATTCTGCATATTTGCCGCCGCCTGTGACGCTTTATCCTTGAGATTTCCTGCCGCACCTGCGATGCTTCCTGCGGCATTCTGTGCCATATTCTTTATGCTGCCGGCATTCACTGAACCTATCGCCGATTTTATTCCGTCAGCGTTTATTGACGGCAGAGATACGCCCGCAGTGCCGTTTTCATCTTCGGCTGAGTTTACTGCGTCAAATACCTTGTTACCCTTAAGTCCTAAGAACTGTATTACCGACATTGCTATAAGGGCGAGCATAAGAATAAGTATTATCCAGAAGCCTATCAGATAGTTAAGTTCTACCTTTGCAGATACTCCCGTGCCTGCGGTTGCTCCGCCTGCCGCCGCATTTACTGCCGATGCCGCCGAACCGGGCGCTATGAACAGGCAGACGATACCTGCCACCGAGCCTATAGCGGATATAATCTTTCTGAAAGGCTTCAGCTGAGGGATATAACAGCTTGCCGCTACTGCCACAAGGCAAAGTATAAACGCAAAGCCGAAAAATCCGCCGTCCGTCACAAGCGAAAAGCCGTTCATCGACTGATCGGCGCTTCCGCCGCCGAATCCTCCGACAGAAACCTCCGCCTTTACCGACATAAAGGGAAGAAACAGTGCAAGAATTATCACGGCACATATAATTCCCATAAGATTTTTAAGTATAAATTCTTTATTTAGTTTCATAACAATCTCCTTTTGAATTAAAGCTTATCACTGTAGTATTCCTGTTCCTCACATATTACTATATTTCCGTCACCGATGAGCGTTGAAGAAGATATTTCAGCATCTGAATCAAAAGTGAAGTATATAACATATTTTCCGTCATCATATAAACTAAATGTACCATCATCTCTGAGTGTTATATAATCGCCGTAGTTTTTATACAGATAATTGCTGAAAGCTCCATATGTCACATAACCGTCAAAATCTGTAAAGAAAGATATTATAGGACACTCGACCATAATTGCCTTGCCTCGTCCTAAGATCGGGTGGTCTTGAATAAAGTCTTTTCTGCAATAGTAGATATCAAGACCGTCCTTTTCGTAGCAGGCATAATATCCGGTATAAATGCTGGCTGTAATTCCCCATACGTCGGCAAAATCCTTGTCAAAATAATACTGTATATAGTCCGGAAGTGCTATAGTTCCATTGGTAACGGCAGGAGCTTCTGGTTGTGTTTCAGCAGGTGTTGTTTCCGGGGCAGGTGTTGTCTGCACTGTAGTTTCGGGTGTTGTCTGTGCTGTTGTGACCGCTGTTGTCTGTGCCGATGTGGTATCAGGTGCTACTGACGGTTCATCATCTGAAATATCGGGTACGGAATAATCCGCTCCGTCCTTGTCGTAGATACCGCCGAAAAGCCCACTGCCGTTTGCCTCAGTCACGAGCGACATCTGCTTTTCGTTTACGTTTGCTATGCAGGTGTCGCTGTAGGTCTGACCGCCTGCAACTATTGTAAGTATCAGCTTTCCGTCCGCTATATCGTATGTACCCTCGTCGGATTGTGCCGTGACCGTGGCGTCTGCCGCCGTCTGCTTATATGACAGTTCCTTGTTGTCCTTGAATCTCAGCTCGTATGTGCTGTCGCCTGCTTTCTTGTACCATGCACCGTAAATGTTGACGGTGTTCAGTTCCATTGTTGCACTGACCGCAGGCTGACCGTTATCCTTCTGACCGCTTATTACAAAATAGGCAACCAGTGCGACAGCTATTACTGCAATAACCACACACAGTACGATTATGTTGTTCTTCTTCGAACTTCCCTGTTCCATACTTATTCCTCCTCGTTTTTCTTTTTCAGAAGTTTTCTTATAGTCCTCTCCGAATAGTTATACTCGGTGGCTATCTTATTAAGCGAATCAGATGAGCCGTCATAGTTTTTTTCCGCCTCCAATGCGACATATTCCTTAGAATAAAGCCGTGTGGGAAAATTTATCTGACTGCCCTTCATCTGATTGTACAGCTTAACAGTATTTTCAAAGCCGATAATTTCACATATCG
>ERZ824480.3466-NODE-3466-length-10684-cov-2.777119_pt1 | contig 10684 bp, 7 predicted proteins | sample MGYA00519861_ERZ824480 | MGnify/ENA primary metagenome ERZ824480 (study PRJEB31778, sample SAMEA3449152) | human gut metagenome | biome: human gut; feature: human-associated habitat; material: faeces | place: United Kingdom | collected 2010/2012 ...
GTCAGATTGCCGCTTAGGGGCGTTTGCAGCGTCGGTAGGTTACGGCGTTCTACGAACGCCGTAACCTACAGCGCATCAGCGCAGCGCTTACAGATATGAGCGTGGCCGTTGTACTCGCCAACGGTGGTGCGGTAGTTCCAGCAACGGTCGCAGCACTCGCCCTCGGCAGCATCAATGCAGACGGAAAGCTCTTCGCCCTGGGTCAGCTCAACATCGGAGACGATGTAGAACTCGGCCAGGTCGACCGCTTTGTCACCAGTCAGCAGCGCGTACATCTCGGCGGGAACGACCGCCTTGACGCGAACCTGCTGGCTCTTGGTGAAGGTGCCGGCAGAACGGGCATCCTCAAGGGCCTTGGTCACGGCGCTACGGAGCTCAAGAGAAGCCTCGAGCACGCCCTCAAACTCATTGGCCTCGTCGACCGTGATGGGCGACTTGTACCAATCGAGCAGCGCGGCGTACTTCTGGTGATCGACGCAGCCAGCGGGCGCATATGCCATGGCCTCGTCAACCGTGTAGGACAGGATCGGCTGCAGGTCGCGCATGAGCATCGAGAAGAGCTCGGCCAGCACGGTCTGGGCACTGCGGCGCTCGAGCGAGCCGGGCTTGTCGCAGTACAGACGATCCTTCAGGGCGTCGAGATACACGTTGGAAAGCTCGGTAACCACGAAGTCATAGAGCGCTCGGTAGGCGCGCGGGAACTCATAGCTGGCGTAGGCGTCGTCGACCTCGGCCTGGACCTGAGTCAGGCGGGCAACCATGAGCTTGTCGAGCGGCAGCAGGTCGGCAAAGGCGACGCCGTCGGTCTCGGGCTCAAACTGACCCTCGAGCTCGGAGAGCAAGAAGCGCAGCGTGTTGCGGAAACGACGATAGGCATCGGACGTACGAGCGAGAATCTCATGGTCGATGGAGACGTCGGAGCTGGTGTCGACGGAGGCAACCCAGAGACGGATGATGTCAGCGCCCATCTCGTCGCAGACCTTGTTGGGGTCGATGACGTTGCCGAGCGACTTGGACATCTTGCGGCCCTGGCCATCGAGCGTGAAGCCCTGCGAGACGACCGCCTTGTACGGAGCATGGCCGTTGGCACCCACCGAGGTGAGCAGCGAGCTCTGGAACCAACCGCGATGCTGGTCGGAGCCCTCGAGGTACACATCCGCCGGGTACTCAAGCTCGGGGCGGTACTCGCAGACGGCCTTCCAAGACACACCGGAGTCCCACCACACGTCGAGAATGTCCTTATCAGCCTTGAGGTGATGGCCGCCGCACTTGGGGCACTTTTCGATGCCTTGAATGGTGACAACGGTCTCGCCGCAGTCATCGCAGTAGTAGGCGGGGATGCGGTGGCCCCACCACAGCTGGCGGCTAATGCACCAGTCCTTAAGGTTCTCCATCCAGGTGGTGTAGGTCTGCGTCCAGCGCGCGGGGTGGAAGGTAACCTTACCGGAGTTAACGGCGTCGAGCGCCGGCCCCTTGAGCTTGTCAACGGCCACAAACCACTGCTCGGACAGCCACGGCTCCAGCGCGGCGTCGCAGCGGTAGCAGTGCATGACGGAGTGATCGAGGTCCTCGACGTGATCGAGCAGGTCGTGCTCCTCGAACCACTTGACGACGGCCTCGCGGCACTCGTCGCGGTTCATGCCGGTGAACTCGCCGTAGCCCTCGACGACCACCGCGTGCTCGTCGAAGATATTGATCTGCGGAAGGTCGTGGGCCTGACCCATGGCGTAATCGTTGGGGTCGTGGGCCGGGGTGACCTTAACGAAGCCGGAACCAAAGTTGGCATCGACATGCCAATCCTCAAAGATGGGGATCTCGCGGTCGACGATGGGGAGCTTGACGGTCTTACCCACAAAGGCAGCCTTCTCGGGGTCCTTCGGGGAGACAGCGACGCCCGTGTCGCCGAGCATGGTCTCGGGGCGCGTAGTGGCGACGACAATGTAGTCCTGGCCGTTGACCGGCTCGGTCAGCGGGTAGCGCAGGTGCCACAGGTGGCCCTTCTCGTCCTTGTACTCGGCCTCGTCGTCCGAGATGGCGGTGGTGCAGTTGGGGCACCAGTTGACGATGCGCTTGCCACGGTAGATCAGGCCGTCGTGGTACCAGTCGCAGAAGACCTTGCGCACGGCCTGGGCGTAGTCCTCGTCCATGGTGAAGCGCTCGTTGTCGAAGTCGACGGAGCAGCCCATACGCTTGATCTGCTCGACGATGATGCCGCCGTACTCGTGGGTCCAATCCCAGCAGGCGTCGACAAACTTGTCGCGACCAATCTCCAGGCGGCTGATGCCCTCGCTCTTGAGCTTCTTGTCGACCTTGGTCTGCGTGGCGATACCGGCGTGGTCGGTGCCCAGCACCCAGCGCGTGGACTTGCCGCGCATACGGGCCATACGGATGATGGCGTCCTGGATGGAGTCGTCGGTGGCGTGACCCATGTGGAGCTTGCCGGTCACATTGGGAGGCGGAATGGTGACGGTGCAGTCGCCCACGCCCTCGCGGCGCTTGTAGTAGCCGCCGTCGAGCCACTTCTGCAGGATCGCCGGCTCGTTGGTCGACGGATCGTAGTTCTTGGGCATCTCTTCCATATATCTCTCCCTGTCCCGCCGGGGAGGAATGTAGGCCCGCCAGGGTCTGCATTCCTCCCCTTAGGTATCGATTACTTCAGTCTGATATGACTTCGCTGAGGCTTAAACAAACACACAGAATAACACAGGTAGTTGGGGTTATTGCGTATATATAAAATAGCCTCCGACCGCGAGTGGTCGGAGGCTATTTGCAAACACGCTTTATGCAGGTTTACCCGTAGATGCGCTGGGGCTGCTCTTCGCCCTTTACGGAGGCTTCGGTCACGATGACCTTGACGACACCCTCCTCGCTGGGGAGGTCGAACATCGTCTGCTGCAGCACGTCCTCGCAGATGGAGCGCAGGCCGCGGGCGCCGGTCTTGCGGGCGAGCGCCATGCGGGCGATCTCGTGCAGGGCGGCGTCCTCAAACTCAAGCTCAACGTCCTCGAGCTGGAACATCTTGCGGTACTGGCGCACCACGGCGTTCTTGGGCTCGGTCAGGATCGACACCAAGTCGTCCTCGTCGAGCGCCTGCGTCTGGGTGACGACGGGCGTACGTCCCACAAACTCGGGGATCATGCCAAAGGCGTTGAGGTCCTGCGGGAGCACCTGGCGCAGCAGGTCGTTCTCGTCGACCGAGGTGGGGCCGGCGATCTCAGAGTTAAAGCCCACACCCTTGTTGCCCACGCGATCGGCGATGATCTTGTCCAGACCCACAAAGGCACCACCGCAGATGAACAGGATGTTGGTCGTGTCGATCTGCAACAGCTCCTGCTGGGGATGCTTACGGCCGCCGGTGGGCGGAACGCTGGCCACCGTGCCCTCAAGAATCTTAAGCAGTGCCTGCTGAACGCCCTCGCCCGAAACATCGCGGGTAATGGAGAGGTTCTCGGCCTTGCGGGCGATCTTGTCGATCTCGTCCACGTAGATAATGCCCACCTGAGCGCGCTCAATGTCACCATCGGCAGCATTGATGAGCTTAAGCAGGATGTTCTCCACGTCCTCGCCCACATAGCCGGCCTCGGTGAGCGCGGTGGCATCGGCGATGGCAAACGGCACCTCGAGGATGCGCGCAAGCGTCTGGGCGAGCAGGGTCTTACCGGTACCGGTGGGACCGAGCAACAGGATGTTGGACTTGGCGAGCTCTACCTCGTCCATATCATTGTCGAGCTGCGAGTCCAAGCCGTCGTCAAAGGCAGACACCGCGGCGCCGCCCTCGATCACGCGGCGATAGTGGTTGTACACGGCCACCGACATGGCGCGCTTGGCGTCCTCCTGACCCATAACATAGGCCGAAAGCTCGTCATAGATCTCGTGCGGCGTCGGCACGTGTGTAATGACCTGACGGTCGTCCTCGAGCTCAAAACCCTCGGTCTCGGGGTCCACGGCGGGCTGGGATGCAGCCTGACCATGGTCGTTGAGGAAGCCCGGCAGCTTGCCGTTGCGGGCAGCGTCCATAAAGTCCGAAGCCAGCGACTCCTCAAGGATCTCGGAGCAGGCGGCAACGCACTCGTCGCAGATAAAGATGTTGGTCGGACCCTTTACAAGGCGGCGAACCTGCCCCTGCTCTTTTCCGCAGAAGGAGCAGCGGATGGGGTTGCCATTCTCGTCAAAGTTGTCCTGCATGTTTCCTGCCATCCTAGGCGTCCTTCGCGGCGAGATCGCGCGAGGTGACGATACGGTCGATCAGGCCGTAGTCGAGGGCCTCGGCAGCGGTCAGGTAGTTGTCGCGCTCGGTGTCGGCCTGGACCTTCTCGATCGGCTGGCCCGAGGCATCGGACAGGATCTGGTTGAGCTCGCGGCGGGTCTTCTTGATCTCCTCGGCCACGATCTCGATCTCGGTCTGCTGACCCTGGGCACCGCCGCTGGGCTGGTGAATCATGACCTTGGAGTGCGGCAGGCAGAAGCGCTTGCCCTTGGCGCCGGCCGAAAGCAGCACGGCAGCCATAGACGCGGCCATACCGACGCAGATGGTGGAGACCTGCGGCTTGATGAAGTTCATGGTGTCAAGAATCGCCAGGCCAGAGTAAACCTCGCCACCGGGCGAATTGATGTAGAGCGAGATATCCTTCTCGGCATCCTGGCTCTCAAGATGCAGCAGCTGGGCAACGACCAGGTTGGCGCTGACGGAGTTGATCTCCTCGCCCAAGAAGATGATGCGGTCGTTGAGCAGGCGCGAATAGATATCGTAGCTGCGCTCGCCGCGCGGCGTCTGCTCGATAACGTATGGCACGAGGGCGGAATCGAACTTAGCGATCATACGCATCTCCATTTCTCTTACGGACCAATAGTGGCTCTAGACAAACGTACGGTGCCCGCATGCTATGCATTGGCTGGCACCGTACGAAGCAACCGGATAACCGGCTTATAACTTTACCCCATCACGGGCACATACATGCGCTCGCGTGCAAGGTGGCGAGAATTACTCGGCGTCCTTGGCGGTCTCGTCGACCTCAGTCACCTTGGCGTTCTCGACCAGGTGATCGACGGCCTTGGAGCGACGGATGGACTCGCGGACGGCAGGCATGCGGCCATCGGCGATGAACTCGGCCTTGGAAGCCTCGACGTCCTTGACGCCAGCCTTCTCGAACTCGGCGTTGATGTCGTCCTCGGTGACCTCAATCTTGAGCTCACGGGCGAGAGCGTCGAGCGCCAGGGACTCACGGGCAACATCGTTGGCCTGCTTGTGCAGGTCGCCGATGAACTGCTCCATGGTCAGGCCGGAAGCGGGCAGCGAGGTTGGACAGGAAGTTCTGGCCAAGCTCCTCAAAGACGGACTGCTCGTAGTCGGCGTCCATCTCGTCGAGCTGCAGGCGCTCGGCGAGAGCGGAGACGCAACGGTTCTCCTTCTCGGCCGGGAGGCGGGAAGCCTTGTCCTGCTCGATCTCGATCTTGATGGCGTCGCGCATAGCGACGATGCTGTCGAAGCCAAAGTCAGACTTGACGAGCTCGTCGGTGAGCTCGGGGGTGTTGCGGACCTTGATGCCCTTGACGGTGACCTCGACGGTGTGGGTCTCGGCCTCCTCGCCCTCCTCGGCCTCGTCGGTCCAGGTGACGGACTTGACGTCGTCAACGTTGGCGCCGATCAGAGCCTCGTTGAACTCGGCGGGGTTGCTGTCGCTACCGGCGATGAGCATACGGCCCTCGGCGGCAAAGTTGTCGGCGTTCTCGACGGCCTTGAGGTCGACGGTGACGTAGTCCTCGGCCTCTACGGCGCGACCCTCGACGTCCTCGAAGGTGGCACGGTAGTTGAGGAGCATCTCGACCTGGTTGTTGATCTCGGACTCGGTGACCTCCGCGGGAGGCATCTCGATCTCGACGGCGTCGAAGGAGGAGAGCTCAGCGGCAGGACGCAGGGAGAACTCAACGGTGTAGGTGTAGTCCTCGTGATCCTTGGCGAGGTCGAGCTCCTTGTAGTCACCGCTCTTGGTGGGGACGATGTCCAGCTCGTTGAGGACGGCGGGCTCGTTGGCGGCGATCAGGTCGTTGGTGGCCTGAGCGAGGGTAGCCTCGGCGCCAAGTGCGGAGTCGATGACCGGACGGGGGGCCTTACCGGCGCGGAAGCCCGGGAAGCGGTACTTCTTGGCGGTGTCCTTGTAGGCCTTCTTGATCGCGGCGTCGACGTCGACGGCCGGGATGGTGACCGTAGCGGTGAGCTTGGCGTCCTTGACGTCAGAAGCGGTGATGTTCAACACGTTCCTCCTCATACTGCCCAGCTTATCTGAGGTGCTGGTACCTTTATGCAACAAAGAGTCGCGACGGCGGGAGCCGACGCAGGTGCGTTGGTGCGGGCGAAAGGACTCGAACCTTCACGGGAATCCCACCAGAACCTAAATCTGGCGCGTCTACCAATTCCGCCACGCCCGCATGAGCGCACAGACTAGGAATGATAGCAGATACGAGCGGCAAGCGCACGCACACCTTTTACAAGCTCACGACCTCACCACGAGTGCAAAAGGCGGGACGAGTTGCCCCACCCCGCCCATTACGACTTGTTCGCTGACCCGCTACTCCCCCAGCAGGGCCTTCTCGGGCGTGATCGGCAGCGAGCGGACCTGATGTCCGGTGGCGTGTGCCACGGCCGAAGCCACGGCGGCGAGCGGTGTGTTGATGACAACCTCGCCGATCGACTTGGCGCCAAACGGGCCCGTCGGCTCGTAGCTCGGCTCAAAGGCCACACGAATGCTGCCGATATCCAGACGTGTGGGCAGCTTGTAGCTCATAAAGTTGCCGGTACGCAGGCGGCCGCGGTCATCGTGCTCGACGATCTCGTAGAGCGCGTGACCGATGCCCTGGGCAATGCCGCCCTCGGCCTGGACGCGCGCGAGCGCCTCGTTGATCACAGTGCCGCAGTCGACGGCCGCCGCGTAGTCCACCACAGTCACCTTGCCGGTGGCCTTGTCGACCTCGACCTCGGCAATACCGGCCATAAACGGCGGAGGCGAAACGGGCAGGCAGGCAGAGGCATGCGAGGTGAGCGCGTCGCCGCCCGCGATGTTCTTGACGCACAGGTTGGCAAAGTCGCGCAGCGTGAGGTAGCGGTTCTGCTCGCGCGCGGCACGCTCGTCGGACAGGCGCACGTACTGGCCATCAAAGACCACATCGACGGCGTCAACGTCCCACATCCGGGCGGCCTTGGCGCAGATCTTCTCGCGCAGCTCAGTCGCGGCGTTCTTGGCGGCAAGGCCCGTCACATACGTGCCCGAGCTCGCGTACGAGCCGGCATCGAACGGCGACACGTCGGTGTCCACGCCGCGCACCACGATCAGCGAGCTCTCCACGCCCAGCTCCTCGGCGGCAATCTGCGCCAGGATCGTGTCGACACCCATGCCGTTATCGGTGGCGCCGGTGCCGATGGTAATGAAGCCGTCCTCTTCCAGGCGCATGTCGATGCCGGCGATGTCCACGTTGGAGATGCCCGAGCCCTGCATGGTGAGCGCACAGCCCAGAGCACGCACGCGGTCGCCCAGGTCCACGGCCAGCGGCTTGTCGCGCCAGCCGATCATGTCCATCGCGCGCAGCAGGCAGCGGTCGAGCGCGCAGGCGTTGAGCTTCTCGTTGTAGTACTGCGGCATGATCTCGCCCTCGCGCACGATGTTCTTAAGGCGCAGGTCAGCGGGGTCGATGTGCAGCATGTCGGCGAGCTCGTTGACGGCGCTCTCCACGGCAAACTGGCCCTGGGTGGCACCGTAGCCGCGATACGCGCCGCCGCGGTTAGTGTTGGTGTAGACGGCGTCCCAGCTAAAGCGGCTCGCCTTCACATGGTTGTAGATGGGCAGGCTCTTGTGGCCCGAAAGGCCGATTGTCGTGGTAGCGTGCTCGCCGTACGCGCCGGCGTTAGACAGCGTGTGCAGATCGATGGCCGTGATGGTGCCGTCGTTCATGGCGCCCAGCTTGACGGTCATCTGCATCTGGTGGCGCGAGTTGCCCGCGGTGATGGTCTCCTCACGGGTGTAGCAGCAGTAACTCGGACGGCCGGTCTGCTGCGTCACAAACGCAACGAAGATCTCGCAGCAGCCCGTCTGCTTGGAGCCAAAGCCGCCGCCGATGCGCGGCTTAATGACCTGCACCTGCGACTGCGGGATATCGAGCGACTGCGCGACCATGCGGCGCACGTGGAAGGGCACCTGCGTGGAGGTGGTCACCGAGATACGCCCAAACGCGTCGGTCGTCGCGAAGGCGCGGAAGGTCTCCATGGGCGCGGTCTGCGTGGCCTGGCTGGTGTAGGTGCGAGTGAAGACGATGTCGCTCTGGGCGAAGGCCTCGTCCAAGTCGCCAAAGTCGCTCGTGCCGCTGCATACCAAGTTGCGCGGAACGTCGCCGCCCTGCGGGAACATAAAGGTCACGTCACCCTCGGGGTGGACCACGATGTCATTATCGAGCGCCTTGGTAAAGTCGAGCAGCGGCTCGAGCACCTCATAGTCGACCTTAATGAGTTTGAGCGCCTTGTCAGCAGCCTCCTCAGTCTCGGCGGCGACGATCGCCACCTCCTCGTTTTGGTAGCGCACCAGGTTCTCAAGAATCAGACGGTCGTAGGGCGAAGGCTGCGGATAGCTCTGGCCGGCGATGGTAAAGCGGCGCTTGGGCACGTCCTCGTAGGTGTAAACGCCCACCACGCCGGGCACCTTCAGGGCACGCGACGTATCGATGGAGCGGATCTTGGCGCGGGCATACGGGCTGCGCTTGAGTTTGACGATGAGCGCACCGGCGGGCACCATGTCGCCCGTGTAGACGGGACGACCCTCGAGCAGGGCCTTCGAGTCCTTCTTGGGCTGCTTGTGAGTGATCTGCTTGTAGGAGACGCCGTCGCAGCTGGTGTCGTTGACCGGCAGCTCGGGCATCTCGAAGCCCACCTGCACGCCGGACTCGTTGAGAAAGCGAACGATGGCGCGCAGCTGGCTCTCGTAGCCGCTGCAACGGCAGAGGTTGCCGGCGAGCTGGCGCGAGAGCTCCTCGCGCGTGGCAACAAGGCTCGGGTCCTCCTTGGCGGCACGGGCGAGCGCCAGCACGTTCATGATGAGGCCGGGAGCGCAAAAACCACACTGCTCGGCGCCTTCGGCAGCCATTGCGCGGGCGAGCGCCTCCGACTCGGCCTTGAGGCCCTCGAGCGTAGTGATGGAGCGGCCCTCGACGCGCGCGGCGGGAACCGAGCAGCTCAGCACCGGGTCGCCGTCGAGCCACACTGTGCACAGGCCGCAGTTGGTAGTCTCGCAGGCGCAGCGCACCGACGCGCAACCCTGCTCGCGCAGCAGCGCAAAGAGCATGGTGTCGGGGGCAATCTGAACCTTGACCTTGCGGCCGTTGAGCGTAAAGGAAAGATCGATGAGTTTGGCAGCCATTAGCGCACCTCGCTAGAATCGACGCCGGGCACGCGGCGGCAGGAATACTCGTCCGTGGCAAACTTAGGCACTTGCACGGTCTCGAGCTCGCGGGCAAGCGCGGCCGAAAGCTCGATGCCGGCGGCGCGACGCACAGCCTGAATCGCCAGCGGGGCCGAGATGCGGCGGCGGTAGTCAGCCGAGCCCCACATGTTGGTGCCGTAGCTCAGTGTGCGTACGGACGCGGCCAGGGCACGCAGCTCGTCCTCGGAAGGTTGCTCGTTCACCAGGCCGCATGCCTCGCCCTGCAGCAGGGTCGCGCGCAGCGGGCGGGCGCCCACGGTGATGTGCCAGGAGCCGTCCCACCAGGCGGCGGTGACGTTTAAGGAGGGGAAGTCGGTCGCGGCCTTGCGCACGGCCTCATAGCTTGCGCGGTAATCGTGCTTAACGACCACCACATGCTCGATCACGTCGCGCACATAGCCCATGTCCACGAACTCGGCGAGCGGCACACGGCCGGCCCCCGTCAGCTCAACGTACGAATCGAGCGCCAGGAACGCCGAGAGCACGTCCGAGAAACCAAAGCGACCGTAGATGCTGCCGCCCACCGTGGCGGTGTTGCGCAGCTGCACGCCCACGATATCGTGGACGGCAAACTCAAAGACATGGTTGACAAGCGCGTTGAGCCCAGTATGGCGCTCGAGCTGGCGCAGAGTGCACATGGCACCGATGCGAAACTCGGTCTCGGTCTCCTCGATCTGATCGAGTCCGCAGGCCGAAAGGTCAATCGCCGTCGCCACGCGACGCGAACCCAGGCGCATCCAGATGCCGCCGCCCACAATCTTGTTGTTGCGGTTCTTCTGCAAGAGCTCATAGGCTTCGGCCGCGTTTCCAACACGGACGTAGGTACCGAACTTGAGCACGTTCTCCCCCATCTCTTCACTTGTCCAGTACGTTTAAGTGTACCAAACGAGGGGCCGCACACCGTTTTAGGACAAAATCCACCCACCCATCCATAACTTGCGGTGATATACGGACTGATTAGCCGTTCTGGAACGCAAAACAGTCCGTATATCACCGCAAGTTATGAGGAGTCCTCCGGGATAGAAAAGGCTCCCAGCCAAGATGACTGGGAGCCTCGTCACATGCTATGTCGAGCGAAGACCTAGCAGACGCCCTGGGCGAGCATGGCGTCGGCGACCTTCAGGAAGCCGGCGATGTTGGCGCCAGCGACCAGGTTGTAGCCCAGGCCGTAACGCTCGGCAGCCTCAACGGAAGCATCGTAGATGTTCTTCATGATGGCTTCC
>ERZ824480.3473-NODE-3473-length-10671-cov-4.779201_pt1 | contig 10671 bp, 10 predicted proteins | sample MGYA00519861_ERZ824480 | MGnify/ENA primary metagenome ERZ824480 (study PRJEB31778, sample SAMEA3449152) | human gut metagenome | biome: human gut; feature: human-associated habitat; material: faeces | place: United Kingdom | collected 2010/2012 ...
GCCATGTCTCTATCTCAGGCCCTCAACCAATTTGCGCAAAATCTCGGGCGTTATCTATGCTGTCCCAATGTATACCCAACTAGAAAAGAAATAAGGATAATCATCCAAGGCATGGGTGTTTTATCCGCAAGGCTAATAATCAGATGAGCCCAAAACAATGCTAAAAGAAACCATGTTGCCCCAATGGGATACTTCACCTCCCATGTACCATTCGAAAACCCGGCCCCACTGCCATAAAAAGCAGCAACAACCCACTTTCTTATACCATCAAGGACACTGCGATGATTGATACCTTCTCGAATAGCGTTCAATATGATCACCGCAACCGAGGATAATGCATAAGTTGCAAGCAGCTCGTCGGATTCCTTGCGCCATCGGAATTTCCGATTTGGTCTCATAAAATAACCAGATAATATAAAGAATAGAGGCATATGGAAAGAAAAACATATGCGGAATATCCAAGTTGCCGCCACACCAAATGATAACCCATCGATACGCTGAGAATCAAGTAGGGTGTGGCTCAGCACCACACATATGATACCTATTCCACGCGCGATATCAAAGTATTGAATTCGTTTAGTCATCTATTCACCATTCTTGTGTGCTTACAGGTAGGGGGTGCGGATGTTTTTTGGACGGTCAGGCGGCCAGTCCAAGGTGTTTGCGGTATTGCACGGGGCTCATCCAGTCCAGTGACTTCTTGATCCTGGTCTCATTGTAGTGGGTCAGGTAGGCGGCCAGGCGTTCGGGGAACGCGACAAGGTCCAGGAGACCACCATCCCGTCGAAGCAGTCGACCACCGGGGAAAGCCAGCACTTGTACCCGTCCATGGTGAACTGGGTGACGTCCGTGACCCACAGCATGTTCGGCGCCTCGGCGTGGAAGTCACGCTCCACGAGGTTCGCGGGAGCCTCCCCGATCTCGCCGGCGTAGGAGCTCCACCGCTTCGGCCGCTTCAGGTACACGGGCCGCATGGCCCCTCGCGCATGATCCGCCTGACGACCTTCTCCGAGACGACGATCGGGTCGGACTCGTCAAGGCGCAGCATGCGGTGGATGGTCCGGTATCCCCATGCGCGCCCACCCTGCTCGAACAGGCCGGCGACGCGGGCCCGCAGCACGGCGTACCTGTCGCCCGCGGCGATCGCGCCGCGCTCGTAATAGTAGGTGCTGCGTTTCAGCCCCACGGCCTTCAGACAGGCCGCCAGGCCGAATTCACTGTGTTTTAGCAAGTTGGCGTCCGCTTTGTGAGCGGTGTTTTTCCGCAGTGTAGGCAGCGGGTTTTCCGCAGGGTGTGCGGTATCGGCCGCTGCCTGTCTGCGTTGTGTTGGTTATTTGGTCATGAGGGCGTGTTCGCTTCGGTAGGAGCGGCCCTCGAATCTGATGAGCCGTCCGTGGTGGACGGTGCGGTCGATGAGGGCGGCGGCCATGTTCTTGTCGCCGAGCACGCGTCCCCATCCGCTGAATTCGATGTTGGTGGTGTAGATGATGCTCCTTGTCTCGTAGGAATCGGAAATGATCTGGAAGAGGAGCCTGCTGCCCTCCTCGTCTATGGGCAGGTAGCCGAACTCGTCGATGATGAGAAGTCGGGCCTTGCCGATGCTCGCGAGTTCCCGGTCGAGCCGGTTCTCCTGCTGGGCGCGGCGCAGACGCATGAGCAGTCCGGTCGCGGTGAAGAAGCGCACCGGGACGCCCCGCTCGCAGGCGAGCCGTCCGATCGCGATGGCCAGGTGGCTCTTGCCGGTGCCGACGGGCCCGTAGAGCACGAGGTCCTCGCATCCGGCGACGAAGTCGAGGTTCTCGAGCTGCGCGCGCCCCCAGTCGGCGGGCATCTTCAGGTTGGTCCAGTCATAGCCGTCGAGGGTCTTGTCGGCGGGGAAGCCGGCCTGTTTGAGCAGGCGCAGGCGTTTGGATCGCTCGCGCGAGTCGAGTTCGGCCGTGAACCATCGTTCGATGAAGTCGAGCTGGTTGGGCGTGGCCTCGGCGAGCGTGCCGGCGAGCACGCTGCGTGTCAGGGTCAGGCTGCGGCTCATCTTCAGGATGCGTTCGCTTTTCTCGGTCGTGGACGCGCGCCTGCGTCGGGTCTCCGGGATCACCGGATCGGGTCTGACGCTCACCGTTCTTCCCCTCCGTCGTCCGTGCCGGTGATGAACCGGTCGTAGCCGCTCAGGTCGGGCTCCTCGATCCCGCCGGGGTATTCCCACTCGCCGTCGCGCATGCGCAACGCGATCGGGGTGAGCGAGTCCGCGTGCAGGCCCATGTCCCTGTTCGAGCGCAGGATCTCGCCGCACGCCTGCATCGCGGGATCGAACCCGGCCGCCCGGCACGCGTCCCCGATCGCTTTGAGGCTCTCCCTCAACGTCTTTTCGTCCATGGAATCAAGCCACGCGCGTATATCGTCGGGCACGTCCGGGCGGATCGAGCTTTCCCGCCACGCGCGGGGTTTGACCGCGAGCCGGGGAAGCACGAGCGCGGGATCCTCCACATTGCGCGACCGTCCGTACTGTCTGGGATACTCCGCGAAGAGCTCGCCGGTGGCGGGCGAGGTGAGCGTGACCGTGTCCCACCGGATCGCGGCCAATACCCTGGAACGCGCCGAATCGGGGCCGGCGAGGTACCGGTTCGAGTCGATGTCGACCAGCCCGTACTTGTCGGCCGTCCGGCTTTCCCAGCGAACCGGGTCGAACGCCGTGGACGGCAACGGCATCAACGCGGCCCTCTCCTCGTCGAACACCTCGGCCACGGGCACGTCCAGCAACCTCGGGCAATACGAGTCCCTGGCGAGCCCGTCGCACCGCTCCAGCAGGAGACGGCTCAACTGCCCATACGATTCCGCGCGCATGGGCGGCACCATGAGATTGCGCCGCAAAAACCCGACCGCGTTCTCCACGCTGCCCTTCTCGTTGCCCGAATACGGGTTGCAGAACCGGACCTCGAGCCGGTAATGCGCCACGAACGCGGAGAACACCCCGGTCAACGCGACCTCGCCCTTCGCGTTGCGCCGGCCGGCACCGGTCGCGTTGTCCATCACGATCACGGGAGGAACACCCCCGATATGCTCGAACACGAGCATCAGGCCATGGCACAGACACTCCGCGTTCTCGCCCGGCAACGCCACGCACAACCGCATGTTCGAATACGGCAACGAGACCACCAGGCAATGCACGTCCGCCATCTCGCCAGCGATCCGGGCCCGGGCCATGCCGAAATCGACCTGCATGCTGCCCGCCGCCCACTCGAGCCGCACGTACCCCTCGCGATCCGGCATGCCGCGGTTCGCCTCGCGCCACCGGTGCACGTAACGCATCGTGGTCGAATACTCGCCGTCGTAATCCGTCTCCGCCAGCAGACGGTCGTGCACGCGCCTGATCGTGTGCCGCTGCTTCCTGGGCAGCAGACGATCGGCCTCCAGCCACTCGTCCACCAGATGCGCGTACGGGTCGATCTTCGACCCGTACCTGCGATCCGCCTTCGGCTTGGGCGAGCAATCCTCCATATCCGCGTACTTCGCGACCGTCCCGCGATCCACGTGAAGACGCCGCGCTATCTGCGCGCGCGACATTCCCTGCCGGTCGAGTCTCCTGATATCTTGCACAATGGGCATCGGTATCGCCATGTTCCTTTCCTTCCCGAGCGCCGGCCGGCGGCAACCGGCCGAATCAAAACCGATTGGCAACTCGGGAATATACAGGCGGCGGCACCGATGCCTATCACATCACCGGGAAACGATGACGACACCGGGGAAAACCATCAGCCCACACTACGGAAAAACACTGCCGAACCTGTCGAACAAACATTGAAGCAAAACAGAATTCACCCCTGATCGCGTCGACGACCCGCGTCCTCTCCCCGTTCGCCGGCATGGACGGTTCGAGGCGCGGGTCGTCGGCTTTTAAAACATCGATCGTCTCCCGCATCACCGCGTTCTCCAGCCGCAGGACCTCCACCTGCCGGCGCAGCTCCTCCACGTCATCGCCGGCCGCGGGCATCGGTTCGGCCGGCATCGGCGCGTTTCTCCTGTCCATCAGTCCCAGTATCCCCTCGCTCCGGTAGCGGCGCATCCACTGGTACACGCTCGTCGGCGTGCAGCCAGCGTCGCGTGCCACGCGGGCGAGGGGCTCGCCCTCGAGCGCGCGTCTGGCCGCATTCGTCTTGCATTCCAGCGTATACGAACGCCTGCACGCGCCCGTGATCTCGTCGGCCTCCGCGTCCAGCATCGCGTTCAACAGCTGTTCGACCTTCTCCGACACCAACCGGTCCAGCTTCGTCTCGAGCATGTTCTCGTCGACCTGTAGAATCTGATTCGGCATGGTTCCGTCGCCTTCCTAAATAGGTTGATTTGGTTTGGCGACTGAAATCGTACCCGGACGACGGACCATGTCTCTCAACTCAAGCCTCAACCAAAATGCGCAACAAACCGGGCGTTATCAATCGGACACATTGGAGTCGGACAGGCTAAGCTGCATAGAACACCGCATCTAATCGGTTCGACACGCGCATTTCACTGCGCGACTGGACATTGACGTCCCTTTCGAGGTAATATCGAACCGGTTCGATACATACGTGAGTATGCAAATACGTAAACAACAAACAGGCAGATGCGCACGCAAATTGCACCCGCGCCCATGAGCCAAGGGAGGTCCCATGAAAAACAAAGTGCAACTCATCACATACGCCGATCGTCTCGGCGATGGCACTCTTAGCTCGATGACCGACATCCTGCGCACCCGCTTCGACGGCGTGTATGACGGCGTGCATATCCTGCCGTTCTTCACTCCGTTCGATGGTGCGGATGCAGGCTTCGACCCGATCGACCATACCAAAGTCGACGAACGTCTCGGCAGCTGGGACGACGTCGCCGAACTCTCCAAGACCCACAACATCATGGTCGACGCCATCGTCAACCACATGAGTTGGGAATCCAAGCAGTTCCAAGATGTGCTTGAAAAAGGTGAGGAATCCGAGTATTACCCGATGTTTCTGACCATGAGCTCCGTGTTCCCGAACGGCGCCACCGAAGAGGACCTGGCCGGCATCTACCGTCCGCGTCCGGGCCTGCCGTTCACCCACTACAAGTTCGCCGGCAAGACGCGCTTGGTCTGGGTGAGCTTCACCCCGCAGCAGGTGGACATCGACACTGATTCCGCCAAGGGCTGGGAATACCTCATGTCGATTTTCGACCAGATGGCCGCCTCTCACGTCAGCTACATCCGCCTCGACGCCGTCGGCTACGGCGCCAAGGAAGCCAGCACCAGCTGCTTCATGACTCCGAAGACGTTCAAGCTCATCTCCCGCCTACGCGAGGAGGGCGTCAAGCGAGGCCTCGAAATTCTCATTGAGGTGCATAGCTACTACAAGAAGCAGGTTGAAATCGCCTCCAAGGTGGACCGCGTCTACGACTTCGCCCTGCCTCCGCTGCTCCTGCACTCGCTGTTCACCGGTCACGTCGAACCCGTGGCCCACTGGACCGAAATCCGCCCGAACAACGCCGTCACCGTGCTCGATACGCACGATGGCATCGGCGTGATCGACATCGGCTCCGACCAGCTCGACCGCTCCCTCAAGGGCCTCGTGCCCGACGAGGACGTCGACAACCTGGTCAACACCATCCATGCCAACACCCACGGCGAATCCCAGGCCGCCACCGGTGCCGCCGCGTCCAACCTCGACCTCTACCAGGTCAACTCCACGTACTACTCGGCCCTCGGCTGCAACGACCAGCACTACTTGGCCGCCCGCGCCGTGCAGTTCTTCCTGCCGGGCGTGCCGCAGGTCTACTACGTGGGCGCGCTCGCCGGCCGCAACGACATGGAACTGCTGCGCCGCACCAACAACGGCCGCGACATCAACCGCCACTACTACTCCACCGCCGAAATCGATGAAAACCTCGAACGCCCGGTGGTCAAGGCCCTGAACGCCCTGGCCAAGTTCCGCAACGAACTGCCTGCATTCGATGGCGAGTTCAGCTACGAGGTCGATGGCGACACGTCCATCACCTTCCGCTGGACCGCCGCCGACGGCGCGTCCACGGCCGCCCTCACCTTCGAGCCCGGACGCGGCCTCGGCACAGACAATACCACCCCGGTCGCCAGCCTTGCCTGGAGCGATGCCGCCGGCGACCACGAAACCCACGATCTGCTCGCCAACCCGCCGATTGCCGATATCGACTAACCGTTGGCCCATAAACGCCACTCCGCTGTGCGCGCTCCAAGTAGTGCGCCCGGCGTAAGCTGGGTTCATGGAGAGCAAACCGCCCGCAGTGCACTGAAGCCAGTGCGCTCGGGCGGTTTTGCATGTGGTGGGGTTGCGGGTCATGCTCAGTCGGAGCTGGCCGGTACCTCCCGCCGGTGATGAGAGCAAAGAAAGAGCAGCAACATGTTGGAACCGTACGTGCGCCCGGGTATTGACGACCGCCCGGATCTCGACAAGGCCCTGAGCCCCGAAGACAAGGCAGCCGTAGCCCGACTGGCCATCAAGGACCGTCGTCGCCCGCCCGAGGCATCCGCCGACCAGCCCGAGGCCCAGGCCGTGCGTCTGGCGGCCGCCGGTTCGTCGGCTGCTGCCGCTGCCGCGGCCAGCGTGGATGCCCCTGCGCCTGATCTGTCGTCTGCATATCTCGATATGCGCGATCCGATGGTCGCCGCCAATGGTCAGCGACCCACCGCTGTTCAGATTTCCCGTCTTAATTGGGGCTTTTTCGTGGCTTCGATTCTGGCCGGCGCGCCTTGGGCGGCGTTGAACACCATCGCCATGCCCAACGCCGTGGCGCGTTTGTTCGACTACGACACCGCTTCTGCCATATCGGTCACCATCAATCCGTCCACCGGCCGTCCGCTGCCCGTCGCCACTGACTTGGTGGTGCCTCTGGCCGTGCTGGTGGTCGTTGGCGTGGTGGCCTCCATGTTCGCGATGCCCTTGGTCTCCGCGCTGTCCGACCGCACACGTATTCCTCTGGGCCGCCGTACCCCGTGGATGGTGGCGGGTGGCGTGCTGTGCGCGCTGATCACGCTGGTTCTGGGGCAGAACACAGGCCTCGTAGTGCTGTGTTTCTTCTGGGCGCTCATGCAGTTTGCCTATGCGATGATTTCCGTGCCGTTGGCCAGCGCCATCAGCGAACGGGTTCCGGACAAATTCCGTCCGCGCATTGAGCGCTGGCACGGTATCGGCGTGATGCTTGGCCAAGCGCTTGGTGTATGCATGGGTGCGCTCGGCGTGATGTTCGACTCCTTCACGCCGTTTGCCTACACCGCCGTGCTGTTTGCGGTTTCCGGCATCCTGACCGTGATCATGCTGCCCAAGGAGCCTTCCAGCCAGGAGCAGCCACATCAACGATTCGAGTCGAGCCAGGTGTTTGACCAGCTGCGTCCGCCGGCACATGCGCCTGCATTCGCCCGTGTGTTCGCCGCTCGCGTGTGCATGATGACGGGCGTTGGGCTGACCGGGGTCTTTCTGTGGTATCTCGTGCGCTTTTGGGTGTATGGCAAGGCTGTGGTGTTCACTTCCGCGCCATTGACCATTCCCGCGGGCCTCCTCATCGCCGGCATGGCCGCGGCAACGCTCATCGGTGCTGCGCTCGCGTCCTGGGCCGCTGGGCCGATCTCCGAGAAGATCGAGGAACGGAACATCGCCACCACTGCAGTGGTGGCGGCATCCTGCCTGCTGTATGCCATCGGCGTGGCGGTGGCATGGGGGCTCGGCGTCTGGTCCACCGGCACGGCACGCGAAAACGGCATGCTGCTCTTCGCGCTGATCTCCGGATTCGCCTTCGGCGTCTACGATGCGTTAGGCCTTGAACTGGTAATGAATGCCCTACCCGACCCGCGCAACGCCGGTCATGATCTCGGCATCTATGCACTGTCCAATTCGGTCGGACTGGCGCTCGCCGCCATTATCGGAGCCGTGCTGGTCAGCGCATTTGCGAGCAGCTTCGGCTACTACCTGCTGTTCCCCTCCGCCGTCGTCATGGTGTTCCTCGCCGGAATCATCACGCTCTCTTCCAAGGCAGAGTAACAGCGCGATAAACCGGTTCGAGTACACTGGTCGTCAGTAATCCAGCTAGTACTCACGGGGGAGCAAACCATGGTCGGTATGCGCGACGTAGCCAAAACGGCAGGGGTGTCGCTCAGCACCGTTTCGTTGATGGCCCGCGTTCCCAGTTCGCGGAAGGCGCCACCTTCCCCACGATTCGCTACCATCTCACCGTCGAGCGTCTGCTGGCTGAGGCCGGCATTGCCTGCGATTATGTCGAAGCCGGCACCGTGGCCGACATCGCCGCCGCGCTCGCCGTCCGCATGGACTCACAGATCGCCGCCGACGGTGGCCCCGCCTCTCCGTCCAAGAACGATAGCGCTTCGGACGTTGACACCCAACCCACTCCCGAAGAAGTCATCCCCGTAGCCCTCATCCCCGGCGAAACCACCCGGTGACTCCTATCTTGGCTCCCCTCTCTGAGGCTGAGCTGTGAAGCAAACAGTCCAGTGGACTGTTTGTAGGCGAAGGCGAGCCGGGAGGCGAGCAGGCAGACTGCGGGCGGTAGCCCGTCTGTAATTGCGGCCGAGCTGGCGGCGTAGGCGACTGAGGGGAGCCGAGTCACGGCCGCCCACAGTCACCCATCTCACATGACTCCTACGTCACAATGTCCACAATGTGAACCCTTGCTGGATTGGCAAGACATACAAACCTATGTTTACATTCCAGTTCAGGTCGAACGGCCTGAGGAAATACCGAAAGGAGGCCACGCGATGACTGGATTCAATGCTTCTGCGTTTGTATCCGCACGAATTATTAGCCCGTCTTCGCTGGCGGACTAATTCGGCACTGATGCTTGAAGCCCCGTCAACGAAGGCAGGGCCAATCAAGCTGACACAATCGGCACGGCCCTGCATGATGCGGGGCTTTTTTTGTTGCGCTCACAAGGCTTACGGCAGAATCCCGCAGACGGAAACGGTAGCGGACAGTACACGGCAACAACACAGCGACAGAACAACAACCTCCCTGTGGGGCGAAATAATCGCCCGCCGATGAGAGTGAACGAGAGCAAAACAGGAGTAACAATGACTGCAGCAGTCGAAGAGACTGGCTTAGGGCAGGCGGCAGGTAAAGCCGCTACCTTGGTACGCGATTCGGTCAAGACCGTGATCGCCGCGTCGATGGTCGGTACCGCCATCGAATTCTATGACTTCTACGCCTACGGCACCGCCGCGGCAAACTACTTCCCGCACATCTTCTTCTCCGCGAAGGACAACCCCACCGTCGCACTGCTGATGAGCTTGCTGACCTTCGCCGTCGCCTTCATCGCCCGCCCGCTGGGCTCGCTGATCTTCGGCCACTTCGGCGATCGCATGGGCCGCAAGACCACGCTGGTCGTCAGCCTGATGACCATGGGTGTCGGCACCTTCCTGATTGGCTGCCTGCCCACCTACGATCAGGTCGGCGTTGGTGCAGTCGCCATCCTCTGCCTGCTGCGTTTCATCCAGGGCATCGGTCTGGGCGGCGAATGGTCCGGCGCGGCACTGGTCGCCACCGAGAACGCGCCTGAAGACAAGCGCGCACTGTACGGCTCCTTCCCGGAGCTCGGCGCCCCGATCGGCTTCTTCCTGTCCAACGGCACCTACTTCGTGCTCGAATCCTTCAACAATCAGGACGCGATGCTGGCTTGGGGCTGGCGTGTGCCGTTCCTGCTGTCCGCCATCCTGGTGATCGTCGGTCTCGTGGTCCGCGTTCACATGGAGGAGACCCCGATCTTCCGTATGGCTCAGGAGCAGAAGAAGGTTGTCAAGTCCCCGCTGACCGAGGTCTTCCGCAAGTCTTGGCGTCAGGTGCTGCAGGCCACCTTCCTTGTGGCTGTGACCTACACGCTGTTCTACACGCTCGCCACCTGGTCCCTCGCTTGGGGCACCAAGGAGCAGGGCGAAGGCGGCGGCAACCTTGGCTTCACCAACCAGGAATACCTGCTCATGCTCATGATCTCCATCTGCGTGTTCGCCCTGTTCATCGTGCTGTCCTGCCTGTACGCGGACAAGATCGGCCGCCGTCGCGTGCTGACCTTCTCCTCCTGCGCACTTGTGGTGTTCGCCGTACTCTTCCCGTTCCTGCTGGACGGTGGTCTGGTCGGCCAGAAGAACTTCTTCGCCAACATGGTGTTCCTGTGCGTCGGCTTTGCCCTGATGGGCATCGCCTTCGGCCCGATCGGCGCCTTCCTGCCTGAGCTGTTCGACGCCAACGTGCGTTACTCCGGCTCCGGCATCGGCTACAACCTGGCCGCCATCGTCGGCGCGGCTTTCGTGCCGACCATCGCCACTTGGCTGAGCTCCCACTGGGGCGTCCACTCCGTGGGCCTCTACCTTGCCGTGATGGCCGTGTGCTGCCTCGTCTCCGTGCTCACCTGCAAGGAGACTAAGGACGTTGACTTTACCAAGTGACGATGTTCACAACGTGAAAACCCCTAATTCCACTAAGTGAACCCCTACAGGGCTTTTCCGATGCGACGGGACTAAACCTGCATATCGGAAAAGCCCACAAGGAAAGCCACAACAGAATATCGCTCAGCGAAACCCCGCAGAACGCAAGAAAAATTCAACCCCATAAATAAACAAATAAATAAAAGGAGCGCCAAAAATGGCAGCAACTATCTGGTACGAGAAGGACGCCGATCTGTCCGTGTTCGATGGCA
>ERZ824480.3474-NODE-3474-length-10667-cov-3.110818_pt1 | contig 10667 bp, 9 predicted proteins | sample MGYA00519861_ERZ824480 | MGnify/ENA primary metagenome ERZ824480 (study PRJEB31778, sample SAMEA3449152) | human gut metagenome | biome: human gut; feature: human-associated habitat; material: faeces | place: United Kingdom | collected 2010/2012 ...
CCCCATCCATTTGAGCTGCTTCAAATAATGAAGGTGATACCTGCTGGATTGCAGTAACATATATTATTGTCGAAATACCAAAGCTTCTCCATATTGATATAAACGAGATTACAAATATTGTAAGTCCCGGAGTATTCATAAAATTAATTTTTCCTAATCCCATTGACTGTAAAGCAGCCGTTATAAAGCCTATATTTGAATGTAAAATCATTCTCCACATAATACCGATTACAGTTGCAGAACAAATAACAGGGAGAAAGTACACTGCACGTAAAAACTTATTTCTCTTATTATTTTTGCTAATAAATGCTGCTATTACCAAGGCCCCTAATACTTGCACAGGTACCTCAATGCCTGTAAAAATCGCAGTAACCTTTAAACTGTTTATAAAGCGTGGATCATGAAATGCTTCTACAAAATTATCCCATCCTACGAATGTAGCATGATTCATCGTAATAGGGACATCAAAAAAGCTTAAACCAAATGCCATAATTAAGGGAATTATATTGAATAATATCAATAAAATTATTGAAGGAGCGATAAAAACATATGCACTTCGGGATGGTCTATTCCAATACTTTCTTATTTTTTCCATCTATTACTTCAACCTTTCTATTGAAAGGGCGACCTTTTATTAAAGCCGCCCCTTCTTTTGCTATTTATGTTTCCTGCTATTTGTTGTATTTATCAACTATCTTCTGGGTCGATTTCTGAGCTTTTGCTAACGCATCTTCAACCGATGAATTACCAAATGCCACTGAGTTGATCATCTCTGGAATAACATCTGATAATACAGAATTAATGCCAGGGAAGTTTGAATCAACTATAAAATCTGTAGGAGCTTCCGGATTAGCTGCCGACATGGCGCTCAGTTTCTTATTAGCTTTATATTCTTTGTTATTTTGAACTGAATATGTATATGCCGGGAATCCATTCTGAAGAGACCACTCTAAAGCAGGACTGCTTCCATCTTTATCCTGGGTATTCCACCAGTCGATGAATTTATAAGCAGCTTCTTTTTCGGCATCACTTGCTGCTGTTGTAATACCAAATCCAATAACCTCAACAGAATTCATATCTCCTGCATCGCCCTGTGGAATAAGCCCGATACCATAATCCACCCCGGCAGTGTCAAGTCCTGCTGTTACCCAAGGACCTCCAACAGTAATTCCAACCTGTCCAGCACTCATCATTGAATCCGTATCTGCTTCAAGAGGATTATCGCCATCGTCCACCATATCTTTGTACATGTTAAGGAAATTCTCATATCCCGCATTATTTTCAAAATTAGCCTTCCACGTTCCATTATCATCAGTAACAGCCAATCCCCCAAATCTCTGCATAATGTGTGCAATTTGGTAGGCATAATCATAAGAAATTCCTGAGCCGTAAATATTTTGGGTTGAATCAGAAATCTTTGCTGCATCCTGCTGCCACTCATCCCATGATGTAGGAGGTGTCTCAGGGTCAAGACCAGCCTTTTTAAACAGATCTTTGTTCCAGTACATATAGTATCCAACTACCTGGAATGGGACGAAATATGTTTTATCACCATCAGAACAATAATCCAAATATGACTGAATAAAATCATCCTTATTCAAATCTGTCTTATCAAACACATCACTAACATCCTGCAAATAGTCCCCATATGTAAATCTGTAAGCACTTGAGCTAAGAATCATTGTTGGCCCTTCGCCAGCTGCAAATGCTGTTGATAACTGGCTGTCAAAATCTGATGAAATATCCATCTTTACTTTGATTCCATCAGTATTTTCCTTATTAAATTTATCAACCATCTTTACCAGCATATCTCCATCAGCTCCGGTAAAGCTATTCCAGAAAGTAACTGTTGTCCCTTTTGATGAATCTGATTTCTTATTTTTTGCATTACCTGTTGATCCACCACAGGCTACAAGTGATGTAACCATCATTGCCGCCAATCCCAATGCCATAAACTTTTTAAACTTATTCATATATCCTCCATTCTGAAATATGTCCAATTATTCTGCTTCGTCAAGCAAATAACCTTCAACTATTCTTGCTGCGTCGTGTTGTACACGTGTACATTTATCTTGTAAATTAAATATATTACCTGTTCTTGTTAATGTCAATATTCTTTTGCATTTTTGTCTGTAGTGTCATATTTCCCATTAGTTTTTTGTGCATTTTTACTATTTGCAATATTTGTACTCGTGTTCATTTCAGAAAATTAAAATCTCTGTGTAAAGTATTATATTATTCTTCGCAATATTCTAGGAAAATGCATCCATATTTGCCTACTTATAAACATCATACGATTTTTGCTTCGACATCCACAGGTGTCAGTTTAAACAGCACACAATCAAAAACTATATATATATAACAACTGACTGACCAAAAAAGATAGTACAAGATAGGTATCAGATGCTTCTGATTCAATAGTATAGTCTTATTTTCGTCACCACCACGCTCGAAATATGCCCTGACTTGAGCTCACGAAAACTGAAATGAAATTGATTGAATAATTATTCTCCTGAGAATTTCCTGATTATTTTATACTATATAGAAAACGAATATTTTTAGAATTGATTATGTAGATTGCGGTTTGAAATTTTCCAGATGGTTTACTGCATACCTACAACAGGGAACGCTCCCCGTTTGCAGTAATTCCACTGGAAAAGTAACCGCCTGTTTACTCCTCGATTCCGGCAAGTGCCGTCAGTTTTTCCTTTGTAAAATGATTAAAGACCGCAATCGTACGCCCTACAAGGATCACGGCAAGCACTGTTCCGATCCCGATCCCATGCAGCCGCCCGGTGCAGACCAGGCTGATCACAATCGTAATTGTCACGTTGAGCACATCAAAACAGTTCTTCGTAAATCCGACACTTCTGTGAATACAATCCGCAATCGCCTGTACGATTCCATCGCCAGGATTCGGGACAATCCGCATATTCAAAGACATTGCTGCACCGATTCCTGTACAGAGCAGGGCAAGAAGCAATACGAGCAACCGCTGCACCATAACCGGTGCTGTCATATTTCCTTCCGGAAATGCCGGCAAAACCGATGAAAACACATTTAAAAACCGCGTAAACACGATGCTGAGTGGAATCTGCAAAATGTCCATAACAAAAATAAGCTTCCGGTTCATCCGGTTTGCATGTTTCAGTAAATCTTCCGTGCCGTTTTCTGTCTCCCGAAGTGACTTTTCCACCCTTTTTTCATACTGCTTTTCCCGAATATTGTGCAAAACCAGTTCCAGTATTACGAAAATTGTGTATAACACAAGTGTTGTATTTCCGAAATTGTGATGTGTGATCTCCGATACGCTGTAAGATACCGAAATAATTGGAGATACGCCAAGTCCCGCTTTCGTATTCAGGGTAAGACCCATCGCCAGGATTAATAATCCTGCAATATAGATCAATACGCGATAGATCATTGATTTTTTCATAGAATAATTTCCCTTTCTTCTATAACCTATTATGCACTTTTTTATTTATTTTTCAATGCCTGAGATTCCTTCTTGTTTTACTTGACATTTTGTATTGTTTGTATTATTGTAACTAATACAAAATATTGTATGATATTTATGGAAGGAGAAAACATGGTAATTTCCATCAATGATGCCTCCGAGATTCCGATCTACCAGCAGATCCGCAATCAGATCGTGCTCGGCATTTCGGACGGGCGGCTTGCTCCGGGCGAACAACTTCCCACCGTGCGGGCACTGGCAGAGGAGATCGGTATCAACTCCATGACCGTCAGCAAAGCCTACACCCTCTTAAAGCAGGAGGGCTACATCTACACCGACCGCAGAAGCGGTGCCCGCGTGCGGCAGGAATTTGAAACGAATAAAGAATTGTCGGAAAAATCCCAGGAACTGCTGCGCCAGATCATTTCCGAAGCGAAAGTAAGCGGCATGACGCAGACAGAATTTTTCGACTTATGCAAACGCATCTATAAGGGGTGATTGTTATGATTATGATTATGAATATTATCTTTTTTGCAACCATGTATCCAATCGTCTTTATCATACTGTTTTTATTTTCCACACAAAATAAGTATGAGAACGGACGCCTGTTTGCCGTAAATATGAAAAAAGAATGGATAAAAGATGCCACCGTCGCAGACATCCGGCAAAAATTCAAAAAGGAAATGCGTTACTACGCCATTCTCCTTGCGATTGTTCCATTTGTAAGTCTGCTGACCTCCCATATGTCCATTCAGCTTACCATCTGGATGTTCTGGCTTCTGGCAGCGATTTTTCTGCTTTCCCTGCCGATCATGCGTGCGAATCACCGGTTGAAAACATGGAAAACGCAAAACCATCTGTACGAAGACCGGCAGCCGGAACATTATGTGGAATTAAAACAGGCTGGCTCCGCAAGAAAAGTCCGGTTTCTCCCGTTTTTCCTGCCAAATATCATCAGTATTGCAAGTGCCCTGTTGCTGCTTCCAAAGTCCAGCGGGCTTGGGATTTCCTGTCTGATCGGTGCCTCCTGCGGGCTGGTCTTCTGGCTTGCAGCTGTATGGATAGACCGCCAGCCGGTTTCCGTCATCAGTACGGACAGTGACGTGAATATCAATTATGCACGCGCAAAGAAAAACCGCTGGAAGAACTTCTGGCTGATCTCCTGCTGGCTGAACACGGCACTGATCCTGTTTCTGGAGATCCTTACCCTGTCTGCCAGACACATGGGAATATGTTCCATCGCCGGCATGATTGTTTATACACTGCTTTTACTCCTGCTGTGCATTTTCTGCATGATAAAGCTGAAAAAAATTGACCGAAGCTATGCACAAAAACGGAATCTGACCAGCGATGAAAATGATGACAGAAACTGGATCGGCGGCATCCTCTACTACAATCCATCCGATCCCCATACGATGGTAGAACAGCGCGTCGGCATCGGGACAACGGTAAATATGGCCACATCCCTCGGAAAAGGACTTACTATTTTCAGTGCCATTATGATGCTTTCCTTCCCTCTGTTATGCATATGGTTGATTCAGGAGGAATTTACTCCCATTGATCTGGTGATCCAAAACCACACACTATGCGCACAGCATCTGAAAACAGATTATCAGATTCCGCTTAGTGAAATCAAAGATCCCACACTTCTTACCGCAAGTGATCTGCCGGACTGGACCAGAACATACGGCACCAGCATGGATACATTGGAAAAAGGCACATTTACCATCTCCGGAGGGGAGGATGTCAATGTTTTCTTAAATCCAGAAAATGATGCGTTCATCCAATTTTCCGCAAATGGGAAAACTTACTATATGGGCGGTGTAGACGATACCCAGACAAAGGGGATTTATGAAGAACTGCTGACCCATTAGGTCCGCAGTCTTTATTGGAAGGTCGCAAGACTTTTTATATCATACGTCCCCTGTATGACTGGATTTACTGATAAAAGAAGACATCTCTGTTCCGAAAAATTTAATGAACCGGTATATTCACAAAACGTCTGTTTCAGAATCTGCAGATGAAGAACTTGAGTTTGATTAAACCTTGTAAAAATGGTGGCTGATTTATTGACCATCGCAAAAAATTGAAAAACTTACACCATCACTTCACAAACTTTATTCAAATTTTATTTCAGGTAAACTTAAATAGGATGTGGGACATATGGAGCTTTTTCTTTCGACTATGTCCCACATTTTCCTTTTGTTGGGACATATGCAGATTTTCTTTTGACTATGTTCCACATTTTCCTTTTGTTGGGACATATGCAGATTTTCTTTCTGATTATGTCCCGTTTTTGGATTTCTGTGGGAGGTTCCCTCGCCTTTTTTTTGCATATGTCCTGCTTTCGGATTTCTGTGGGAGGTTCCCTCGCCTTTTTTTGCATATGTCCTGCTTTCGGATTTCTGTGGGAGGTTTCCTCGCCTTTTTTTGCATATGTCCTGCTTTCGGATTTCTGTAGGAGGTTTCCTTGCCTTTTTTGGCATATGTCCCACCTTTTAATACCGCCACAAAATCTTTATCAGATGATACTTATTTGTTTATCAACATACCCTGTATATAAATTTCCAAAGCAAAATACTCTCATTTTCCTGCCTTTCAGAATTATTTAAAATGATAAGTAATTAACTTTTGCACAATTGCAGTATCCAGCGGCTGCTCCATAGTCTCATATGTTGTAATCAGCCGATCTCCCGGATATATCCCATTTCTCGCATACATATGTAACTTATCCGCGGCATTCTTTGCATATTCAGGCAAGTCCATCTTCCCAAAATGTTCCCAGTAAATTTCTTTTCCTGTCAGCGGATGAAGAATTGTAAAATCCGGATAAAACACTGCCTTCCCGATTTTTAATTCGCACTCATAACGGTATGCAATTTTTTCCATATACAAATTCATTGCAATCAATGCTTCTGACTTGGATCGTACATATTCATTTTTACAGCTTTTATACTTCAATTGTTCGGGATAATTGGGATTTTTAGGATAGGAAGTATCACTCCATATAAGTTCTTCCTGCGTAACCATCTGATAGAATGGACAGAGCAATTCCTGATACGCCGGATCTTCTGAAAGAAACCTGTCCGACTTTTTATTTTCACCAACTGCATGTCGTTGATAAAGTTCTAATGCATACAGTTCTTTTTTACACTCTGTCTGTTTTTCCAATAAGAATCTTTTGTATGCCAACTGCTGTGCATATTCTCTGTGTTTCTTTGGAATATACGTCTGTGTGTGACCGTCACTGTGAAACCATTTCACCCGGTTTCCATTGTGAACACAAATAATTTTTCCATCAGGAAGATGCAATAGTTCTTCACTGATTTGTTGTAATTCTTTCGTAAGCCTTCTCTTCTCCGAAAGAATCTGATGATAAATTGTTATAAAAACCTCTCCTTTCTGTGCATTAATATGACGTTATTAAAACACAACTTCATTCTCATGTAAAGTAAATTTTTATATTTTTTTAACAATGGGATATATCGGAAAAAAGTAAATTCATATATCCCGCACCTCCCTTCTGTTGGGACATATAAAATTTTTCTTTACATAGATATCCCGGCAATTTATCTCTTCAGGATATATAGCAACTTTCTTTGCAATTATGTCCCATTTAGAAATCACTACGGGACTTTTTGTCTTATTTTTGGTGTATGCATCCCGTTTTCAGTCTCTCAAGGGACTTTTTCATCAAATTTTTTTACATATGTCCACTCCCCTGTTTCTCGCAGGATCTTTTCATAACTTTTTCCCACATATGTCCCATATTTTAATTTTTTCGTACAGATTTATATATTCGCATGCCGTACTTCTCTGCCGGAATCCGGTAATCCTTCAGCTGTTTGTTGGTCTCTGCCTGTAAAACTGCCTTCGCCAGTTCCAGATTTTTCGTTTTTTCTGCTGTGAAAAGTTTTAAAAAATGCGTGTTGAATGTACCATCTATATATCCTTCTGCATCATAATATGCACCGGCGATCCGGTCAATGTGTGACCGCGCCGGAGTCATGCGCCGTGTCAGTTCGAGCATGTCTTCCCGATTAATCATGATTTCCTTCTCCGATCTTCATTTAAGAAAATTATACTGGTATTTTCCAGATTTTCCAAGAGAATATCAGATTATAATTTACATAATCCTGTTATTTTGTATATTTAATCGCATAATAGTATGTAAGTGTGCTGTTTCTGCGGAAATAGTTGAGTCTGCAGGCATTCCTGTGATATGATACATTTACACGGGCAAACGTGTAATTAGAGGAGGGTACTGCATGGGAAATTATTTAAACCAGGATGGAAAAAAATTTTACGAAATTACACATTCTGATATCTACGTGGATAAGACAGAATTATTGACCTATACAAATTCTGTCTTACAGACTCTGCAGAAATATATATGTATCAGCCGTCCCCGCCGTTTTGGGAAATCAATAACCGCCAGCATGATTGCTGCCTACTACAGCCGTGGCTGTGATGCAAAAGAACTCTTTTCCCCATATAAAATTGCCCGGAATCTGGATTTTGACACCTATCGTAATAAATACAACACCCTGTTTTTAAATATGCAGGAATTTTTAAGCCGGACGAAAAACATCTATGAACTGCTTGATCGCATGAAACGGCTGGTACTGCGGGATTTAAAACGGGAATACCCGAATGTTGATTATTTTGATGATACAGATCTTATTGAATCCATGCAGGATGTATATCAGGAAACTAACTGTCCTTTTGTCGTAATCATTGATGAATGGGACTGTATTTTCCGGGAATACAAACAGGATAAAGAAGCCCAGGAAATCTATCTGGATTTTTTGAGGGATATGCTAAAAGATAAGTCCTGTATTGCACTCGCTTATATGACAGGAATTCTTCCGATCAAAAAATACGGAACCCATTCCGCTTTAAATATGTTTGATGAATTTTCCATGATAAATCCGGGACCTCTTGCATCCTATGTCGGCTTTACCGAACTGGAAGTCGCTGCCCTTTGTACAGATTATCATATGGATCTGGATGAAATAAAAGCATGGTATAATGGATACTCTTTTGAAAAAATACCATCCATCTATAATCCGAGGTCTGTTGTAAGCTGCATGCGTTTTGGGAAAATTGGAAATTACTGGAACCAGACAGAAACATTTGAAGCCCTGCAGATTTATATCGATATGAATTTTGAACATTTAAAAGATGATGTTTTAAGTATGATCGCTGGGGAAAGTGTAGCAGTTAACACTGAAAGTTTTACAAATGATATGGAAACATTCCGCACAGAAGATGATGTGTTGACACTGCTGATCCATCTGGGATATCTTGCATATGATGATAAAACAAAAACAGTTAAGATACCAAACAGCGAGATTCGGGCAGAATATGTAAATACAGTTTCAGTATCAGACTGGGGATCTGTATCAAAAGCACTAAAAGATTCTGCAGATACATTAAATGCAATCTGGCAAGGCAGAGAAGAACAGGTAGCGAAAGTGATTGAACAGGCACATTTTGAGACATCACATATCCAGTATAATGATGAAAATGCGTTAAGTTATACGGTTTCACTGGCACTCTATGCCGCACGCAATTTCTATACGATACACAGGGAATTTGCCGGCGGTAAGGGATTTGCGGATATGGTATTTCTTCCACGGAAGAAGTTTCCGGATAAACCAGCACTTGTTATCGAATTAAAATGGGATCATAGTGCACAGGGCGCAATCACGCAGATTAAACAAAAACAATATTGTGAAAGCCTGAAAGAGTATCATGGAAACCTTTTACTGGTCGGAATCAATTACGATACCAAAAGCAGGATTCATACATGTAAGATAGAACCATTTTCTTTGTAAGAAACGGGAGGGCACTGCCCTCCCATCCCATTTCTTATAGCATTTTTTCAATTTCTTCTTTCTCCGGCATCACGCGGAGCGCGCCTTTGCGCGTCGTGATCAGAGAAGCCGCCGCATTGGCAAAACGAAGCATCTCTTTCAAATCTTTCTCTTCAAGCCCCTCCAGTCCATGCTCCAGCACATAATGCAGAACACACGCACAGAACGTATCTCCCGCACCGGTCGTCTCAATCGTATTTGGCTGAAGAAACGGCTTTGCCTCCACAATTCTGTCTTTATAATACGCCCGGCTTCCCTCTTTTCCCATGGAAACCAGTATGAGCGGAACCGGATAGCGTTCCCGTATCCAGCGGACTCCATCCGTATAATCTTCTTTCCCCGTCAGCCACTGGATTTCATTATCCGATATTTTTAAAATATCACACTGTCCCAGACCATATAACACCTGTTCCCTGGCATCTTCCATGGAGTCCCAGAGCGGTTTGCGGATATTCGGATCAAAGGAAATGAGCGCGCCTGCTTCTTTTGCGACCGCGATCGCTTTTTTCGTTGCTGCGCGGACACCCGGATGCGTCATGGACAACGTTCCGAAATGAAAGATTTTTGCTCCGCGGATTATTTCCTCCGGCAGTTCTTCTTCCGTCAGCATCATGTCCGCGCCCGGATTGCGGTAAAAGGAAAAATCCCGATCCCCATCCGGATACGTATGCACCAGTGCCAGCGTCGTGTGCACCTTGTCATCCTTTAAAAGCCCGGCTGCATCAATCCCGACTTCCGTGATCGCATCTTCCAGCTGCTTTCCGAAAAAATCGTTTCCTACTTTTCCGATAAAAGCCGTCCTGTGTCCTAAGCGCGACAGCATTGCCAGCACATTGCACGGTGCGCCTCCCGGATTTGCCTCAAACAGCGGATTGCCCTGCCCGCTGACTCCGTTTTCGGTAAAATCAATGAGCAGTTCCCCCAAAGCCACTACGTCCATGTTCTCTTCCTCCTGTTACTTTTTATAATACAATATCATACTTTTCGACCGTAATATACATCTTTTTATCGCTGAAAAACCGGATTCCCTCTGCCTCCAAAGGGGTACAGACCGCTGTTGTTGCCACCTGCTGCCCGTCATTGATAAAAAGCTCAATGGACTGACGGTCCAGAATAAACCGCATTTTTTTAAGTCCTTTTGGATCTGCAATTTTAATTTTGCGCACGCAGACCACATCTTTTGTCACACCACAGTATGTGCGGTCAATCTCCAATATTCCTGTTCCCTTATGATAAGTAAAAGAGGTCTCGTATTCCTCATCTGCGGCAAGCTGTATGGAAAAAACGTTAAAATCCTGTTCATCCATTGTAATAGTCAGATCCATCGTCCG
>ERZ824480.3475-NODE-3475-length-10666-cov-3.966544_pt1 | contig 10666 bp, 23 predicted proteins | sample MGYA00519861_ERZ824480 | MGnify/ENA primary metagenome ERZ824480 (study PRJEB31778, sample SAMEA3449152) | human gut metagenome | biome: human gut; feature: human-associated habitat; material: faeces | place: United Kingdom | collected 2010/2012 ...
TCTCGCGTTCGGATTGGAAAATGGTTGATCTGTTTGCTCTCGGTGATTTGAAGGTGATGTGATTGTTCGTCCATGCAAAGGAGGAATCTTCAAAGAGGAAGTCTACAGCAAGATCCATGACCTACAGAAGCAGAGTTGCATCAGTGTCTGTTGGAGACACTCCACAAGTCATGTTTCCGTTGATGCGTTCTTGTCACATAGCTTGCTATCGGATATGTGCGTGATGAAAAGACCTATTGTATTGACATCCGAGATATCAAGACACGAACGCTTGTAGTTCCGTATTGGAATGGGTGAATGTTGATCTAAAGAACAATTTCGAGTAGTCGTGTGTTGCGTTCTCTTCATTGGATTGACCGCAAAAGTCCAGCTAAAGACAGAGATACTTCTTCAGCTATTCCCAGAGGACAGAAATCATACTATTCTTATTTAGGAGGATCTACCAAATATGAGAAAGAAGAGAGTTCTGATCTCTTAGTAGTAGGTTATGAGAATTACATTCAAATTATTGCCATTCAGTAGATCTTCTGTTTTGTATTCATTATAGAGCATCTTCTAGTAGTATTCTGTACAATGTTGCCAATCCATACAAATCCTTATCCACAATAAATTCTCAAATTGCACTTGTTGTTGATAATGTTATCCAAACTCCTTCATCTCCAGTCATAGGAGCGGAAAATCGGAGTGATGCTCGTCGCTATCTCCTTACGCGTCCTCAACACCAGAGAATTCCTATTGATTACGCAGGTAATTCGTTGGCTTCGCCTATTCGAGGTAATGCCTTTGAATTCCGAGATGCGAATTATGGTGGGAAGAAGAAGGATAATGAAACTGCTTCAAACAATGTATCGAATGAAGCCCAAAATGTTCATGTATTTGAAGTGGATACGAGTGGGAAAATGGAATTGATTGCTTCTTTCTCTCATAACCGCGGGAATGTTCTTTGTGTAGATGATTCATTCTAGCGATCATTTGTAGAGTAGTTGGTATAATACACATGAATTATTTGTGGCTGATTCCCGTGGTTTTGCCATAATCAATATTCATACAGGAGAATTGAGACCTTTTGAGTTTCCGAGTGGAACAGCACGTGTAGTACAATGTGCGGTCGACAATCTTGAACATGCCATTGTGACCAGAATGGTTGTGTATCTTATGAATGATAAAAGTGTTTGTTGGGACTATGTGGTCCCGGTTGCATATACATGCATGTCATTTGCCAATAACCACTTGTTATAGTATGCATGCATAGAGTTGGTGATCTCTAGTGTCGTTCGAGATAACCTATCTGTTGAAGATACGCAACAGATAATTGGAAATGATATTTTGGATGTGATGTTACAGCGATGCAAGTTACATTATGGAATGGATGTAGAGATTGACAAAGGGGATGAATGATAGTTATCTGTAAATAATCGAATCTTCGCGGAAGCTTTCAGTCAAGATTCCAATTCGGCAAATACTGATCTATTCTTCTTCTGGGCATGTTTTCAGATTCTAATGGTATTGGATGAAGAAGAGAATAGCAGTTTACGAAAAGAACAGACATGGGTAAAAAATGGCTTGGTTGATGTATTTGAACGCTATTCAACCGAATATCGTGGTATTGAGAGAGAGTTACTGTTCACGAATAGAAGAGAAGAATGGCAGAATTCGCGTTTTTTGTGAAGATCACAAAGATCGACTCCTAAAGAGATTGAGTGATGTTACAATTCTATATGGAGAAGTATAGAATAGTAAAGAGATCGTAATCACTAGCAATTCAAACAAAATGAATTCCACCATCTTTTATTTCTTGTTGTTCAATGTAAATTTGAAGAAGCAATTCGATATATAAATAAAACCATTTCCTCCTTGAATACAGGAAAACGTTCCACTGAAGTCGCAGCAACAATTGATCGTCTTCTTGTGATTTGTAACATATTAACAACAATATGCACAGCAAAAGGAGATTGGAGTTTGGTTGATGCAACGATTTCATTACAGTTGTCATATTATACGTACTTTTGTTTGATTTTGGAATATAAACAATAGAAAAGATAAATATCCACTCATTTTCAAAACACTTCAATTCTTATTGATGTATATTCGCTATGACTATGATAGCAACTATCTGCGTGTTAGAGATCAAAATGATCGATTAATATTGAATTATCTGGCTACGACTTCAGTATACTCGATGTCGATGTATGAGGAATAGGATGGGTCCTTAATCACAATTGAGGATGTATTTGTTATGCTACGGTATCTATCGCAACCATGTTTGCTAGATTACAGTAAGAATGAAATGGAAGTTCAATCGCTAGTGAGGGCACTGGAGAATCTATTTGTCAAAGAAGGATATCTCTTAGGAATTCCATTAATAGGAATGAATTCTGCTGCATTACGACCTCTTCTTCAAGTGAGTTGATTACCTTGCCTCTCACATAGCACTACGTAAATAGGACAGGAGATGTCCAAACAGTCTCCATTCTCTCCTTTTTCAATGGAGAAGTATATAGTGTGAGTGGATTATGGATCCGCAAGTATAATGAAATTCCCGTGATTTACGTCTAGTTATCTCGATTTACTGGAACGCTCCGAATTGTTCTGTGAACGTTGTATTCTCGAAAATAATGTTTACTCACAATATGGAGAGATTCTAACAGAGATGGAAGAACAAAGTGAGCGATTTGTACCTGGGTAGGACTTAGTACTTTGTATGATATATAGGGTGATTGTATGTCCAAACTGTAATACTAAATTGATTCCATTAAATACAAACACAACTACATGGAAACCACAATCAGCTGTGGCTCCAGTGTGTATGACTTGCCATCTACCGATATTCACTTGTTCATTGTGCTCACTTACAGGTAAAATTCGATGAAGAGAATGAGAAATAGTGATGCAAGATTCATCAGACTGGCTCGTATGGTGCTATGCATGTCATCATGGAGGACATTATTCACACATTACAAACTGGTTTAAGAATCATTCTGAATGTCCTGTGATCGGTTGTACTTGTCATTGTAGTGAGATCTATCATATTTGTCACAAACACTTCACATTTGCTGTTCAAAGTATTTTTGTGCAACTGGATGGTACAAAGGTTTAAGATGCTGACAGGAACACATCTTCAGAAGTAACCGCTCAATCCGTCTTCCCTACAATAAATCTAATTCAGAATCAGTACAAAAATTGCTCCCCAATTATCATTGACCTCTGTTATAATCCTTACACACACAGTTAACAATCCATACACATTACCACCATAAATATCTGTCAGATAGCGATCTCCAACCATCATCACCTCTTCTTCTTTAATCGAAGGCCACAATGAGATCGTTTCAAGAAGACCATCAGGTTTCTTCTTATGGTGGCGGATTACGTTTATTTTAAGCTCACTTTCAATAGCATCTGCTTGGAGATGATCCTTGTCATCATCCGAGCCTTGACATCACCACCAATGACAATGTATACCTGCAGAATTTGAGAAAATGACAACATGATCATATCCAAATAGATCTTGACATAGCCGTACTGTAGATTCAGTTCGATGATCCATGGCGAAGGAATACGGTGGTGTCAATGTATTATCTTTATCAAATATCACAGCCTTAATTCCACATTCTTTAAGTCTACGACATGATAATTTCATGATAAAATGACGCAGCAAAGGGGATCTCAGAAACTGTTCCAAATTGGAGAATAGGAAGAATCTTTCGACGCTCTCTCCTACAGAAGAGAACCTTTAGAAATCCTCGGACACCTGAACTCTATATGATCAGTTCCTCCTGTCACTTACATTCCACGACTGTACCATTATCCAAATCCAATCTCAAACAAACAAACCGACAGAACAATCGTAAAAGACTAAATACCGTATCTCCGTCTGTACACCACCTTTGGTAGATTCTCCACAATATCCAACACCGGTCTCTCGATAATCAGCAATTCATCCTTTTCCACAGGTTTACAGCATAACATACTCGAATACTCCGAAATCGGCTTCACATCCATATCTAAAAATCAAAACCATCATTCTCACTCACCAATCCATTCATTCAAACACTTTACCTTCTTCTTCACATCTCTCGTTCTATGCATCAACTTCACATCTCATTTCAACAGTTGGATTCGTTTCATAACATTCTTCATTCCTCTCAAATACATCTCCTCATTCTCTGTCTTCGCCTCCTGTTTCTCTCCTTCTACACAACACTTCAACAGAAGCATCTGATCCTTGGTAGCCACACCCACAATCCGTCTCTCTGGCATCACAAACACACTCATTAACACATTCACACTACGAGCCAAATTGTAAGGAATAAGCCAAGTGATGAGATTCCATTCCTGATTAGTACAATGTCTGTCAAGGTCCCAACTAGAATGAGAGGAGAAGAGAAAGAGTACGCGATGAGAGAGTTATCAGAGAGAGAAGCAATGAGAGTATGAGTAGAAGGGACATCTGGATGACAAGTGGAATGAGCTGTGAGATGGAATGGATCCGAAGTATGAAGAATATAGAGAGATGTGATGGAATGAGAAGGAGATGGAAGAAGTGTGGAATGAATGGCATCATTCTTCATATCCATTTGAACATGAAGAAGCCCTCGATTCATCGTTGTCACTACGACCTGGATCGATTCATTGGCTACATTCACTTGATCCATCAAGACAGAAGTCACAGGCCACTGGACCTCTTCTGAGAGATCATGATAAATGCTTCCATTGATCTCCTCTTCACCATCAGATGAATAGACAGAAACAGAACCAGTAGCAGTCATTCCCACAATACACACTTCATCACCCATCTCCACCAAATGTGCTGATATCCAGGTTCCTGAAGACAATTCTGAAGGTAATTCCACAGACTCACACTATCAATGACCTCTCATCAAAGATATTACACTCAGAGTTGTCTCATCAAATCGGAATAGTTTCACTCCCAGCATATCTCGAATCAGCAACAGACATGAATCATTCTGTTCCAACAGAGATACAGAAGCCACATTCCTCCCTCCTTGTATGTTCAATCCTATTTTCACATTCCTCATCTTTCTCTCTACGTAACAGTGATTGATATCCAGAAGCTAGAGCCAATCTGGCAGTCATCACACTTGAACCCATGGTACGAGAGGTTGCTACATGGTTCGTAGCACCCAATCGAATAAGCTCAACCATATGTTCATACTACCCATCATTCACTTTTCTTTCACTTACCATCAAACACACATGATGAGGACTCACACTCACAACATCATTGTAATACCCAGGATATCCTAATAGCTTGAATGTCATTGTCTCTTGTCGACTCTCCACGTTATACACAACCATGGTTCCATCAGCTCCACTACTCACAATTCCAATCATACTTGGAATAGAATCCTTCAGACCTAGGTAGATTGGAATATCATCACAGACTCGTCTCTCTCCTTCCTCTTCATCCAAAGGACTTTCCTCTTCCATTCCTTCTTGTACTTCTTCTTCCATCATCTTCTTCTCTGATTCTCTCTTTTCTGTCTTATCAAGACGACGACGTTTCGAACTTGCATCTGATTCAACAGGAATAGAAGACTTCTCTCCATCTTGTTGGTGCTTCTTCTCAGTTTCATTATCATAATACCGACTATTTTTGTCATTCTGATTTCCAGTCATCTCTCGTTTCAATTGTTTGGCAGGTATTGTTGAATAGAGAGATGTACACGAACCACGTAGAATCCTCACAGTAGAACAGAGAATATCATGAGTATGAGAACGATAGGATGCAATATGAATCCACTGATCAGATGAGTCTATGTTACTGAAGACACAGAGCTAATGAATGAAACACAACACAGAGCTGAACCTTAGCATCAACACCTCCACTCACAATCAGAGTGGTTGGAGAGTGTGAATCCGAAGGGATATCACTGGCTTGATCAATATAACTGAATACAGATACAGTCAGTACATCCCCTTCATGAGCCTTATGATTCTGAGTCATCAAACCTAATACTAATTCTATATCCCCATATCTACGACGCATGATATCCCAGATCTGAACATAACCTCGACTATCACCTGTCACAATCCTATTCATCATCATTTCATCATAATATCACTGAGTTGGACTCACAAAACGAACATTCCAGATGATGGTATCTTCATTCTTTGGTTGAGAAATCTATCGTAATCAACAAGAAGAGAGAATTACAAGAATAGAATCACTACGACCTGTATCGAAATGGTAAACAAAAACATGACTATCTCCACTTCCACAAACGATCATCGAACCATCTGTAGACCAACTACAACTCACAATTCGGCTATTACACCTAACAGTGAAGAAACACATCAAGACTCACATCTGGATAGAACGCATATATACAAGACTATCATCCGAAATATCAAATAGACGAAGGGAGCCATCCTCACACGCACAAGCAATAGTATTGTTGTTAGGATTACGTTCTGCCATCCACACTGGTCCTCCATACGAGTCACTCTGACTCACAACACACATTTCCCTTAGATTCACCTCAAACAATTGACCCTGAAGACCCGTTCCAAACAACCGATAACGAAACAATGGAATATCGTTATTATTGATGCAACAAGACCAAAGAAGAGAACGAATAGACAAATTCTCATGACCTGCAATTCTCTACAGATGAATATACAAATGAACCTCGTTACACATTCACAAAACCATTTCTCTTCCGTATTCCATAGTTCAATATCTCCATTCTCTCGACCTACTGCAAGAAGAGGGAGTTCAGGATGGAACGACATCGCACAAGCAGCTGATGGCATCCACTCAGAGAATCGGCACCGATGAATATCCATGGCAGACTCGGTGTTGAGAAAATAGGAAAAGAACCAAAGGCAGAAATTGCAGGCTTTTGAGGAATTGTTGGATCCTAGAATATTTTGGGAATTCGATGGATATCATCTTTTGTATCGTAATTGAATATGTCATCAATTGAGAAGTGCAGACAATTACCAAAGATTGTGATTCTATGAGGAGAAGATGATCGATAGGAACTGCATGCTCATTGGCATGGATGTATTCAAAGTGACTAGTGACACAGAAACTTGAATGCCAATCTCTAAGCATATTTACAAAACTCAGGGACTAAGATAAGTATGAACAAAGAGAATCAATCACCTCTTATGAAAGAAGGAAGTAATTCCAGACTTTGGTTCCTTAACAGTACGCTGACTCTCTTGAGGTTGACTAACTTTAACTCGTTTCACATCCCTTTCTTCTAAGGTTAGGTCCTCTACAAGGAAACGCAGTGAAGGGGTCTGAGAACAAACTTGTATAAGGTGAGAGTTCTAATGGTGATATAATATCAAAAGTAGCACTTTTACAGTTTTGGTTCCATCTTGTTTCATTCGAGCATTCAGTTTATTCGCAAGCATATCAATAAACAAAGTCTACATATCAATACAATTTACAGTCAATACAGTTGCTTTACTCATAATCTGAACAGCCCGTTTAGATATAATATTCACCTCAGGATCCATCTTCATAATCCGTTTTACACGAGCTACAGATTAGCATGAATGAACAATTGAACCAATAGGCATTACAACACTATCTGAATCTTCAACATCTTGTGTCTCATTTGGTTCTGATACGTATAAGTTATTCCAGTTGTCATTCTCCAGTTGCACTGATAATGGAACATACATATCATAAAAAGACTCTTCATCGAATGAATCAACTTGTGTCTTCATAAATAATGATTCCACTTCTGTATTCACCTCATCTTCTTCGATAGCATCCATTTGCTCTTCATCACTCATGATATAGTACAGAGAAGTGAATACGAAAACAAAGAACTATTGGAAAAGGAATGACTGATAGTAATTGATTCTATGTTTGTTCAAATGGATATGATTCGATATATATTAATCAAATGAAGATGAGAAGGAGATAAAAGAAGAAAGAGAATAGAATAGAATAATCAATATCATTCATAAATATAATTATCAAAGAACTCTTGAACATCAAACACAAATTGAATCGATTTTAGGAAATCGATGAATTGAAGAATACTATTGTATCCTATGAGTATTCCTAAAGTAGTATGTGAAGAATCTCCATGTAAACGATATAAACGAGTATTGAATTGAAAGAGTATTAAGAGTCTTAGTTCAATACATTGATAGGTTCTGGATCGTTTAAGAAAGTGTATACAATAGAATGATAAGTTGATATATAGATATGTTGCTTTTGATGTAACAGAAGGTCGAGATGTTGCTTGGAGTGATGTATCATTAGAAGAAGTAACATATGAAGAACGAATTCGTTTCAATAGTGAAGTTGAGTTACTTCGTTCAGTGACTTGTGATTATATCATTCGTTACTATGATTCTTGGTATGATGAGAAGAAGAATCGAATTGTGATAATCACTCAATACATGCCTTCAGGGACGATCTTAGAGTATTTGAGTTACTATGTTGATATTTGAGATATATAAAGAACAAAGAGATTTCAATTGAAGCAATAAAGAAATGGAGTATACAGATTCTTCGTGGTCTTTCTTATCTTCATTCTCGTACTCCTCCTATTATTCACAAAGATTTGAAATGTTCAAATTTGTTTATTGATGGTGTGATATCTTCAATTCGAATAGGTGATCTTGGTTTGGCTTCTCATGTAAACAAGAATAGTATAATATCTGGAACATTGGATCATATGGCACCAGAGACATTGGATTCAAATGTTTATAATGAGAAGACAGATATGTATGCTTTCGGAATGTGTTTGTTAGAACTGTTGACTCGTAAGTCTCCTTACAGTGAATGTTCGAATACAAGAGAATTCTTATCGAAAGTATTGAATGTAAGTTGAAGTGTCTTTGATAATGATATAGGGTATCTTACCTGATTCATTGAAAGAAGTAACTGATCCTTCATTCAATGAATTGATTCGTATCCTATTAGGTCCTCCTTCAAATCGTCCTTCTGCAAATGAATTATTGGAATGGTCCTTATTAAAGAGTGAGAATGTGTCTCGTCGTGAAAGTATTCGAAGTCCTCAATATGATGATTCTCCTCCTGTTTTAACTTGTTTCGAAGAATGTGATGAGAATGAATTCACTCCTGTAACGAACTATTGTAAGGTATGTAAGAAATGATGAATTTGATTTAGTTATCCTTCTCCTTTGATGAAGATGAAGGATCAAAGAGTGAAGATACTTTGATTGTATCCTTATTATCCTTCAAAAGTAACATATTTCGATTGAGTTTCATTCGTTGGTATAGTAATCTTGTTCTTAAGTGTTGAATAGTAGAGAGTTCAAATCATTTGAAAGTATTAACTGAATTTGGTTATGGAGTTGATTGTGTGGAAGCATTTGTGAGTAACCTATGTCGAATGAATGTTGTTCCTGAAATTGATATTGTTGAAGTATCAACTGCTTTAGTGAAATGGTTAGAAGATTTCCTTCGAAGTCTTGATTGAAGTTACTTTTTTATTAGTCTGTTTATGTTGACTTGTTTTTTATTACATCAAATCTTCTCCTGAATATGTATCTGATTCATTTTCGCACTTAGATTATATCAGAAGAAGATATGGTAGGATAACATATAACCAATCAGACCATAGTTAGAATAGAGTCAATTCCCCGCGGAATATGACCTGTTTTCATTGATTGAATATCGTCAATTCCGTGAATTAGACATTCACAACCATTTTTATGCAAGGGTTAAGTGAAATATGTCAAAATCCACGGTGCGCCAAAAAGGCGCTCTTTTGGTTTGGTCTTGGTTGTTTAATCATCTGTAGTTGTGATCGATGTCTTAAGAGAACTTACTGCAGCGAAGAGTGTCAAATCGCTGATTGGAAGAATCATAAGTAAGGATTCATGATAATGACAATCAATAGGCAACAGTGTATTGTGAATGAAAAGAAAGATGAAATAGTAAAGAACTTCGATGAACTCAAATCGAAATATGGAAGTGTTTTTGAGGGGAGCAAAGTTCAAAAGCGAAAAGAATCCGGTTCCTCTCCTAAACCCTATTCTCAACCCAAAAAACAAAAGAAGTCAAAAAAGAAGGTTGAGATTGCCTACAATGGTAGTCTTTTGCCATACTCTCTGGAATCTGTCAATAACCTATTTATTGATTTCCTTGAACAACTTTCATTGTATCTTCTTGGTAAGAGTCTTATGTAGGACTTCTGAACTCAAATTACTGGCTGATGAAACGGAAGATATTCTCTATCATACATCATCTGTTTCAGAAACACTAGATACATTGCTCTCCTTTAAGAAGAGGCTTTCTGAAATCAATGGTTATTCAGATATAGAAGAAGAGGATGTAGAGGATACTCCTGCTGCGGTAGGCAAACGTCAAGAGCTTGATCATAGATATTAAAGGAATTAGTTCACCTCTGTGATCATTTCCATTTCGATGAGCTGAAAACCAAAATGGAGAAGTTCTCATTGTACTCTACAGCAAATGATTATCGCAGTAACACAGATGATAGAAAGTTCTGTACTCATTGTGGTGATCGAGAGGTAGTTCGAATGATGGAATATAAGAATAGAATCTGAAGGATCATCCCTTATTTCGGTATGTTTACCTGTGTAATGAATGCTTGAAAGAGTACAATGAGAATCCATGGTGTCAGGATGAAGAACATGATATGGATTGTTGTTGCTGTGGAGATGGAGGAAATGTGGTTCT
>ERZ824480.3476-NODE-3476-length-10664-cov-3.347252_pt1 | contig 10664 bp, 9 predicted proteins | sample MGYA00519861_ERZ824480 | MGnify/ENA primary metagenome ERZ824480 (study PRJEB31778, sample SAMEA3449152) | human gut metagenome | biome: human gut; feature: human-associated habitat; material: faeces | place: United Kingdom | collected 2010/2012 ...
GCCGGAGACGACGCCCGTGAGCTTCGCCCACCAGATGGCGTCGGTATACCAGCGGCCGCGCTCCACGTCGTCAAACGGCGCCGCGAGCTTTTTGAGCTCATAACCGTTGACCTTCGCGGGCTCGCCCTGCACGCGGTAGAGGATGCTCACGATCATGGCGCGCGTGCATTCGCCGTCCGGCGTGACGGTCGTTGCCGACGTGCCGGCAATTTAGCCATGATCGATGCAGTAATCCAGCCCCGCGTGCGACCAGATGCTCGGCGCGGGCATATCGCGGAAGGCGTAGCCCGGGCAGGCCGGGCCGCCGTTGCAGGTCTCCGGCACGCCGGTTGCGGGGATGGCCTCCGTCCTGGTCTGACCGCAGACGGTACAGGTATAGGTCCTGACGCCGGGCTCGGCCGCAGTGGGCTTTTGCGTCACGACGCCGGCATCCCACGTGTGGGTGTGCAGCTTCGGGATGTCCTCCCCCTCGCGGTAGCCGCAGCCGTCGCGGTTGCAGACATGATAGCGGTAGCCGACGGTCGAGACGGTCGGCTCGATCGACGTGACCCACTCACCCCAGTCGTGGCCGAGGGCGGGGATGGTATCGTTATAATCCTGATAGCAGCGCGGGCAGGTGCCCTGATAGTGGCCGGACTCGGTGCAGGTCGGCTCCGTGCTGGAGGCGGACTTATAGCTGTAGTCATGGCCCTTGGCGGGGATGACCTCATCGATCTTCACGTCGCAGCGCGCGCACGTGCCGACGGCGCGGCCGGGCTGCGTGCAGGTGGCGGCCGGCCGGAGATCGCAGCGGCTCAGGTCATGGCCGAGCGCGGCGATCTTCTCGGTGCGGGTCGCGCCGCAGGCCGAGCATTTATAAAACGCCGTGCCCTGCTCGGTGCAGGTTGGCGGGTTCGTCTGCGTCTTGACCCAGGTGTGGTCGGTGGCGGCGACATAAGTGTCGTCCACGGGGGCATAGGTGCAGCCCTTCACCGTGCAGGCATGGTGCGTGTAGCCCTGCTCGGTGCAGGTGGGTGCGACGACCGTGTCGGCGAACTGGGCGATGTGGTCGCCGTGCCAGAGACCGGTCTTGTAGCCCTGCCACGTGCCGTCGTCCTTGAGCTCGGCAAGCCACGTGTAGCTGCCCTGCGTGTAATAGACCACGCAGTCATCCGGGAAAGAGCGGTTGGAGTCCGCCGCGGCGTAGATGCTCTTGGCGGGGTCGTTCTTGAAGACAGCACGCTTGAGCTTCGTGACCTTGGCGATCATGTTCAGGGCCGTGCTGATATCACCGGCCTGATCGGCGTTCTGCTCGGTATCGTCCGGGCGGAGGATGCCGTTGAGCACGCCCTCGACGGCGATCTTCATGGCGTTATCCAGACTCGTGAAGGCGCGGCCCTCGATCGTGTCGATCTTGTCACCGAAGTAGGCCTCCTCGAGCATCTCGCAGCCGGCGAAGGCGCAGCGGTCGATCTGCGCGACGCGGTTGGAGAGGTCGACGGACTTCATGTGGTTGTCGCCGAAGAAGGCCGCCTTACCGATGGTGAGCTTCTTGTCACCGGGACTGAAGGTGAGGTTGTTCATGTAGTAATCGCACATGAACGCAAAGTCACCGATGCTCGTGACATTGGCCGGAATGTTGAGGTTCTTGTGGTGGTTGACGAACGCGAACGCACCCGTGCTGATCGTCTGCAGGCTCGACGGCAGGCCGAGCGTCGTGTCCTCCTGACCGAGGATGCGATCCCACGCGAACGCCCACGGGCCGATATACGTCAGGCCTTCCGGCAGGCGCAGCTCGGCGAGCATGGTGCAGCTGTAAAACGCGTGGTCCTCGATGCGGCGCAGGCGGCTGCAGTTGCGCGCGCGCACAAAGGTAAGCGTGTCGCAGCCGTAGAAGGCGTACTTGTCGATGAGCTCGAGCTTGCGCGGCATATTGATGGCCGAGAGGTACTCGCCTTTATAAAATGCGTGATCGCTGATGGTGGTGATGTCGTCATTGAGGAACATGCACGTGAGATAGCGGCAGTCCTTGAACGCATACGCGCCGACATTCGTAACGCCGGAGTAGCGCTCGGTGCGGCCGTCCCACTCCTCGTCGGTGCCGTCGGCGATGTAGGCCAGCGCGAGATAGTCCTCGCCGAGGTTTTCCACGACCGTCGTGCCGAGGACCTGTCCCTTGTCGTTATACTCCGTGACCTCCACGTTGCCCATCCACGGCGCTTTCTGGCCGGTCGCCGCGTAGTCCGCCATTTTCCCGTCGCCGAAGATGTACACGCCGTAATACTGCGCGTCCTCGCGGTAATCATGGATCTGCCAGATCTGCTGCAGGAAGGGGTTGTCCTGCACAACGGTGGGGTTTGTGACTTCGTAGATCTTATAATGTACGCTCGCCTCGTCCCCGGTAGGTCCGCAGTCGCCGTGAGCGACCTCCCGGCCGAAGAGCTTTTTGATCTGACCGGGCTGCTTGATAAACAGTTCAAACGCGTCCGCGATCGTGCCCGCCTGCGCCGGCGGAGCACACACGCTCAGCAGTCCCGCCGCGAGCACAAAGCACAGCAGCAGCGACAACACTCGTTTTTTCATAAGGTTCCTCCCTCCTGGATCCAACACTCCAAAAAACATGTCTACAGAGCAAGTATACAGGACGCGCCCCGCCATTGCAACAGCCCGAAAGCGTTCACAGGCAAAAAAACGTGTAAAATTCTTGCTCAAATTTGTGGTTTCGTAACAAATCCGTCGGTTTTTGCGTCCAATCCATTGCACACTTTGCCGGGAGTATGCTATATTTTCAACAGAGAGATATTCCCGTTGTACACAGGAACATTACCGCAAGGAGGAAGAAACTATGAAAAAACGCCTGCTCTCGCTGGCGCTGTGTCTGGTTCTGGTCGTGGGACTGTTCTCCGGCCTGACCGTGAACGCATCGGCCGGCAGAATCGACGATCTGAAAAAACAGATTGCCGAAAAACTCATCAAAGAGAAGATCGAGCAGTTCAAGGAGGAGTTTGAGATCCCCAATCTGGACATGGATGCGATCCTCAGCAGCTTTGGCACCGCGGCCACCTCGGGCAGCTTCGGTGAGAACAACTGCCTGCACTGGGAGGTCTCCACCGGTGTTCTCAGCGGCAAAACGCTGACCATCTCCGGCACCGGGGCCATGCCCGACTTCAACTTCCCCGAGGGCAACCTCGCCCCGTGGTGGAACTATGAGGCGCTGGGTATGCTCACGAGCTTCGGCAACTTCAAGCTTGAGGGCGAGCTGAAGAAGGTCGTCATCAAGGACGGCGTCACGAACGTGAGCAACTATGCGCTGTTCTTCCTGCCGGCCGCCACGCAGATCACGCTGCCTGACAGCGTGACGCGCATCGGCCGCTACGGCATCGCCATGTGCTCCAAGCTCACGGGTATGTCCATCCCCAAGGGTGTGACCGAGATCGGCGACTTCGGTCTCGCGGGCGACGGGCTCACCGCCGTCACGCTGCCCGATGGGCTGCAGGCCCTCGGCCGCGGCGCGTTTGACGCCTGCGCGAGTCTCAGCGGCATGACCCTGCCGGCCGCCATTACCGCCGTGCCCGACAAATGCTTTAACGACTGCACGAAGCTGCTGACCGTCGACTATAAGGGCGAGGTGACCGCCATCGGCGAGCGCGCGTTTGAGGGCTGCAAGTCGCTCACCAAGGCGCCCATCCCCGCGGCCGTGACGGCGCTCGGCAACTCCGCCTTCAATGGCTGCATCGCGCTGACGGATGTGACGCTGCCCGGCGGCGTGACCGCCGTCCCCGACGCCTGCTTCCAGGGCTGCACCGCGCTGGCGGATATGAAGCTGCCCGGCACCGTGACGAGCGTCGGCCACAATGCCTTCACCGGCTGCAAGGCACTCAAGGACGTGCGCTGCTACGGCGCGCCCCCGACGGTCCAGCCCGGCGGCGCGGCCGAGCACAGCTTTGAGCCCGGCATCGTCACCATCCACTATAACCCCGACCCGGTCTACGGCTGGACGTTTGATGCGGACGGCACATGGCAGGGCTACAAGGTCAGCAGCAAGGGCGCGTGTCTGCACACCGGCTACGGCACGACGGAAAACACCGTGCCCCCCACCTGCGGGGCCGACGGCTGCATCGAGACCGTCTGCTCCAACTGCGGCGAGGTCATCGCGACCAAGGTCATCCCCGCAACCGGCGCGCACACGTGGGACAACGGCACCGTGACCACCGAGCCGACCGAGACCACCCCCGGCGTGCGCACGTTCACCTGCGCCGTCTGCAGCCAGACCAAGACCGAGGTCATCCCCGCTACGGGTGCGCACACTTTCGTTTTCACCAAGAACGTAGCACCCAGCTGCACGGAGGCAGGCTATGACCTCTACACCTGCAGAGACTGCGGCGCGACCGAAAAGCGCAACAGCAAGCCCGCGCTCGGCCATAAGTGGGACAGCGGCACCGTGACCACGGAGCCGACCGAGACCGACCCCGGCACCATGACCTATACCTGCACCGTCTGCGGCGCGACCAAGACCGAGGTCATCCCCGCCACCGGCCCGCACACCCACGTCTGGGACGAGGGCACCGTGACCGTCGCGCCGACGGAGACCACGCCCGGCGTCCGCACCTACACCTGCACCGTCTGCGGCCAGACCAGAACCGAGATCATCCCCGCCACCGGCTCTGCGGTCTGTCCGGGCGGCGCCGCGTGCCCGAGCTTCCGTTTCCGCGATGTGCCCGCCCCGTCCAACTGGGCGCACGAGGGCATCGACTACTGCGTGCGCCACGGTCTGATGAGCGGCTTCGACGCGACGACGTTCTCGCCCGACACGGTCAGCACGCGCGCACAGATCGTGATGATCCTCTATAACCTCTCCGGCGACACGACCGACTACAGCAAATATTACGTGCCGTTCACGGATGTCAGGCCCGGCACATGGTACTACAACGCCGTCGCCTGGGGCTACGACAAAGACATCGTCGCCGGTATGAGCACGACGACCTTCGCGCCCGACGGCCTCATCACCCGCGAGCAGATGGCCGTTCTCCTCTACGGCTACACCGAAAAGTATGCGCCGGCCTACCTCGGCGGCGCAGCATCCCTCAACGGCTTCCCCGATGCCGCCAGCGTCTCCAACTGGGCATACGCCGCCATGAGCTGGGCCGTCGGCAACGGTCTCATCTCCGGCATCGCGAGCAATGGCGCCGACTATCTGGCCCCGAGCGGCGGTGCCACACGCGCGCAGATCGCAGCCATCATGATGCGCTACTGCCGCCTCACCGGCCTGTGACCGACGCACCGCCGACCCGCAAAAGCCATACACCTGCCCCGGGAGCGTTCTGCTCCCGGGGTTTTGTGCACTTGCAGAACACAAAGCGGGCGGCGGGTCTGGGCGCGTGCAGGGCAAACGCGCAGCAGGATGCCGCTTCGCCGTACACTTGTGCGCGCAGGGAAGAACAGCACCGAAAAATGGGAAAACCAATCCGTAGTTAACATAACATCGTTAATTGCACCCCGTTTGTGTTGAAAAGTCTGTTGGTAATGTGGAGAACCGGTTTCCATAATGCCGTTTCGCCCTGTGAAGGCCGTCGACCGGCGCGCAATTATGCAACATTTTGTCGGATTACGCGGTGCTGGTTGAGATATTTCAACCAGAAACAAAGCGGTTTCGGAAAATTGGATGAAAATGTTCAAAGTGTTACACTCTATAAAATTTGTCACTTGTGTTTTGACACTTTTTCCGCTACAGTATTACCTGTAACCGGCAATACCAACCATCCGGTGCCGTCTGTTGTGTGGGACGGCGGCGGAAATCTATGAAAGGGGTAAAGGAATATGCTGTATGGCGCTCTGGAACTGGCTGCGGAGATCCTTGGCATCTGCAAGGAGTATAAGGCGCAGGCCATCGTGCAGGAAATTGCAAACTCGCTGACCATGCCCATCTGACGATGGAATATCCCGACACCCGAGGCTGCGGCCTCGGGTGTTTTTTATAGTGTTTGCCCGCTCCCGGAAGCGCCGACAGCCTCACCGCTCTGCGACGCCGGTGTATTGGAACACATAGTCCACGGCGCGGTTGCTCACGCGCTCGAGCGACTCGTATGTGCTGCCGCCGATGTGGAAGGTGGCGATGAAATTGTCCAGATGGATGAGCGGATCATCGCTCGCCGGCGGCTCGTGCGCGAACACGTCGCTCGCCGCAGCGCGGATCTGCCCCGTGGTGAGCGCGACGTAGAGATCGTGCTCGTTGACGATGCCGCCGCGCGAGGTGTTGACGAGCAGCAGCTCCGGATTCGCCGCGGCGAACACCGGCGCGTTGATGAGGCCGCGCGTGGCATCGCAGAGCGTGATGCTCACGTTCACGAAGTCCGAGCGCCGGAAAAGCTCCGGCAGGGTCCCGACCTGTTCGTAGCCCCACGCGGCACATTCGGCGGCCGTGCGGCGCGGGTTCCAGCACAGGACGCGCACATCGAACGCCGCGCGCAGAATGTCCGCCACGCGGTGGGCGATGTTGCCCGTGCCGACAAGGCCAAGCGTGCGGCCGGTCATCTCGTGGCAGACGAATTCCTCCGCGCCGAAGTGGTCGAAGCGTCCGGCGCACAGACCGTTGTTGACAAATTTCAGCTGCCGGTTGAGCGCCAGCAGATCCGCCACGGCCAGCTCCGCGACAGCCGGTGCGCCGAGGCCCGGCACATTCGGCACCGGCACGCCGAACTCGGCGGCAGCAGCGGTGTCAATCGTGTCGCGGCTGACGCCGTGCATGGCGATAACCTTCAGATTCGGCGCGTGCGCGATGACCGCGCGCGGCACGACCGCGCGGCGGATGACCATGGCGGCGAGCCGCTCGGGATGGTCGAAATTGTCCACGATCTCAAAATGGCGCGCCAGTCTTGCATACGCCGACGGCGCGATGTGTTCACTCAGATAGACTTCCACAATGTATGCCTCCCGGGTACAGATGGGAAACGGTCAGCCTCTGTGACCGCAGATCTGAACACGATCATACTACACCGGTGTCAGTGAGGCAAGACGAAACCTTCGGGAACAAAGCGTTCAAAGCGCAAAAAAGCTCCTCCGTATGTCTGCTGCATACGGAGGAGCTTTCATATTTCATGTATTAACGCTCCGGCGCGGGATTTAACCGCGTCCGTTTCCGCCGCCGCGGCGGCGGCCGCGCGAACGGTCGTTATAGAGACGGTTTCCGGCCATGCGGCTGTCCGACTCCTGCATGAACTGCTTGAGCCGGTCCTCGAACGCGGCGTCCCCGCTCGGGCCGCTGACCTGCCCCGCCGGCTGGGCCGGACGGTTGGGGCGCGCAGCGCGCGGTGCGCCGCCGTTATTGGGGCGGCTGCCGCCGGGACGGCCGCCGTTCATCGGGCGGTTGTTCGGACGGGCGGGCGCTTCCTCCGCCTTCTTGATGGACAGGTTGATCTTCCCGTCCGGCGTCACGGCCAGCACGCGCACCTTCACCTTGTCGCCCAGCTTCAAAAACTCATTGACGTCGCTGACGTAGGTGTTGGCGATCTCGGATATGTGCACCAGACCGCTCTTGCCGTCCGGCAGACTCACAAACGCGCCAAACTTCGTGATACCGGTAACGGTACCTTCCACAACTGCTCCGACTTCCACCTGCATACGGTTCGTTTCTCCTTGCTCAATCACTCGTGTCGTAAAAAATCTTCTCACCGGGCTTGACCAGACCGAGTTTTTCCCGCGCGACCGATTCGCGCATGTCATCGTCGTCGCTGTGGTCGATCTGATATTGCAGCTCGGCATTGGACTGGGTCATCTCGGACACCTGCTGCTGCAGTGCCGCGGCGCGGTCCTGAAGCTGTGCTGTGCGCTGATGCACCACGACCAGACTGATGAGTGCGTACACCATCAGCGCCGCGATGACCAGTTTGGTAAATATGCTTGCCTTCTTGAATTTCACGGTCGGCAGTACCTCCCCCCGGATCGTATCTGCGTCCAGTAATACAGCCTATTCTAAAACATCTGCGGCGAGATTGGAAGTGTTTTTTTGCAAAAAACAGAACTTTTTTTATGAATTTTCTTCCCGGAGCCGTGATCTGGCGCATTTTTCGCGCGCACAGGCGGCCAAATCGCTCCAGCGGCGGGAAAATGTGCCCGCTGAGCCAGAGAAAGTAGCACGTCCAGCCGCCGGCGATGGCCGCGAACAGAAACAGGCGCACCTGCCCGTCGCCGGCCGTCATGCCAAGCAGGAACACGGCCCCGAGCGCAAGCAGGCAAAACGCGCCGTCGAGCAGCGCGCGGAAAACCGCGCTGCGCGCATGGCGGCGCGGCACGCGCAGCACGTCGAACGCCAGCCCGAGCACCGCGCCGAGCCCGAGCCCGAGCATGAGCTGCGCAAGCTGACCGAGCAGCGGCAGCTTCATCCCCCGAACAGGCGCGACCGGAAGCCGGAGCCTGACACCGTCTCCTCCGTGTAATCGAGCGCGTCAAACGCGCCGTCGATCGCAAGCTCCCCCGTGTCGATCGCAAGCCGGCCGACGCGCAGCACCTCGCCGTGCACGGTGAGCATCCCGCGCGACGTGCGCATGGACACCTCCGTATCGTCAAAGCGCACGACCTCGTCCACTCCCGTAACGGTCAGATGGCTGCGCTCGTCGAGCGTGACTGCGTGCGGCCGGCGCTGCGGCACGGCCTTTTTGTCCTCATATGGCATGGCGCTCCCCTCCTGCTGCGTTTGCTACCACAGTATGCGCGCGCAGCCGGCGGTATGCATGGAAAGCTCCCGTTCCACTCGTTATGTAAACCGAAAAAGAACTGTATCCGCAAAAAATCAGGGCGTCCCGCGACGGGATGCCCTGATTTTCTATTGTTATGTCAACCAAACTCCGCACGCAGTGCATTGCTCAGCGCGGCAAACTGCGCCGGATCGAGCGTCTCGCCGCGCACGCGCGCATCGAAGCCGCAGGCGGCGACCGCCGCGGCGGCGCGCGCCTTGTCGCAGCCGGGAACGCCGGCCGCGAGCGCATTGATGAGCGTCTTGCGGCGCTGGCTGAACGCCGCGCGCACAATGGCGAACAGCAGTGCTTCATCCTGCACGTCCGCAGGCGGTGCGCTGCGCATACGCAGCCGCACGACGGTGCTCGTGACCTTCGGCGCGGGGACGAAGCAGTGCGGCGGCACATCGAACAGCAGCTCAAGCTCGGCATACCACGCGGTCAGCACGGTCAGCAGACCGTAATCCGCCGTTCCCGGCCGGGCGCAGAGCCGGTGTGCGGCCTCGCGCTGGATCATGACCGTGACGGTGTCGAAGCATCCGGCGGTGAGAAACGCCGTGATCAGCGGCGTCGTGACGTTATACGGCAGGTTTGCGCACACGACAGGGCGCAGCCCCGGAAAACGCTCCGCCGCGAGCCGCCGCAGATCGAGCGCGAGCACGTCGCCAAAGACGATCTCCACGTTCGGATAGGCGGCGAGCGTCTCGGCCAGCACGGGGCGCAGCCGCTCGTCCAGCTCGACCGAGACGACCTTGGCCGCGCGCTGCGCGAGCTGCTCGGTCAGGCAGCCGATGCCGGGGCCGACCTCGAGCACGCCGGTGCGCGCGTCCGCGCCGGAGGCGTCGGCGATGTCGGCCGGGACCCATGCGGCCGTCAGAAAATTCTGCCCCATGGACTTGGAAAAGCGAAAATCATGCCGCGCGAGCAGTGCGCGGATGTCCGCAGGATTCGTCAGCTCCATACGCACCTCACCTCAGCAGCTTCTCAAACGCCTGACGGCGCGGATCGTGCCCCGGCTCATCACACAGGATGTTGCCGCAGAAGCGGTAGCCGTGGCGCTCGAGGAGCTTTTTCTGCGCGCCGTTGTGCCGGTGCGTGTCGACGCGGACGGCGTGCGCCCCGCCCTCACGCGCGAGCTGCTCCGCCGCCTGCATGAGATGGTCGGCCATGCCCGTGCCGCGCCAATCGGCCGCAACGGCATTGCGGTGCAGCACGGCGGCATGGTCACGGTCCGAGCGCCAGCGCCCGTCCGTGAGCGCGTCATAGGCGGGCTCCGGCGTGCGGCTGAGCGTGAACACGGCGGCGACAGCGCCCTGATACGTGAGCACATGGCACGCGCCGGCCGCGATGTCGGCGCGGAACGTGTGCAGCGGAATGCGTCCCTCCGCGTTCGGGTACTCGCCCTGCCACTGGTCGACACGGTGGCGGCGCAGGTAGTTGCGCGCCTGCTGCGCGATGGCGAGGATGGCGGGCAGGTCGTCCTCCGCCGCGGCACGGCAGACGGGCGGCTCTGTGAGCTGCGGGCGGCTGCGGTCGCGCCGGATCTTATCGAGCAGGCGCTGCTCGGCCGGCGTGGGCGGTGTTTCCCGAAAGAGGTCCGGCCGCTTTACGAGCGTGCGCTCCAGACTCTGCCGCGTGCGCCACGCTTCAATTTCGGCGTGATTGCCGCCGCGCAGCACCTCGGGCACGGTGCGCCCCTCCCACGTCTCGGGACGGGTATACTGCGGGTACTCGAGCCGGCCCGCCCAATGGCTCTCGCCGGTGTAGCACTCGGTGTCCGACAGCACGCCCGGCACCATGCGGCAGACACAGTCCGTGACGACCATCGCGCCGAGCTCACCGCCTGTGAGCACAAAGTCGCCGATGGACAGCTCCTCGTCCACACAGGCCTCGATGAAGCGCTCATCCACGCCCTCATAGTGGCCGCAGACGAGCACGAGCTGGTCATAGTCGGCC
>ERZ824480.3480-NODE-3480-length-10655-cov-22.246132_pt1 | contig 10655 bp, 10 predicted proteins | sample MGYA00519861_ERZ824480 | MGnify/ENA primary metagenome ERZ824480 (study PRJEB31778, sample SAMEA3449152) | human gut metagenome | biome: human gut; feature: human-associated habitat; material: faeces | place: United Kingdom | collected 2010/2012 ...
GTTGTCAATATTTTTTATACATTTTAACAAACTTTTTATAAATAATTTACTTCATAAAAAAGAATATCTTTTTGATTATTTTCTTTTTCCATGTATATCATAAAGATTAAAATAAGCATTAGAACACTTTTTAGATATTCTATAATTTACATTAGATTTAAAACTTCCACTTAAAATATCTTGAACATCAGGAGAAGATACTATAATACTCATAACAGGCTTATTACTTGGAGCATAACCAATAAAGTTATTACTCATTGTAGGATGATCATAAATACCATCATTATTATCATCAACAAAACTTTCACTTGTTCCTGTTTTACCTGCTGGTCTTGGACTATTTCCCATAAAATCATATCCTGTACCAGACGGTGTCATAACAAGTTTAAATCCTTCTTGAATTCTTTTTATATATTCTTCTTTTGTATCAACTTTGTTTAAAATAACAGAGTTTTCTTCAAGAAGTGTATTATCTTCAGTTAAAATTCCTTTTAAAAATCTTGTTTTTACTCTTGTACCATTATTAGCTATTGTGGAAATATATTGGGATAATTGAAGTGGTGTATAAGTATCATATTGTCCTATGGCATAGTTAAGTAATAAATCACTAGCATAACTACCACCTTTATAACCATCTTCTTCAATAGGAAAATCAATTCCTGTTTTAACTCCTAACCCATATTGATAAAAAGTTTTTCTATAAATATCAAAAGCTTTTAAATCAAGATCTAAATATGAATTATACTTATAATTAAACTTACCTACCATCATAGCTATTTTAAACTGATATATATTACTTGAATACTTTAAAGCTTCAAGATCATTAATCATTCCAAAATTAGCCCAAGAACATTTTTTTGGCATATTTAAAAATTTTATACAACTATCTTCCATAATAGTCCCAAATTTTATAACTTTTGTATTATATCCAACTGTATGGCTTGCACCTTTTACAACACTTCCTGGAGTTACCGTAGAAGTTATATTACCAATACTGTAATCATATATTTCATATTTTTCTAAACTATTTTTTAATACCTGTTTCCCTGCTAAAGTAAGTATTTCTCCTGTTGAAGGTTCTTGTATTACAACAAAACTTCTGTTATAAAACTTTGTATTAGCTTCTTTTTTAGTATTTAATACTTCGTATTTTAATATTTCTTCTACTTTAAGTTGTAAGTCTATATCAATAGATAAAACTATATCTTTACCTTTTTTACCTTCTTTTATAAGTTTAAAACTCCCATCATCAAGTATTTGATAAGTAGATTTTTCTCCTTTTAAAATATCTTCATAATATTCTTCTAAACCACTTATACCTACTCTATCATTTAATAAATAACCTTTATTTAAATAATAAGCTTTCTTTTCATAAGGTATTCCTGTTTCTTCCGTTGAAACACTTCCTAAAATATTTCTTAATGTATCACCATATAAATAAACTCTTTCCCAATCAAGTTTAGTATTAAATCCTTTTAAATTTTCTATATTTTCATTAATATAAGCATATTCTTCTTCTGTTACATCTTTTATCTTTATTGTTTTTTCATCCGTTTTATAACCTTTATTCATTAAATAATATAAATAAGCACATTTTTTATCATCTTCATTAAAAACACTTAAATCATCTTTAGTAATTCTATCAATTTTATATTCATATAATTCATTATAAGTAATTTTTCTATTATTATATAAATTATATTCATTTTCTGTTATTAATTTATTACCTTTTTCAGGATATAAACTTAAATAAAATTCCTTTAAATTTCTTATATTTAATTTATCATAGTCTAAATCAAGATGTTTACTAACTTCATAAGCAAGTTTTATTTCATCACTTTCATTTATATTTTTATTTTTTAAATAATATATTTTTTTAACACTAATATTATCCACTAAAAGTTTATTATTTCGATCATAAATTCTTCCTCTTGGAGATGTATCTTTATATACTATATTATTTGTTTCTTTATTTAAAATCATTTTATAGTAATGATTCATATTTATTGTTAAAAAACAAAGTCTACTTATAATAATAACAAAAAGAAAGAATAATATTATTATTAAAAAATTCATTCTTTTATTAGGATTATATTTAAAATAATTGTTTCTTCTTTTATTTTTCTTTGTTTTCATATTATTATTTTAAACAAATTTTTAAAAAACTTACATATAATTATATTGGTGATATATATTAAAGAAATATTAATAGAAAATTATATAAATTCTTTAAAAATTGATGATTTAAAAAACTATGCAAAGAATAATAATATTTATTTAAACGAAAAAGATGCGATAGTTATTTTAGATATGGCTAAGAAATATTGGAAAATTGTATATAAAGGTAATCCAAATGAAGTATTTAAACTATTAAAAGAAAAAATAGATATAAAAACATATGAAAAAGTAATTGAACTTTATAATTTATATAAAAAGGAAATGAACTAATCTTCATTTCCTTTTATTAATGTTTACAAAAAATATTTTTTTATCCATTTTATTTTAAATTAGGATTAAATTTTTTATTTTTAATCATTTCTATTTCTTCTTTATATGGTGGTAAATCATTTATATATGGTGTTTCAAGTATTTTAGGGATTTGTTCTAATCTTTTATTATAAATGATATTTATAAGATTATCAAAACCAATAGTGCCATATCCAATATTTTCATGTCTATCTTTATGACTTCCACAAATATTTTTACTATCATTTATATGAATACATAATACTTTATCTAAAAGATTATAGCTTTCTAAAATATCAAGTATTTCATCAAATTTACTAACATCATATCCTGCATCAGACAAATGACAAGTATCAAGACATATTCCTATTTTATCTTTATAAATAACACCCTCAATTATTTGTTTTATTTCTTCAAGTGTTTTACCAACTTCTGTTCCTTTTCCTGCCATTGTTTCTAAAAGAATTATTGTATCACTTTCTTTTAATACTTCATTTAATGCATTAATTATATTATTAATACCAACATCATTGCCACATCCAACATGACTTCCAGGATGAAGAACTAATTTTTTCACAAAAAGATCAGTACATCTACTACATTCTTGTTTTAAAAAATTAATTGAAAAATTATATTTATCTAAATCTTTATTATTAGCTAAATTTATAATATATGGAGCATGAACAACAACATTATCTAAAGAAATATTATTTTCTTTCATTTTTTCTAACGCTTTAAAAGTTAAATCATCATTTAAAGGCATACGAACTGTATTTTGTGGTGCTCCTGTATAAAACATAAAAGCATTACCATTATAACTAAGTGTTTCATCTAGTGCTCCTAAAAGTTGAGTATCTTTTTTAAACCCAACATGACTTCCTATTATTAACATATCATCACCTCATAGTTTTAATTATAACAAAAAAAATATGGGTTTGCCATATTTAATTTTTAAATTAATCCTATTCTGGAATAGTTGGACAAACAAGTACACCAGAAGATACATGAACATTAGCATAAGTATTATCAGCAGATAGTGTTGATTCATCAATAAGATTTAATGCTGTAATCTTGTCATTACTTATAGTTGCAGATGCAACAGCATTACCAGCAGTATCTACTAAACAAATTGAGAAAGTTGTTGTAGTTTGTCTTGTAGCAGCATCATACGTACTTTCAGCTTTTACATAAGAACCAGTTGAACCAGTAACTAATTTTTCACCATATGGACTGTTGTTTAATTTTTTATCTAATAAATCATTTAAATAAATTCTTCCATCAGAATTTCTTTCAGTAGCATCATGATCTGTTTCATCTAAAGTATAGTATTTAACTCCTGTATAGCCTTTATTTACATAATCATTTTTTGCTGCATCAATCGCTCTTAAAGCATTAGTTGCATATGTTTCCCTTCTTGCTGTTCCTAAATATTTTACTACTGCAGGAACTGATACAGTAACAAGTATAGCTAATATAACTACAACTGCTAATAATTCGATTAAAGTAAAACCTTTCTTGTTTAACTTTTTCATTATTCTTTTCCTCCTTATTTTATACAATTTAATCTTATCATTAATTTTTTAACTTTGCAATATAAAAGTAATTAATTTGTCAATAAATGTATATTTATTTTAAATCTTTTAAGTCTAAAACATCCTTTGTACCAAGACTATCAACTTTAACAGTTTTATCACTAGAATTATTATCAAATATACCACGAACTCTTTTATCTGTTTCTGTTGTAGTAGATTTAATTAAAATATAGCTTACTTTTTCTTTTAAACCATTATTTTCTTCTTCACATATTTTTATTATACTGTTATCTAAATCATAATTATTACCATCTGGATCTGTTTTTGCTTCTATTCCTGTATTCCTTAATGTAATAATTTTACAATTATCTTTTACAGTAAATAAATCTTCATACTTTTCAAATTTATATTTATAAACTGCTTTAGATGTAAATGAAATAGCATCAGTTACAAACTCTTGCTTTTTATTATTATCTACCAGTGTAACAATATTAGGAGTTGCTATTACAGCAATTATAGCTAATATTGATATTACAGCAAGTAATTCAATTAAAGTAAATCCTTTTTTATTTATTATTTTTTTCATATATATTCCTCCTAATATAATTTTTAAATACTAAGTTTATATGGTGAACCTATAGTTCCATTTCCTCTGGTGATTTGTACGGAAGATGTTAGATATAAAACTGGCCGAACAGCAAACTGGTCGGCGGTGACATAGAAGTCACTTCTGTACACGCCCCCACCTGAACTGATATAGAACGCACTGCTACTATTGCTGGCATCCTGAGGCAATATCCACTCACTAACCTTTATATTGTATAACCAGTTATTGTTTTTACATGTAGCATTATCATAGTCAAATAAGTTTTGTGTACACTCATCACTTGCTGCATATCCATAGTCACTAGCATACATAAGTGCTAACTTTCCTATAAAGTTATTTGGATTTGATCCATTATAATATGTACTTCCGTTTATTTTTCTTTCATATTGGTACATTACATCTTTTTGAATTTTTATTGAATTATTATAACCACCTAAATAATATTTTGTATTTCCTATCATACTTTGTGCTATATTATCTAAACTATTTAAATATGTTGTATTAAGTTCTGTATTTAATGTTGATGGTCCAGCCCAATTATTTGAATAGTCTGTATCTTCATCCCAATATCTTTCTCCTATACTTTCATTCCTTATTAATTTTATTCTGTTTTCGATATTTCCATTTCCATCATCAACTGGGAATACCCCAAGTATTCTCCATACTTCATTATTAAATGTTACATAATTTTTTGGATTTACTCCACGATATCTATATTCTTTTATATCTTTATCATTTCCTATTTGAAGTGTGCTATCAGCAGGATGTGTTATTGTATACAACCCACTATTATCTTTATTACCAGTTTGTTTAATAATTTTATCAACACCATAGCTTTCTTCATCACCTTTTAATAAATTATTTAATTCTTCTCTTAAATCTAATATATATTGTTTATCATTTGTATATTCACTTCTTAATATTCCAAGTGCTAAAAACATACAAAGTGATAAAAGAAGAATTATTGAATAAATAACTGTTGTTATTGCCATTCCTTTATTATTCATATTACACACACCTTTATCTTATAAATTTATTATACAATAAAAATATAAAAAAAAATAGATATTATTGTAATATATCTATAAATTTTGACAACATATTAATACTATTAGCCATTTTATTTATTTTATCTTCTGGAGTTAATTTATATTCTTTTTTCATTTCTTCTTCAAATTGTTTAAAATAATTTTTATTTCTATTTAAAAACTTATACCAATATGACTTTTCTCTTAAATATTTTATATCATTTGGATTAGATTTTAATCTATATTGAATATCTACATTCATTAATCATCAAAATTCTTAAAAATAGGTCTAGGTTCATAAGAAGATTTTTTAGTATCACTTTCTTTTGTTTCACGATTACTAATAAAATCTTGAACGTATCCTATTCCTTTTTGTAAAGAAGAAATTCCTTTTTGTACTTCATTCATATCTAATGATTTAAAAACATTAAACATATCTTTAAAAGAAAATACACCATTTGTTGTTATACCTAAATACTTATTCCATATATCATGAAAAGGCCCATATAAATCATAAAGTTCATAAAACTTTTGCCAAGTCATATCACCATTTCTTACAAAATTAGCAAGTTTAGGATTTTCTTTTACAAAATTTTTAAAATTATCCAAAGACATAAAAATCACCTACTAAAATATATGCTTTTAGTAGGTAAATGTTACTTGTTTTATAAATTTAATATATCATCAACTTTTCTAAGTTCATCATCAATTTCTAATAATGATATTTGTGTTGGTTCTTTTATAACAGTTCTTTCTACTTCTTCTTTATTTTCTTCTGTTTTTTCTTTTGAAATTAATTTTTGTATTTCAAATACATCAATATATTTTTCTTTTGAAATAGTAGTTCCTGTTTTATATCTATCAAGAATAGGTAAATCTGTATTTTTAATTGTTTCTATATAATCATTAAATCTAAGTCCAAATAATGCTTTAGTATTTGTTATAAAGACATTTTTAATATTATATGGATTAGTTTTAACTTCACGAAGAATTAAAAGTCCTCTTCTTGCACGAGTTGATTTTTCAAAATCTTCTAATTTTACCCTTTTAGCAGTTTTATTATCTGTAAAGATTGTTACATATTCTAAAGTTTTATCAAATATATTCATTGAAACAACTTCATCATTTTTAAGTGTCATTGATTTTACACCACTTGATTTTATACCAGATGATGGTATTTCACTTTCATCAAACCATAAACTATAACATGATGATGTTGATATCATTATATCATTAAAGTTATTAAGTTTAGCATCAATTACTTCATCATTATCTTTTAATTTCATACATGAAATTGCTTTTGAATATCTACTAACTTTAAATTCCTTTAATGGTGTTTTTTTAATCATTCCAAGTTTACTTGCTATTACTACTTCTTTATTTATATTAAAATCAATTACTGGAATAATACTTACTATTTTTTCATTTTCTTCTAATTTTATAATATTACTAATATGTTTACCTAATACTTTCCATTTAATATCAGGTATTTCATGAACTGGTAAATATAAGTAATTACCTAAATTAGTAAAAATAAGTACTGTATCAATTGTATTTAGTTCATATAATCCTAAAACATAATCATTTTCTTTTAATAAAGGTTCATCATTACTTGAATTATAACTTCTTTTTGATGTTCTTTTTACATAACCATCTTTAGTGATTAAAACAACAACATCTTCTTTTGTAATCATATCTTCTTCATTTATTTTTATTTCTTCAAGATGATCTTCAATTACCGTTTTTCTAGGAACATCATATTCATCTTTAATAGCTTTTAATTCTTTTTTCATTATATATTTTAAAGCTTCTTCTTCCGTTAATATTTTATTATATGTTTCTATTTTTAAATTTAAATCTTTTAATTCATCTTCAAGTAAAGTAATATCAGTATTAGTTAAACGATATAATTGTAAAGTTACAATAGCTTCAGCCTGTTCAATAGTAAAATCAAACTCTTTAACTAAGTTTTCTTTAGCATCACTTTTATTTTTACTTGCTCTAATTACACGAATAACTTCATCAAGTATACTTATTGCTTTTATTAAACCTTCCACAATATGAAAACGTAGTTTAGCATGATCTAAATCAAATTTAGTACGATTAGTTAATACTTCTTTTAAATGAAGAATATAAGCATCTATTATATCAATTAATGATAAAAGTTTAGGACATCTATTAACTATTGCTATCATATTATAATTATATGATGTTTGAAGTTCAGTATTTTTATATAAATAATTTAAAATAAGATCTTTATTAGCATCTTTTTTAATATCTATTACTATTCTTAGACCTTCTTTATCTGATTCATCCCTTACTTCAAGAAGTCCATCTAATTTTTTATCTATTCTAATTTCATCAATTTTTTTAACAATATTTACTTTTAATACTTCATAAGGTATTTCTGTTACTACTAAAGATAATTTGCCTTTACTTTCTTCTTCATGTATTTTAGAACGTACAACAACTTTTCCACGACCTGTTGTAAAGGCATTAATTATTCCTTGTTTATCAAGACATATTCCTCCCGTTGGAAAATCAGGTCCTTTTACTATATCTAAAATTGTTTCAACTCTACAATTAGGACTATCAATTCTTTTAATACAAGCATCAATTATTTCTCCTAAATTATGTGGTGGAATATTTGTAGCATAACCTGCACTTATTCCTGTTGTTCCATTTACAAGTAAATTAGGAAATTTAGCAGGAAGAACAGTTGGTTCCATAACTGTATCATCAAAGTTTGGAGCAAATTTAACTGTATTTTTTTCAATATCTTTTAAAAGTTCACTTGATATTTTAGATAATCTTGCCTCAGTATAACGATATGCTGCAGGACTATCACCATCAATTGAACCATTGTTACCATGCATATCAATCATTGGATTTTTAATTTTCCAATCTTGAGAAAGTCTTACCATTGCATCATATATACTTGTATCACCATGTGGATGGAAACTACCTATAACATCTCCAACAGTTTTTGCACTTTTACGATAAGGCTTATCATAAGTATTATGACCTATATACATTGCATAAAGTATTCTTCTTTGAACAGGTTTTAATCCATCTCTTACATCCGGTATTGCACGATCTTGAATAATATATTTACTATATCTTCCAAACCTTTCTCCCATTATTTCTTCTAAAGAATAATTATATATCTTTTCTAAAATCTGTTCTGTTGTATTATTTTTCTTCATATCATTACCATCCTTCTTAAGTATCTATATTTATTATAAACTAAATTTATTTTTTTTCAAAGAGAACATGTCAAATTTTTGTAAATTAAAAGATGAACATTAAAATTCATCTTTAATTATTATTCATTTGTTATTACAAAACGAGTTGAATAATATGCTGCTCCTCCATAATATGTGTAATAATTAAATACTCCCGCAGATGCTCCACTATTATATCCTCCACCACGAGCATACCACGACTTACTTGTGTCAAGAACATCATTGCCATCATAATACCATCCTTTTGTTCCATACAATGCATGTCCTTGATATTCAGTTGTTGTATAATTATTATAATATTTGCTATCTGGTAAACTATTAAATCCCGAACTACTTTTTGCATTATTATATACTCCCATGACATATTCGTAGCGACCACCTGCCATATCATATATACCATATATATTCTTTGTTGTTGAAGCATCTTTTCCTAGTGTTGTATTATATGCTCCATTTGTTACAGAATCAGAACTTCCTGCTTTTGCTCCATATCCTGTTTTATATGAACCATTATTGTTTATTCCTACTTCAGTACAGGTTGTACTACTAGTACATCTTCCATAGATACTTTGTGTTAAATATGCTGCTGCTCCCCATTCATTATTTTTACTCATATGCGTATCTACTTCAGTACTTACAAATCCAAAACTATTATTAGCTTGTTCCATGCTTCTTGAAGCATAAAAGAAATTGCTTACATTACTTCTTGCTAAACTTGTTACATTAGGTTTTATTATTATTCCATTTGCATTACTACATATTTCATTTGTGCATCCTAAACTATCATTAGTTGAACTTGATGCAAGCGTTATATGACCCACTTCAAACTTTCCATACCAAAATCCACTTAGTTCTTTATTTCCAAAAGTAAAGGCATCAAGCGCTACTTCATTTTGTTTGACAAATGTTACATCTATTGCATTTGGTTGTGTTTGTGTTCCACCATTATAATTACTTGGTGTAGTTGTATTAAACCTTGGTATCCATACCCACATTGTTGTTATATCATCCATTAATACTTCCTCACCTGGTTTTATTTTTAAAGTACCATCAGAATTAAAATATTTGTTTTTTATAGAACTATCACTATAATTTATGGTAACTGCATTAGCCCACATTTTGTAATCATAATTATACCATCTAGTTAGACTATCTTTGTTATCTTTATCAGCACATTTCCATACATTTTTTGAATCATCATAATATACAGGGATCATATTACTTGCAAGTACTGGTGTATTTGCACCATCTTTTTGATTTATACCTATTACATATGGATCAGTTGAAGTACCATGTCCACCAGTTATTTTAACATCTGGTTTTAAATATAAAACTGGCCGAACCGCAAACTGGACGTTGCTGACAACGCTCCTGAATAGACATAAAACGCATGGCGACTAGCGCCGGCATCATGAAGCAATATCCACTCATTAACCTTTATATTGTATAACCAGTTATTGTTTTTACATGTTGCATTATCATATTTATATAATGTTTGCGTACACTCATCACTTGCTGCATATCCATAGTCACTGGCATACATTAGTCCTAGCTTTCCTACCCAATTATTTGGATTTGATCCACAGTAGAACTCATTACTTGTTGTATTTTGTGTTTTTCTTTCATATTGATACATTATATCTTTTTGAATGCTTGAATTTCTATAACCACCTAAATAATATTTTGTATTTCCTATCATACTTTGTGCTGTAGGTGACAAATTATTTAAATATGTTGTATTAAGTTCTGTATTTAATGTTGCTGGCCTAGCCCAATT
>ERZ824480.3486-NODE-3486-length-10635-cov-2.731853_pt1 | contig 10635 bp, 9 predicted proteins | sample MGYA00519861_ERZ824480 | MGnify/ENA primary metagenome ERZ824480 (study PRJEB31778, sample SAMEA3449152) | human gut metagenome | biome: human gut; feature: human-associated habitat; material: faeces | place: United Kingdom | collected 2010/2012 ...
GCACTTTTTTGAAAAAACAGACTTTTTCTACAAGCAGAAATAATGTTATTATTTGCCTTTTGTCGAGGCAAAAAATACCGTGTTTTTAAAAACTACATTATTCATCACCCTGACGCATCATTGATGCCTTACTTTTCGTGATAGGTAAGCCACTTAGCGTTTTCTGAATCATCAGGTGTGATTGTAAATCAATGGCAGGGAGAAAAATACTCACCTGCCATTTTCTGAAAGGAAGTTTTTATGGCAAAACAGTATGTTGTAACTCCGTCACAGATGAAAAAAGCGGAAGCGATGTGTGAGCAGAAAGGCACGTCATGTGCCGTTCTTATGCGGAATGTAGGCTCTGCCATCGCCCTTCACATCTCCCGTATCGTAAAGCCCTGCCGTGCGGCTGTCCTTGTCGGAAGCGGAAACAACGGCGGCGACGGCTTCGCAGTTGCCCATAATCTGCGTAAACGGGGCTTCTCCCCCCTCATAGTCCTCGTCGGCTCCGCCCCGAAAACCGACCTCGCCATAGACTGCTTCAACGAGTACAAACCCGATTACGAAGCCGTTTTAAGCTACCCCGACCAACCGGAAACGGTGCTGAGTGAGCTTGGCTCCTGCGGCATCATCATTGACTGCGTCTACGGCACAGGCTTCCACGGCGAGCTTGCTCCCCCGGTCAGAAGGCTCTTTTCCTACTGCAACGGGAGCGCCGCCCTGCGTTTCTGTGCCGACATCGCTTCCGGCTGCAACGCAACCGACGGGAACGCCGATGAATACTCGTTTCGTGCGGATATGACCTTTGCGCTCGGAGCCGTAAAAACGGGTCAGCTTTACGTCCCCTGCAGTGAGTTTTCGGGCGATATTGTACTGCTCGACATAGGCATATCCGAGGCCTGCTTCAGCGAATATGACGCCGAGCTGAACGGCGATTCCCTCGCCTCCCACTTTGTCAACCGCAGCCGTATCACCCACAAGGGAACGTTCGGAAGGCTGCTGAATGTTTCGGGCAGCGAGAGCTGTATCGGGGCGGCGTGGATGTCCACTAATGCAGCTCTGCGAACGGGTTCAGGGCTTGTTACGCTTGCCTCGGTGAGCGAGGTCACAACAAGCGTTGCCACCTCGTTACACGAATGTATCTACCTTCCGCTCGGCAGTAAAACGCTTACCTCGGACTGTGCGGACAAGCTATGCAAAAATGCCCGTACCGCCACTGCAATCCTGTTCGGATGCGGTGTAGGCAACAGCGACGAAGCCTACCGTCTGCTCTGTGCCTTGATTGACAATACCTCCTGCCCGATAGTTATCGACGCAGATGGAATAAATTCCCTCGCCCCGCATATAAATGAGCTGAAGGACAACACAGGCAGGCTCATACTTACCCCTCACATCAAGGAATTCAGCAGGCTGAGCGGACTTGACACCGACTACATCCTCCGTCACAAGCTGAGCTGTGCCAAAGATTTCGCTGTAAAATACGGCGTTCACGTTCTGCTCAAGGACGCATACTCCGTATATGCCGCCCCGGATGGATTTGCCGCCGTAAATATGAGCGGTAATGCGGCTTTAGCCAAGGGCGGAAGCGGTGATACGCTTGCAGGAACGATCGGCGGACTGCTTGCACAGGGCATTGAAACGGGCAATGCGGTAAGGCTTGGAGCGTATCTTTTCGGCTTATCCGCACAGTATGCCGCACGGGAACGCAGTATGAGCGGAATTATGCCGTCAGAGCTGCCGCAGCTTTACCCATATATCCTGCGTGAATTCTACGGAATAGCTTAACTCCTCACGTTGTCCTATATTACTTTACAAAGGACGACGTATTATGAGTAAAAGAATGATTATCACGACAGCCGTTTTATCCTGCCTTTTATGCACATCCTGCGCTGCCGCCGAAAAGGCGGAAATCCCCGATCTGAAGGGAGATATGAGCGTCAGCGGCAGGGTCGCCTGCGACGGCGTTACGGCACAGGCGGAGTTTACCCGCAGTGCAGGTGTATGGACCGTAAGCTTTACTTCTCCGGACAGCGTGAAGGGGCTTACCGTGACCGATGACGGCAACACCGTAAGGTACAGCCTTGACGGAATAGAATATGAATACGGCAGTTCCTCGCCGCAGTTTGCCTCAGCCGCAGAGCTTCTCACGCAGTGCATTGACAGTGCAGGAACAGCCGAAAATGTCACCGCCCGTAAAGGCACCGACAGGCTGACCTTAAGCGGCACGGCAGGCGATAACAGCTATACGTTGACGCTTGACGGCAACGGCGAAATAACGGGAATTTCGGTCGGCGGATATACGCTTGACTGCTCTGGTAATCCCGCACCTGAAACCTCTGCGCCTGCTGCCGATGTTGGTAAATACTTAAAGTAAAACCGATATACAAGACCGAATCCCCATTGCCAAAATAGGCAGTGGGGATTCTTTTATTATATACCTTGCCTTTCTGCCCCCTTGTGTCCGGTTTTAGTATAGTGCTTCGGGTTGGTGCGGAGCAAGGTACTATTGTCTTTTTGCAATGGTTGTGGGGATGGAGAGGTTCGATGCAACTGAGGCAATCCCTCCGGTAGTCGCCCGAATTCTTTCGGGCGACAGCACCTCACCTTTGACAAGGGAGGCAAGGGTGGTGGTGCAGGGCGAGGGATAGTGCGGTTTTGGAAGGGTTGGACGGAGAGAAGGATTGCGCGACTGCTTATTTCTATTAGTATAATTGCTTCTGTTTTTACAAAGTGTAAAATTCATTCAGTATCTCCTTACAGGAGTATCCACGTTTTGACAGCATCAATGCCGAATATACGCTCATTCCGCTGTTACAGCCGTCACCTCTTATATCAAAGCTGTAAAGGCGCTGTGTATAGCTCATTTCAAACGCAGGCGAGCGTATGTCGAACAGCCGTCTGAACTCCTCGCAGGACATATCTATCCCACACACATTCAGCCTGAGTGCGTTTCCGTCTGCGTCACGGCGGATGTCGCTTATCCACTTTGATTCATCGGGAGGGATTATAAGAGAGGGGTACGCTGTCAGCATGATCTCGGCTATTCCGTCTGCTGTAAGCTGACAGGTGCTGTGATAGTATTCAGCCGATTTGTCCTTTTCGCAATAGAGCTTTTTTACAAAGGGATTTCCGCTGTCCTCCGGTGAGATAGTTATGCCGGACGAAATGCGGCAGACGGGGAGAAAGGCTGTCCCTTCCTGTACGGTAAGGTTAAGCGATATGGCATATTCTGCGGAGCTTTCGGCATATTTTCTGTATATGCCTGTCTCCGCTCCGAAGTGCTGTATGCTTTCCTTTTCGTCCATATATTCAACATAAGGGTAACCGTTGTCGAAAGACTTCCCTGCCCTATGCAGATACCTCAATGAGCAATCGAGCGCAACGGCTACGGCATTTATACCCTCGCTTTCATCGTCCGCCGGCGGTTCGTCCAGCGTTTTAAGACAGCTAAGCACGCAACCGGCAAGAAATTCCTTATACGCATATTCGGTGTTGCGGTAAATTATCGTGACCGGTCTTTGCGGTTCGTTTGCCGAAGAAAAGCACACAAGGATAATTATAGGCAGTACAGCCGCTGCGGTGAGCGTAGCTATTAACAGATACAGATGCTTCTTTTTCATTTTGTCTGCTTTTCCTTTCTTGACTTATTGCCGGAAATAGAGTATAATAATAAAGAATAGACACTTCGGTAAACCGGTTCGTCCGTAATTCATTATATTCACCGCTTTTGCGGTATAGAATTCAGGAGGCTATTAAAACACACAGGAAAGGAATAATTATATGAACGAGCGATTTCAGAAGCTATGCCGTGACTATAAAATCCAGACGGCAATCGACCCGAGATTATATGACAAATATAACGTAAAAAGAGGACTTCGTAACAACGACGGAAGCGGTGTTGTTGTAGGTCTTACAAATATATGCTGTGTACACGGCTATGTTATCGACGAAGGCGAAAAGCGTCCCGCTCCCGGTCAGCTTATATACAGGGGCTATGATAGATGCGACCTTATAAACGGCGTGGAAAAGGACGGAAGATACGGCTTTGAGGAAACGGCATATCTTCTTCTTTTCGGTAATCTTCCCGACAAGGAGCATCTTGAGGACTTCAAAAAGATAGTTACCCACTACCGTACTCTGCCCCCTTATTTTGCGGAGGACGTACTTATGCGCTGTCCGTCATCGAACATAATGAACAAGATGGCGCAGTCGGTGCTGGCACTTTACACATACGATAAAGAGCCTGAGAACAAGAGCATGGAAAGCGAGATGCTCAAGGCTATCTCGGTTATTGCAAGACTTCCTGCAATAATGGTAGGCGCATATCAGGTAATGCGCCGCTATCTGTATAACTCCAGCATGGTAATGCACCCGATAAACCTTGACGAGAGCCTTGCGGAGAGCATTCTGTCAACCCTGCGTGACAACCGTGAGTACACAAAGGAGGAGGCAAAGCTCCTCGACCTTTGTCTTATGCTCCACGCAGAGCATGGCGGCGGTAACAACTCGACATTTACCTGCCGCTGTGTAACCTCGACCGGCACAGACGCTTATGCGGCTTACGCTTCGGCTATATCGGCACTTAAGGGTCCCCGTCACGGCGGTGCAAATATTAAGGTTATGGAGATGCTTAACTGCATCGAAAACGGCGTAAAGAACTGGGAGAACGAGGGCGAGGTCGCTGACTTCCTCACAAAGATACTGAACAAGGAAGAAAACGACCACAGCGGACTTATATACGGTATGGGTCACGCTGTCTACACGCTGTCAGACCCCAGAGCCGTACAGCTCAAGAAGTCGGCGCTCAAGCTGGCTAAGGGTACAGAGGTAGAAGCCGAGTTCAGACTTCTCGATACTATCGAGCGTCGTACTCCCCAGCTTTTTGCAAAGAACAAGGGCGATATAAAGACGATGTGTGCAAACGTGGATATGTACTCGGGTCTTGTATACAAGCTGCTCGGAATACCGGTAGAAATGTATACCGCACTGTTTGCCTGCGCAAGAATGCCCGGCTGGTGCGCACACAGAATGGAAGAAATAGAAAACGGCAAGCGTATCATGCGACCTGCCTACAGAACGCTTATCAAGAACAGGGATTATATTGCTCTTGACGAACGTTGATCATATCTCAGGAACAATTGAAAGGCGTAATAATGAAAGGTTTTCTTTCCGATAAAAAAGCTGTCCTTGCGGGAGCGGTTTCGGCTGTTGTCCTCACTGTAATGAGAATCATACAGCTCGTTTCCTGCACCGAATATCCCTCGCTCCTGTATGCTAACGGCTGTGAGGCGTTCAATACAGTGTTCAACGTACTGCTGATAATATCGGCGGCAGTAATAAGCATCCTGGCATACTTTGACGTAAAGAATGCTAAGGTCACAGCGGCAGGTGAGCTTTCGGAAAAAGGCAGTAACATATTCGGTATTATAATGATCATCGCAGGTGCGGTGTGGATATTACCGGTAATAAACGATTTTTCGTACGGAAGCGTAGGATTTACCACCATAACCTCGCTTGCCTGCTGTATCGCATATCTCATAGGCGGTATGAGTATGATGGCATCCGCAAAGATCGTACCGGCTCACTGCATAAGCGCAATCTTCATAATAATCAACTATCTTATAGTTGCAATAAAATTCTATCTTTCAAGCCCGATAATCACGGGTATGCCGCAGAAGCTGATGATGATGCTGTTTTACGTCCTCACCGTGCTTTTCTGGATCAATGCGGGAAGATTCTTATGCGGCGCAGAAAAGAAGCTGACAAGAACGGCTCTTATCGCATCGGGCTATTTCTGCTCTGCAAGCGCAGTGGCATATATCGTAAGCTGTTATGTGCTTCTTGCGGTTGACAGCGAAAAGTGGGCGGTCATCGCTCAGAATTCTCCCGAAACTTTGCCCGATCTTGAAATAATGGTTACCGCTCTTGTACCCGCATTACTGGCGGCTGTAGTACAGTTTTCAAAAAAGAGAGCGGCAACAGGAGAACCGGAGCAGACCGCTTTTGAAAATGTATCCGTAAGCACGGCGGAGGAAAGCACTGACGCCGAGGACACGGAAAACGGCACAGCTTCAGAAGAAGCACAGGACGATATGCAAGACGACACTCAAAGCTGACAATCGTAACATCTTAGGAGAAAAAATGAAAAGCATCACTGTATTACGTCTTAATAAAATACTCCGGAAAGCATCGGCACTTATGGCAGTGCTGTGCCTTGTTACTATGCTCTGCGGCTGTTCTGCAGGCTTTTTCTCAGGAGATCTGCTGACATCGCCCAGACTTACAGACGAACAGACAGAAATATACAACGCCCTGACCGCAAGTGCGGGCAGGGTTGATTTGCGTTATCCGCATACAGGCTCGTACCGCAGTGCGTTTGTTATACGCAACATAGACGGTGAACCGACCGACGAGGCGATAGTCTTTTATGAGCAGAACAAGACGAATGCTGCGAAAGAGCCTGCACAGAATGATACGGCGGTAGGAAACCTGCGTATCAGCTTTCTTGACAAGGACGAAAACGGAAACTGGAAGGCGACATATGAGCTTCCTGCGGCAGGAACGGAGATCGAAAGCGTCGCCTTTTCCAAGCTCGGCTCTGATGAGGAAAAGCTGATAGTAAGCTACTCCGTGCTCGGCTCGTCCGACAAAATACTGTCGGTCATAGATTACAAGAACGGAGTTGCCAAACAGCTCGGTACGATAGGATATTCGTCTTACACCTTTCTGAACGGCATTGACGAAAAGGGTGAATATCTCGCCTGCTTTGGCCGCAACGGTGCAAAGAAAAACGGAAGTATGAGCGTATACTCCTGCAGTGAAAACGGCGAGCTTCATACGGCGTTTCCCGTGGTTTCATTCGGAGAAGGCGTTGCCGAATTTGACAAGATAACTATAGCACGCTGTCTTATACTCGAAAAGGAAAAGCCGTGTATAACGGTCGATTATCTGACAGCCGAAAACCAGTATAATACGGCGGTCCTTTACTATAAGGGAAACTCATTTGCAACGGCGGATACGATAGTAATGGACTCAAGCAATATAAACTACTCAAGAAGGACGAACAACTACACGCCCAAAGTACAGTCGCAGGATATTGACGGCGACGGTATTATAGACGTTCCGGCTACTGCCACACTTCCGGGATATGAAAACCTCACGTTCCCCGAACAGCTTAACGCTGTGCTGTGGTACAGGCAAAACTGCAAAAAAATCGAACTTACGGCATAAACGTTTATTGATCCGGGTCTTAACTATATGCTTGTTTTCCCGGGAAGATGGATAGGTATGGTAACGGCTACAATAAACTCATCGGATAATTCCGTTACATTCTGGAAGCATGAAGGCGAACTCAAGGAAAACGAATATGCTCTGCTGACTATAAAGACGGTGCTTAAAAATAACAGCCCCTCTGCGCAAAACGCAACGGATACGACAGATGCAAGCCGTGACGGCTACAGGCTGTTCTACGAGGACAGCGAAAAGGTTGTTTACTGCAAGAGCATCGTGTATGCGGGGCTTTCTCTTACCGACGACGAAATAGAGGCGGCGCTTAAAGTCCGTCCAGAAGGAAGCGGAAGCCCTGTACTGTTTACGGCAAGCAACCGATAAAAAATTATGACAAGAAAATTATGATAAAAAATTATAATAAGAAAGGCAGGTCCGGGCATGAAAAGAATACTTGTTTGCGAGGACGAGGACGCTATAAGAGATTTTGTCGTTATAAATCTGAAGCGCAGCGGATATGATGTTATAGATGTCAGCAATGCGGCACAGGCGATGGACGCTTATGTGCATTACGGCGGTCTTATAGACGTTGCACTGCTTGATATAATGATGCCGGGTATGGACGGCAGTGAGCTTTGCAGGTGGTTAAGGCAGAAAAGCGATACTATGGGCATAATCATGCTCTCCGCAAAAAGCCAGGAGGTAGACAAAATACGCTGTCTTACGCAGGGTGCGGACGACTATGTGACAAAGCCGTTCTCTCCGTCAGAGCTTGTCGCAAGGGTCGATGCGGTATACCGCAGGGTAAGCCTCAGCATTGCAAGACCTCCTGAGGACGAGGGAAGAACGCTTATCTCCGGTCCGTTCTCGATAAACACCAAGAGCCGTATTTTCACAAAGAACGGTACAGGCATAGAGATAACGCAGGTGGAATATCAGCTGCTGGAATATTTCATGGAAAACAGCGGCTCGGCGCTTGACCGCAGGAGCATTCTTACTCATATATGGGGCAATGACTATTACGGCGATGATAAAATAGTCGATGTCAACATAAGGCGGCTGAGAATGAAGATAGAGGAAGATCCGTCAAATCCGAGATACATAACTACTATATGGGGCTACGGCTATAAGTGGTGTGTGGATGAGCTTGCCGCCGCAGGCGAGTTCAGCAGGTAGACAAACGGGGGTAAAAGGCTTTGGCAAGACGCACGACGATAGCTAACCGATGGTTTCTGAAGAGCTTCAGTGCGGTGGTTATAGTTCTGGTACTGCTTGATATAGTCCTGTACTGCATGTTCAGGTCGTATTTCTACAGTACCGTTGAACAGACGCTCCGCAGTGAGCTGAACGTTATATCGACCGTACTTACACGGTACTACAACAGCAGTTCAACGGGAAGCGGAACAAACTATTCAAACGAAGTGAGAAACACGGTCGAGAGCTTCACAAAGAAAGACCGCATGGAGCTTATGATGATAAACTCCGAGGGCAAAGTCGTTATTACGTCAAGCGGTTTTGAGCCCAGCAACTCCTATGATATGCCCGACTATGACTATGCTGTAAAGGACGAAGGGGGAATAGGCACATACAGCGGTTATCAGAGCAACGGCGAAAAGGTAATGGCTGTCACGAGCCTGCTCGAAACGGGCAATACAAACTACAATGCGGTGAGGGTCATAACCTCGCTTTCGAAGGTCGATAAACAGCTCGGCATAATAATGATATTCATTATAGCGATAAGCGGAGCGATCATAATACTGATGCTGGTTCTCGGGCTTTATTTCATAAAGTCGATAGTAATGCCGTTAAGACAGATAAGCGTGAACGCACGAAAGATTGCAAAGGGCGACTTCGGTGTGCATATCGAAGAAAAGACCGACGACGAGCTGGGTGAGCTGTGCCGTGTATTCAACTATATGGCTGACGAGCTTGAAAACTCGGAGAAGATAAAAAACGACTTTATCTCATCGGTATCCCACGAACTGAGGACACCTCTTACGGCTATCAAGGGCTGGAGCGAAACTATTGCCACAAGTCCCGGCGACAAAGAGGTCACCAAAAAAGGAATGAAGGTAATTTCGGAAGAATCGGAAAGGCTTTCAAATATGGTTGAGGAGCTTCTTGACTTCTCAAGGATACAGGGCGGAAGATTCAATCTGAACAAAGCAAATATGGACGTGTTTGCGGAGCTTACCGACGCTGTTATAATATATTCCGAAAAGGCAAGACAGGAAAACAAGACACTGCTTTATGACGAGCCGCAGGAGATAGTTACTATATTCGGCGACAGAAACCGTATAAGGCAGGTGTTTATAAATATAATAGACAACGCTATAAAATACTCCGCCGCATACGGTCATATAATCGTTGCGACGGCGGTAACGGACAAGGCTGTAATAATTACGGTCGAGGATGACGGATGCGGCATTGCGTCGTCCGACTTAACAAAGGTCAAAGCGAAGTTCTACAAGGCGAACAGCACTGTCAGAGGCTCGGGAATAGGGCTTGCGGTCGCTGACGAAATAGTAGCCGCACACGACGGAACGCTGAATATAGAAAGTGAGCTTGGACGGTACACAAGAGTGGTCATCACACTGCCTGTAGCGAAAAAGGACGAACAATAAGAAAGGCTTAAGGCTTAACATGAGTGAACAGAAAAAAGAAGTTATAAAAACGAAGGTCGGCGGTCAGGCGCTCATAGAGGGCGTTATGATGCTGGGGCCGAAAAAAGGCTGTATGGCTGTACGTCAGCCCGACAGGGAGATATACACGGAGGTGTGGGACAGGAAAACTCCCAAGTGGTATAACAAAGCGCCGTTTATCAGAGGCTGTATAAATTTCGTTTCACAGCTGGGGGACGGTTACAAGTATCTTAACAAGTCGGGCGAAGTCAGCGGAATGTTCGATGAAGAAGAGGACGAAAAGGACAAGAAGAAAAAAGAAAAAGAGCAGGACAAACCGGCAGATAACGTAAGCGAAGAAAAGCCGGAAGATAAAAAGGGCGAAAAGAAAGACGGCGATAGTGCCGCTCTGACAACGGCGGTTGCGGTCATATCGGGTATTCTCGGCGTAGGGCTTGCGATCGCACTGTTTGCGATACTGCCTACGCTTATATTCACAGGGATACAGACGCTGTTCGGCGATACGGATATATCCGCATTCCGCTCACTGACGGAGGGTATCATAAAGATAGCGCTTTTTGTCGGCTATCTGTGGCTGACCTCTCTTATGAAAACGATGAAAAGGCTGTATCAGTATCACGGTGCGGAGCATAAAACAATTGCCTGCTATGAAGCGGAGGATGAACTTGTTCCCGCCCGCGCGAAAAAATACAGCCGGCTGCATCCGCGCTGCGGAACGAATTATCTTTTCCTTGTGATGGCGATATCGATTCTGTTTCTTACCGTTATCGATGCCGTGTTCATC
>ERZ824480.3505-NODE-3505-length-10594-cov-2.864598_pt1 | contig 10594 bp, 20 predicted proteins | sample MGYA00519861_ERZ824480 | MGnify/ENA primary metagenome ERZ824480 (study PRJEB31778, sample SAMEA3449152) | human gut metagenome | biome: human gut; feature: human-associated habitat; material: faeces | place: United Kingdom | collected 2010/2012 ...
GTAAAGCGGAGTATGACTCGCGTTTTCTTACTCTTAGTCAAGTATCACTCTCTGTACCTTTGAAATGTAGTTTTGCATCACACTTACAAAGAATATTACCGGCCCAGGGGTTCTTTCGATTCCGTATGCCATGTATCATGTAAAGTGTGAATCTGTATTCACATCCATAGATGGGAATTCCGATCACCGTTCTCATATACATTTATATGGCTCTCGTAAACGTATGGTGTTCTCATTTGCTGATTGAAGTGAATGACTATACGAAGCGAAATGTATTATTTTCAGCTGTATTTTATGTTTCTAGCCTTCTCGTTATCCCTACAAGCAGATTGGCAACGATTATGCTGTTATCATGTATCATGTACCTTTCTTTCTATTGAGTCACATGTAGATTTTAGGTCCATATGGATACTATGTCTTTCTCGTCCTTTACCTCATTGCCATTTGGGGAGTTCAGGTTGGTACCCTGGTAGATGAACATATTTAAACTGAATTCTAGATTTCAGTAGTTGATTTTCTTGACAATCTTCCATGGTTTGCTTCTCTCATTCCCAATCCTCAATCCATGAAGCTGCTTTTGCATGTTTCATGTACTTTTATTTGTATGATATTGGTCTTTTTGAAGGATATGAAGTATGTGTTGATGTCTTCCATCAACTCTAGACCTTTGGTTCCAGTTTCATCTCTTAGTATCTTTGCTCTGGTGCTATCCTTTGTGATTCTTCTTGTGTATGGCTTCGTTAAGAATGGAATTGTGTTCAAAGCTTCCATGCTTGTTCCTTCTTCTCTGGTCGACATGCTCTCCTCCATTGGTGTTGCCTCCTTTTCATTGGGGTATAATTTCTCGTTTCTCTCCTTTTACGTTCAATTGTATACTTCTTCTCATAATATAGAAGCAAGTCAAACCTTCCATTCGAGTGAAAGCGAAAAAAGTAACTGCCCCTTGTATTGCTGTAATAACCATGTTTCTCATCATATTGCCCCTCCTCGCATTTCTTTCCTATTCATCGTCTCCAGGTGGTATCAAATCGAATATTCTCCTTTCCATCCCAGAAACCCATCCTACTGCAATCATCGTCTCCATCATGATGTTTTTGAGTTGTCTCTTTACCTATCCCATATATTCACCTCCATTGAATGAAGTATTAGAAGAAACAATAAAGAATAAGCGAACAACCGGAATCTTCGTTTCGGACCCAACTCGTCTGATGTACCGAATTCTCCAAACTCTCATGATTTCTCTTGTTGCTTGGTTCTGTCCCTTCTTCGGAGACATCATCTCGCTAGATATCCTTGAATCCATTAGATTGATTGTTCCTTCATTCTACTTGGTGGCTTTGTGTTTACAGCTATCTCTTGTGTGATTCCTCCCATCCTGCATCTTGTTTGCTATGGTACCTCTATGTCACCAGGAAACAAGGTACTTCACTATGCAGTCATTGTTCTTGACACTCTGTTCATGTGTGCCTCGACTGTGTTTTCGGCCTATGTTCTTGTGAACAAGATGTTTCACTAACTCGTTTCTTTCTGTTTTTTGAATAGTTCATTTGATTTTGGATTCAGACAGAAGGATATGTCAATTGATTCCCATGAAAACCAAAAGAATGATTTGATTGGTCGAAAGTTCTCCAACGGAATACATTCACAGTAATGTCATGAGTACAATAGAAGAACCTACGATTCACCGAATTGAGAGCTTTGAGATTGAGAAGAAGATTGAAGCCAACAATGAAGCTACTATTGACAAGAAGGAGGTAGTTCCCACACAACCTCCTGCAGTTGTTGAGGATATTCCAACCGTGAGTTACCTCACGTTGAAACAAGTAGTTAATCACTGGAAGAGTGATCATCGTAGTTTGCTGTTACTCTGGTGAAAAACATTACTGGAGCTGGTATTCTTTGTTCTCCCTATGCCTTTCAGAAGGTACGCGGTATAAGTGAATCGTTAGTGTAGATGGGTCTAATTGGAACAATTCTCGTCTTTGCAGTTCTTGCTTCTTTGAATGTATGGTGTTCAAAGCTCTTAATTGATGTGAAACACTACTGCGACACTCATGTACTTTTATGTTGTTGTGATCACTTGTAGCCTTCCAGTTATCCTCATAAAGAAATTGGGAATGATTATGCTGTGATTGTTTATCATGTTCCTTTTCACTCTTTCGGTTATATGTAGATTCTCGGACCTGCCGGTTATATGTGTTTTCTTGTTCTCTACTTAATTGCTGTATGGGGTGTGCAAGTAGCTACGATCGTATTTTCTTTTTCTTCTTTTCATCTAGATTTCTGTTGTTGACTTTATTTGCACACTTCCATGGCCGGAAACTTTCCTTGATGAGAATTCAAGACGAACTCTCTTCCTATGGGTAACAACTGGAATAATCATTCTGTTGGTACTTCTTCATGATATGAAGCCAATCGTGATGGTTGCATCACTGAGTATCTTTGCTCTCATCATTTCATTTTTGATTCTTCTTGGATATGGACTTATAACATACAAGCTGACATGGAAACAATCATTTTTGTTCCCACTCTCGGCTACATCATTCTTCTCTTCGATTGGAATTCCTTCATACTCTCTCGGATATAACTTCTCCTTCTTGTCATTTTACGTTTCATTTCTTTTTCTTCTCTTATTATAGAAGGAGATCAATCCAAGTCAGGCAAAGAAAGCTGAAGGTCTGATTGGTTCCACCATTGGTTTGACTACAGCGTTAATGGTCCTATTACCTATGGTTGCATTGCTTTCATACAGTGGCAAGGAGGGAGGAATTCAGCAGAATATTCTGACGATGATTCCATCCAAAGAGATTTGTGCTCTAATTGTCAATATCATGATGTATTTATCTGTCTTATTTTCTTATCCTATTTACTGTCCTCCAGTGAATGAAGTGTTAGAAGCATCTGGTATGAAATAGGGACTATTTTAACCATAGTCAAAAATAAGAAACATTTTGGTCTATTTGTGAGTGATTCACGTCGTTTGATCCTTCGAATTAGTCAGACTCTTGTGATTGCCTTCATAGCATTTATCGTGCCAAATTTTGGAGATATTGTGTCTCTGGATATCCTTATCATCATTCAAATCATGTTCTTTAACAGTAGTGGGTGGTTTTGTGTTTACAGCTGTTAGTCTTGTGATTCCTCCCCTCCTTCATTTGATTGTCTTTAAGAAGGAACAAAAGAGAGTTAAGAATATTCAAGATTTGTGTGGTTTTCTGTTCAGTGGTTGTTTTATGATTGTTGCAACTGTCTTCTCAGCAATCACTCTTATTAAAAATCTTCAACAATGAATTGTTTGTATGAACACACACTATTAAATGCTCCATAGATTTGCTTCCTCTTCTTCTTCCTTTGAGATGAACGGTTGATTGATAGATTGAATCATTACATTACCACACAAAGGACACTCTGCAGCAATAACAGCATCCAACTCAGCTAAGAGTTTGTCACGTAATTCTTGATCACTCTGAGACATAGCTGTTTGATTCAAAGGACGCAATCTATCTTGTAATTCTTTCACTTTGGCCTTTTCTCCAGCACTCAAATGCTTCATCATCTACTTAAGAATCACTTCAATTCACTTACCTCTGTCAACAGACAGTCTGAATGAAAGGCATGAGAACATGGGAACAAATAGAACACTCGACTTAAGATTGGTTGATCACATAACTCACAAACCTGTTCACCTTGCAACGTTCCATGACGAGTCTTCAAACCACGAATTTCTTGGCGAATATGTTCAGCAGATACTGTATAATTCTCCATTTCTTGCTTCAATTCATCAATTTGACTATTATAGTCTTCCAATGACTCGACGATATGATCTTTAAATTTATCCAGTACAACAAAGTCAGGGAACCATGGTAAGAGATCATCAATCTTTAGCAATGAACATTCCTTCAATAGAGCAATGGCTCCGTTTGTATCATCTTCTTTCTAGTTCATTACTTCATCATTTGTATTCTTACTTCAATCAAATAACGAGCAATTACTAACCATAGTCTCTTTCGTGTTTCTTCATCTTCTGGTTTGTCAGCACAATACTTCGCTAATTGCAAATCCACTTTTAGTGCCAATTTTACTGCTTCCTCATACAAATGTAACAATGCATAGATAAACACACAGGCTTCTCGTTTGTCTTCTTGAATGCAAACACGAAGTGCATATTTCACATCATAGACATAATCTTCTTGGAAATAATCCAAGAAATTCATTAAGTTTGTAGTATCTTTCTACATGTTCAGTGATTCCTTGATTATCATACCTCCATGGCATATAAACTGAGAAGATAGTTATGGATAGCAGGATCAGTATTCTGGTTATCCTTCACTTGATACTCCAAATAACGGACAGCTTCATTCTACTGATCAATCATTCTTTTCTCATTCACTTCTTCTTCACTCTGTTTCTGACGATATTGTCTGTCGTAGCGAACAAGAGCTGGGATTAACTTACAAGGTGATAGGAATCGTGCTGCGATCCATGCGTCAACAGTCTCATGAGGCGATGACAGAAGCATCTGGGGTGCATATTTGTAATACAAGGCCTCTGCTCTCTCCACAGGAACCTCTTGGAGAATGAATATGGCTGAGGCAATGTCTTCACGCTGGATATGATGAGTGAGCACTCTATCATAGTCTTCAATGCGACGAGCAAAGAACAACAGCTCTTCAATACAACCATGGGATGATAGTAATGAGTATGTCGTAGCTACATCCAAATCACCACTATATTCAGTAAGGAATTTTCGGAATTCCAAAATCATAGCTTGTTTTGCTTCTTCTTCTTCTTCAGTGGTGATCTATGAATGATCAATACAATAAATGGATACTCCCATTCCGTTTATTTCATCCAAGTAGATCTCTGTTAACCATGTTCCTAGTAATGTTCTCTGAGCCTTCTGTTTTATCGACAGGCTGCCTAATTTCAGTAACAAGTATTTCTTAAGAGCAGGACGAGCCTTTTGCTCCATAAACTGAAGTGTTATTTCTTCTAAGGATAACTGAGTTAACGCGTAGTATCTAATGATAACACTCTTCGATCCTAATCGTACTCTGCAGCACGCAAATAATCATTCTTGTGGAAGTAGTAATCAGCTTGAGCACGACGAATCTCTTCACGGGCTCCTGAGTCTTTACACAATTCAAGAGCTTTCTCGAAATCTCGTGGTTCTCCTTCTTTTGCCGATTGAAGGAATAATTTCCATACATCACGATCTTCATCTTGAGCTCGAATCTTAGAATGACAAAAATCGACTGAATATTTACCACATAGAGTTCATGATCTCCGAAGACCCAAATTAACCCCGATTTGGTATCTTCACACAATCCACGTAATTCGGTTCCACTTTCTCTCTCATAGACCACTGATCCTGTAAGAAGGTTGCGAACTTGCAATTTCTTATGAAATCTATTTCTAATCATTCTCTAGAATACTTACAAAAAGAGAAGATGAAACTCCGTTAATGCAATACTCAGAGGAGTTACAGTATGGCGGATCTCTTTCGTATCCACAATAAGCGACTCACCCACACCTTGTGAACCATAGCTAAGACCTCCATAGTAGGTTCCATAGCCTGTAAGTAGAGCAAAAGTTTTAGAACGAATTTCCGCGGGTTTGCAGAAAAAGTGAAGTTCCGTGTAATTCATATCACCAGGGAGTTCAGTACAATTCTGGCGTTCCAAACTCTCATATTCCTTGAAGAGTGACTCGAAATCAGGGCCTCCAACAAATTGGAAATAACGGGAAGGGTTGGCTGTGGACGCCATCACGAAATATTTACGAGGAGAACCCGAAGTCAGTTCTGGGAAGACTTCCATTTGGATGGAACAGATCGGCATGTTCTGTGACATGGAGAATACTTCCTTCACGAACTTCTCCTTTCCATCTAAGCATGTTTCCAGGATCTTTCCATTTCGAGTTCCCATCAAAATGCTCTTTTCCTAAAACCCACTTCAAGCACCTACTCCTGTACTATTAGCATCTCCATCAATCCGATTCCATGCGATTGACTCGACTGTGTAACCAGAGAAACGCTTCAACTGAATGGCCTTTGTCTTGGATGAGTGAAGGTAGTATGAGTCTCCAGAAACTGTAACAATTACAACATGATTCCCTGTTGGATCCAAAAATACCTTGTTCACTTTGTCTTCCTTGAAGGGCAATTCTATCTCTAGCAATTATAATTGAATCTCAATCCAACCTTCTGGAGTCTCTTTGATGTTCCAACGAATGAAATTCTTTCCCTCTGTGGCAATGACAACAATACCTCCTGCTTCAGCAATCTACAAGCATAATTCATAAAGATAGGCACGTACGGCATGAACTGTGAATGGGTCAGAGGTTTTTCCTTTGGCTGTTCTCCGAACTACGGGAATGCCAATCTTCTGTATGGAGAACATTGCATTTGGATCCTCTTGAGTATTGTCAAATGATACCTAATCCTGATCGACGCTCCAAAGCTCCAAACCTGAGAAAGCGACAAACCCGAAGAATCCATTCCACTTAATCCTGACAAACCAAGGTCTCCCGGATTCCCAAACGAACCTCCAGCTGTGGCCCCTGATGGCTTTCCATTCCAATCATCAAATATGTTCTGCATTTTCTACACATCCGATTAGTTCAGATTCAAGGACAAAAAGAGTACAAACTTTTGAATAATATTAATTGCTGTGGCTAGCTGGATTTGAAGATGAACACTTCTAAACCAAAATCACTCCGATTTTGACACAGTATTTGTGTGATTCGTCTTCCTAAATTCGGAGTGTCTTCATGCCGAATATGGCGTAATAGTTACACTTCAACAAACAACCCAAAAGTGACTAAAGAGGCAAAGGTGTACCAAGATTTGACGAAAGAAGTAACAGAGCAGAGAGAATTAAAAACGGTACAAGAACTAAATACTTAACAAAATGAAGCACTTCAATATTGGAATGAATACTAACATCCAATTGAATCGTCTGACTATGCTCCGTCATCAACAGAACAACTAGATTGTAGTATCCCATTTCTTTATTCTCAAACTCTAGAACATATTCTCCCGGTTCAGAAAATGTCTAGTATTGATCCAGATACGAAAGTATACTTTGGAAACTAGAACATTTCCTTTTCGAATTACACGAATTAAGTACTGGGCATCATACTGATTCTTTCTCTGATCGATAATGGTAATTGGCAATGAAATATGATCACCCATCACATCCCACCATTGTTCTCTAGTCATAAGTTGGCGAATCAAATACTACGTTCCAGATCCATAAAAGAACGAGAGATGATGAGGAGAATAGACAGCTTCCAGATTCCCAAGATTGGGAGAAGCATTCATTGTGGACCAGGATCCACTGGTTGAGAATTGGAGAATATTTCCATTCATTGTTGACACTACAAGACTCATAAGAGAGGCATCAGGAGTTTTCATGGCAATGACTTTGGCATAGACCTCTTCGCTTATATCAACGCGTCGTATACATCCTCTACACTTCATAAAACCGTTTGAATGTACGTTCGACCATCCACAATCAACAGATCGCCATCCCCAATCGTAACAACGATATGAATTCCATTTCCTTCCTATGACTGATTGCATTTTCCAATAAATACCTTCGACAGGTCAACAAGAAGAGGAGATGATTTCACTACTCCTCCCGTTCGAATTGGGAATCGTTTCACGTCTTTTCCTGTCTCACCATCCAACACCCAAATGTCGCCATTATCCGTGACAGCCACCACATCCAGAGTTCCATCTCCATCAATGTCACCTATCGTTACACTCTGAGATAAGGGACCTGAAAGTGAACGTGACCAGATGTCTTCTCCTTGATAATCCAATACAGCCAAAACGCCGTTTTTATCACCCACGATAATCTCCAAATATGAGTCTTTTGCAATATCTGCACAAACAGGTGACATCTGAATCTCTGCAAAAGAAACAGGAAATCCTTTCTTTGGAATTCCTTTCTCATTTACGGCATACAATAAACCCTGTGAAGTACCAAATACTGTTGTCAGAAATCCCATTCCTTCAATATCTACAGTCACCGGAGTACTATAGATATAGGCTTTGAGCGATGATGTCACTGTACTCACTCCCTACACTTCACACCCTTATGTCTCTCTTACAAAGAGTTTCAACCATTCAATAGTCATGTCTGCTAGGTTTATAGAGACAATTCCACAAGCCAGATACTTATCCATCACAAGTCCCGAAATACCATTTCGGTAGTCATTGGACGAAAGATAATATGATACCGGGATCATCAGGAACAGATCCGAAGAGGATGCCCTGTAATACCTTCCTGCACTTGTGAGAACATGTGGATCCAGTACTACATGGGTTGTATCATCACGATGATACAGTTTTGCTGTCTGTTGCTATCGATCATTCTTCTAGCTCGAGCTTACTTTCCTCTCATACAAACTGCTGTCACTCTCATTTACAGTGATTCTGGAAATACCAGGAATGGCTGTGATACGTTCAATATCTTGAAGTCTTGTCACTTCCGATACCGTCTCAAACCAATACCGGTTGATATGGATAGGAGGAAGAGCAAAGGTAGAAACGGATTCCACAATATGATGATCATTCAACTACAGGAAAACACTCCAAAGATGACTACTTGTAGAACACGAAGAACACCATTGTCATCAATTGACACAATCTCTTCCAGTCCGTCTCCATTCCTGTCATGGACAACTGGACTTCCATAGAAACGATTGTCTTCAAAATCCCATGGCCACCCATCATAGGACATCCCATTAGGTGATATAACGTTGGCGAATCTCCAGAATCCATTTATGAGGATCTACTGGTAATCGACCAATTGGGAAAAATACATCGCTTACTCCATCTTGATGGACTGATAATACTACAGGAGTTGAGAAACAACTTGACTGCCCCTGTTTCTTCCAGTTCAACAGGACATCAGTTTGACATTTGTTTTGTATCCGGATATTCCGTGTACTGACATCTGAAACAAAGCGAAATGAGGACACTCTGCCCAACTTGGCATAACTAGATTAATCAGTGAAATTCTAGTAGATTGGCACTTTTTTGGGACACCCTGAACACAAAGAAGAAGAATCAATAAGAATAACAAATCAAGTCCCATAGACAAAGATGCAATGAAAGAGTACACATTGATTGTACCGGTGATCTTGACCAGATTCTGAACCCTGTTCAACGAATTCTGAATCCTCTTTCTCCGTCAATCGCTGACCCTATTGTATTCGGATTTCGAAGTATAGTTATTTATGTTTCATAAATTAAACTGTGTCAATATGTAGAAATACAATAGATAATGATTATGGAAAAGAAGGACCTAATTTCTTTTCAATCTAAGGTATAGATTAGGGCCATTCATTCTTTCTCACCATGTTCTTTCATACTTTGCCTCCAGGATGAAAGGCTTTGCTCTACTTGTGGAGTATTTTAAGAAGCGCTTATCCTATAGGTTCTTGCATTTCTTCCATTTGTTGTTACATGCTTCCATGCTAAATACGGTCCGTATGAAATAAGGGATCGAATGGTTATCTACCGTGCTGTATATATGTATGGCATGGAAAGCTCGCCGAAAACTTCGTTAGTTGTTGTGTGACGTTGATAATGGTAATAGAAAGGATTCAAAGTCCAGAATTTCTCTTAAAGTACATTCCTCTCCTATTGGCAACCCGAATGTTATGGAAGGAACCGTGATTGTGGTTCTGATTGTTCTGTATTGATTTGTAGACTGCTTTTATGACAGATGATGCCTTTAATCATCTGGGCTATGTGAATAGTACAGGACAGCGTGTTGCTTGTTGTGATGAATATGGACGTGCTGTAGTCGTTATTTCTTTTGTATGAATATAGAATGGTCTTTGCAGAACACTTTGTACGTGCCAGAGGCCTATTCTCGTCAACTTCATGCTTCATATCACAATCTATCCAAAACAATTGAATTCGGTGATTTTTACGATGTTGGTTACACCGGAATGTTCTATGCCGTGGTAGCTGTGTATGTCTTTTAGTTTTTATTTCATTATAGCTGTGATTCTTCAGTTTTGAATAAGATCACTCTTGATGGTGAAATGACAGCAGAGAATCCATATGGACATTTGCCTGCTACCATGTACAGCAGTCTTCCCTTCTATTCTTACATGACTATTATTTATGTAGTTGTTTTGATTATTTGGGGAATGCTATGTATTCAATACTCCAAAGAGATTATGAGTGTGCATATCATTATTTTGGTTGAATAACATAGTTAAACTGATTTGTAGGTGGTGTTAGTCTCTTTTGTCATTAACTACTTCATCAAGATTCTGCATCTTTGGATTTACAACTCCTCTGGTTTTGATGTGCTTCAATATCTTTCTATTGCTGTGGATGTATGCACACGTACTCTTACTCGCATTTTGACTATTCTTGTTTGTATGGGGTAAGTTTCCTCGTTTCCACTTCTCATATAGATTGGGAATTAGTCGAGCGAGTATCAGTGATACAACTCTGAAACTGATTGTTTTTGCTATTCTTTATTTCTGTGTGAATCTCTGGGATTCTCTGATGAGTACTCAGCCTCAGACGGACTCAACTCTCTCTAAGGCTCGTATCTACATT
>ERZ824480.3506-NODE-3506-length-10593-cov-3.658854_pt1 | contig 10593 bp, 8 predicted proteins | sample MGYA00519861_ERZ824480 | MGnify/ENA primary metagenome ERZ824480 (study PRJEB31778, sample SAMEA3449152) | human gut metagenome | biome: human gut; feature: human-associated habitat; material: faeces | place: United Kingdom | collected 2010/2012 ...
TATGCGCTTCTGCCAGAGCTTTATGACGGAGCTTTCAAAGCACATCGGCGCAGATACTGACGTTCCGGCCGGCGACATCGGCGTCGGCGGAAGAGAGATCGGCTATCTCTATGGCCAGTATAAGAGATTAAGAAACGAGTTCACCGGCGTTCTTACAGGTAAGGGCCTCACCTACGGCGGAAGCCTTGCAAGAACCGAAGCAACAGGCTACGGTCTTTGCTATTTCATGAACGAGATGCTTCACGACCACAACCTTTCTTTCGAGGGAAAGACGATCGTTGTTTCCGGCTCGGGTAACGTTGCCATCTATGCAACCGAGAAGGCTACCCAGCTCGGCGGCAAGGTCGTTGCACTTTCCGATTCGAACGGATATGTTTACGACAAGAACGGAATCGATCTTGCACTCGTTAAGGAGATCAAGGAAGTTAAGAGAGGCAGAATCAAAGAGTACGTTGACGTTCATAAGGACGCTGAATATCACGAGGGCTGCTCCGGTATCTGGGGCATCAAGTGCGACATCGCGCTTCCCTGTGCAACTCAGAACGAGATCAACGAAGAGAGCGCGAAGAAGCTCGTTGCGAACGGCGTGACGGCTGTCGGAGAGGGCGCAAATATGCCTTCGACTCCCGAGGCTATTCACACCTTCCAGTCGGCGGGAATCCTCTTTGGCCCGGCAAAGGCTGCAAATGCAGGCGGTGTTGCGACAAGTGCGCTTGAGATGTGCCAGAACTCGATGAGATATTCCTGGACGTTTGAAGAGGTTGACGCAAAGCTTAAGGATATTATGGTAAATATCTATCACAATGCTTCCAAGGCGGCCGCTGAATACGGAATGAAGGGCAACCTCGTTGCCGGTGCAAACATTGCCGGATTCTTAAAGGTTGCAAACTCGATGAAGGCATACGGCGTTTGCTGATAAGTTAAAATAACGGGGGAGGGAGCGATCCCTCCCTTTGCATTATGAGGTGAAAATATGTATAAAATTTTGAGAAAGAAGCGCTTGAACCCGACGGTGACGCTGATGGAGATCGATGCGCCGAAAGCCGCGCGCCATGCCGAGCCCGGCCAGTTCATCATCTTAAGAGTCGATGACGAGGGCGAGAGAATTCCCCTGACCATCGCGGATTTTGACAGGGAAAAGGGCAGTGTCACGATCATCTATCAGATCGTCGGAGCGACGACAAGAAAGCTCGATATGAAAAACGAGGGCGAATATATTTCTGACTTTGTCGGACCGCTTGGCCGCGCGACGGAGACTGAGGGCAAGAAAAAGGTCTGTGTTGTCGGCGGCGGCGTTGGCTGTGCGATCGCATATCCCGTGGCGAAGAAGCTTCACGAGTCGGGCGCGGTCGTTCACACGGTCGTCGGTTTCAGAACAGAGGAGCTTGTTATTCTGGAGGACGAATTTAAGAACATTTCAGACAAGTTCTTCCTGATGACGGACGACGGCTCGAAAGGCGAGAAAGGGCTTGTAACGAATGCGCTTGAGGCGCTCATCACCTCCGGCGAGAAGTATGACGAGGTCATCACGATCGGGCCGCTCATCATGATGAAGTTCGTTTCCGTGCTGACAAAGAAATATAACGTAAAGACTGTGGCGAGCATGAACCCCATCATGATCGACGGAACGGGAATGTGCGGCGGTTGCCGCCTTACCGTGGGCGGAAAAACAAAGTTTGCCTGTGTTGACGGCCCGGAGTTTGACGCGCACGAGATCGATTTTGACGAGGCGATGAGCAGAGCCTCTATGTATAAGGAATTTGAGCACGAGAGAAACGAAGAAGTGTGCAATCTATTTAAAGGCGGTGAGATCAATGGCTAATATGTCACCTCAAAAACACGAAATGCCCGTGCAGGACCCGATCGTAAGAGGAAAGAATTTTTCCGAGGTCGCATTGGGCTATGACGAGGAAACGGCGATCTCCGAGGCACAGCGCTGTCTCGGGTGCAAAAACAGCCCCTGCGTTTCGGGTTGCCCGGTAAATATCAAGATCCCGGACTTTATAAAAAAGGTTGCCGAGGGCAAATTTGAAGAGGCGTATGACATTATCACCGAATCGAGCTCGCTTCCGGCGATCTGCGGAAGAGTTTGTCCCCAGGAGAACCAGTGCGAGGGCAAGTGCGTCCGCGGCATCAAGGGCGAAAGCGTCGGAATCGGAAGGCTTGAAAGATTCGTTGCCGACCGCCATAACGACAGCACGGAGATAGAGAAAAAAGAGGTTGCGAAAAACGGCAAAAAGGCGGCCATCGTCGGCTCCGGCCCTTCGGGTCTTGCGTGTGCCGGCGTTTTGGCGAAAAACGGGTTTGATGTGACGGTGTTTGAAGCACTTCACACTCCCGGCGGAGTTTTGGTTTACGGTATTCCGGAATTCAGACTTCCGAAGGCGATCGTTAAGCGCGAGATCGACTCGCTCGCAGCACTTGGCGTTAAGGTTGAGACGAACGTCGTTGTCGGAAAAACGATCACGATGGACGAGATAAGAGAAGAGTTTGATGCCGTATTCATCGGCTCGGGAGCGGGACTTCCGAGGTTTATGAACATTCCCGGCGAGTCGTTAAAGGGCGTTTATTCGGCAAACGAGTTTTTGACGAGAGTAAACTTAATGAAGGCGTACCGCGATAACTCGGACACGCCCATCAAGAAGGGCAAAAAGGTCTGCGTTGTCGGCGGCGGAAACGTTGCGATGGACGCGGCAAGAAGTGCATTAAGACTCGGCGCGGACGAGGTCTATATCGTGTACCGCCGTTCGATGGCGGAGCTCCCTGCAAGAGCCGAAGAGGTTCACCATGCCGAGGAGGAGGGCATCATCTTTAAGCTTCTCACCAACCCCAAAGAGATACTGGGCGATGATAAGGGCTTTGTTTCGGGCATCAAATGCGTCGAGATGGAATTGGGTGAGCCGGATGCGTCCGGAAGGCGGCGCCCGGTCGAAAAGCAGGGCTCTGAATTTACGATCGACTGTGACGTTGTGATAATGGCGATCGGAACATCACCCAACCCCTTAATAAAAGCGAGCGAGCCCGACCTTGAGACAGAAAGCTGGGGCGGTATCAAGACATTTTCCGAGTCCGGCAAAACGTCGGTCGAAAATGTGTATGCCGGCGGCGACGCCGTGACGGGCGCGGCAACGGTCATCCTTGCCATGGGCGCGGGAAAGGCCGCGGCAGAGGCTATAACAGAAAGCATAAAATAGGTAAAAAAGGTTTCGTGAAAACGAAACCTTTTTTAATTAAAAATTAACAATAATACATTGACATGCCAAATGATAAAGTGTATAATCATAAAAAAGGAGGGCATTTAAATGAAATTTAACGCAGATTTTATCGTGAGCGGCAAGAAATATGATTTTTCCGCCTGCGTGATATTTTATAAGGAGTTCGAAACAGAGAAAAAAATTAAGAGTGCATATTTAACGGCGACGTCTCTCGGCAACTATGAGGCAAGAATCAACTCAAAAAGAGTGTCAGACTATGTTCTTGCTCCCGGGTGGACGCAGGTGGCAAAAAGGCTTCAGTATCAGACCTATGATGTCACAGATATGTTAAAGAAGAAAAATAAGCTTGAGATCGAGGTCGGAAACGGCTGGTACCGCGGCGGAATAGCGGCTTTAAGACCGGGGCAGGAGGATCTTCCGGTTGCCGTAGCGGCGGAGCTTTTGATAGAATATGAGGACGGAACAGCCGAAAAGATAACGACCGATGAAACGTGGAAAACCAAGAGAAGCAACATTTTGTATTCTGACTGCTATAACGGCGAAACGTGGGACTTTAACTATGTTGACAGAAGAGCCGTTCCCTGCAAAAAGATTAAGTGGGACAAGAAGATATTGATCCCTCAGGAGGGCGAGAAGATCTGCGAGCACGAGAGGATTCGCCCCTCGCTCATCACCGCGGCGAACGGGGATAAGATTCTCGATTTCGGCCAGAACATGACAGGATATGTTAAAATATCGGTCAACGCTAAAAAGGGCGACAGATACGTTTTGGAGTGCGCGGAGATATTAGATAAGGACGGTAACTTCTTTAACGGCAATTACCGCTCGGCAAAGGCGAGAATGGAGTTTATCTGCAAGGACGGATTAAACGTATTCAAACCGAAGTTCACGTTCTACGGCTTCCGTTATTTAAGACTTACCGAGTGCCCGAAGGGCGGGATCGATCCTGATAATTTCGAGGGTATCTGCGTTTATTCCGATATTAAGAAAACGGGCTATTTAAACTGCTCTAATGAGAAATTAAATAAGCTTTTCGACAATATCTTCTGGGGTCAGAAGGATAACTATTTAGATGTGCCGACCGACTGCCCGCAGAGAGATGAGCGCAAGGGCTGGACTGGCGATGCACAGGTTTTCGCACACGCGGCAAGCTTTAACTTTGATGTACTTAAGTTCTTCAAAAAGTGGATGCATGATGTTTCCGCGGCGTCAATGGACGGAAGGGTCCCGAAATTAGTTCCGGCAAGGTGGGAGGACGCATCGGTTCTTGACGAGGGGCTTTTGTCAAACAGCTCCGCCTGGGGAGACGCGATCCTGATCTGCCCGTGGCAGATGTATCTGACCTACGGTGACAAAGAGATATTAAAAGACAACTTTGACACCATGAAGGGCTGGGTCGACTATATGGGAAGAGTCACCAAGGATAAGTATATGTTTACGGGACACTTTCAGTTCGGCGACTGGCTTGGGCTTGACGCACCGGAGGGAAGCCTTGCCGGCTCAACCAGGAAGGATTTTATCGGCACGGCGTTCTATGCATATTCGACTTCGTTGCTTATTAAAATAGGAAAGATACTCTCGCACGATATGAAGGAGTATGAAAAGCTTTATAAAAACATCAAAAAGCAGTTTATAAAGGCATTTGGTGAGAACTATGAAACGCAGACGGAGTGCGCACTTGCACTTTATTTTGACCTGACGGCGGACAAAAAGAAGACTGCCGAGCGACTGGCATCACTCGTGCGTGACTGCGGAATGCACATTATGACCGGCTTTGTCGGCACGCCCTATCTTCTTCACGCACTCTCCGAAAACGGCTATCAGGACATTGCCTACAGCCTTCTTTTAAGAGAGGAGTTCCCGTCGTGGCTCTATTCGGTAAATGCCGGAGCGACGACTATCTGGGAGCATTGGGACGGGCAGAAGACGGACGGAAGCCTTTGGTATTCCACGACCGGCCAGTGCGTCGATATGAACTCGTTTAACCATTATGCATACGGTGCGGTCGCTGACTGGGTATACGGCTATGCCGCAGGTATAAAGCGCTGTGAGGAGGCGCCCGGCTTTGAAAAAGCGGTGATAGAGCCGCATCCGGATAAAAGGCTCGGTCATCTTACCGCCTCCGTTGAAACGCGCAGGGGCAAAATATCGAGCAAATGGAGCTATACGAACGACGGCATACGCTATGACATCACGACTCCGTGCGAGACAGAGATTATTTTGGGCGACAAGCATTATCATGTTGAGGCCGGCAACTATATTTTTTATGAAAGATGAGTAATATGAAAGCATCTGTTTTCTCTAACAAATTAAAAACAGCGCTGATAGTAGCGCTTATAACCGCGCTTTTATACCTCGTTGTGTACTTCATAGCATACGCTATGGGCTGGGGAGAATATGCAATTGTCATAGCCGGCGTCATTTCGATTATGTCGAGCGTGTTTTCCTATTGGAATTCCGATAAGATGGTGATAAAGATGAGCGGCGCACACGAGGCGACGGGCGATGATCTTCGCATATTGCAAAGCACGGTCGCTCCGCTTGCCGACAGGGCAGGCGTTCCGATGCCGAAGCTTTATGTGGTGGAGGATTCGTCGCCCAACGCATTCGCGACAGGGAGAAACCCATCCCATTCGGCCATAGCTGCGACGAGAGGACTTCTTAATATGATGACGCCCGATGAGCTTTCCGGCGTTTTGGCGCATGAGATGGGACATATCAAAAATTACGATATTCTGCTTCAGACCGTTGCGTCGGTCATGATCGGCGCAGTCATCATCATTTCGGATATGTTTTCGCGTTCGCTCTGGTGGGGCGGAGCGAGAAGGCGGCGCGATTCGGACTCGGACTCCGGCTCGGGAATACTGGCGATTTTAGGGCTGATATTTATTATCATCGCGCCGATAGCGGGCCAGCTTTTGAGGATGGCGTTATCAAGAAACAGGGAATACCTGGCGGACGCGACATCCGCCTCGCTCACGGGAAACCCGAGGGGGCTAGCCTCCGCTCTTTCGAAGCTCGGCGCAAACTCACAGCCTGTGAGAAACGCGAGCAGTGCGACCGAGGGCATGTATATTTCGGACCCGATGAAAAAGAGAAACGCTTTTTCAAACCTCTTTTCCACGCATCCGCCGATCGAAAAGCGAATCGAAGCGCTCTATAATATGGCTGAGGAAAACTTTAGATAAATAAAAACCTGAAAGCATTGCTTTCAGGTTTTTTCTTTAAGATCAGGTTACGGGCGAAGTCCCATTCCGCCCTCTAAAGTGATGGTCTCGCCGCTCATATACTTAAAGTCGGGCGAAGCCAGTGAAACGCACGCTCTGCCGATCTCCTTTTCTACGTCTCCGTAGTGGCCCATCGGGGGCATTTTAACGTTAGCGGTGAACGCGTCGGGATATGCTTCTTTGAATTTTTCGAGCTGAGCCGTCCACGCGAGCGGGCACACGATGTTGACATTTATGCCGTCTTTGCCCCACTCGGTTGCGGCGACTCTGGTGAGTCCGCGGATGCCCTCTTTTGCCGCGGCGTACGCGCACTGGCCGAAGTTGCCGAAAAGCCCCGCGCCGGAGGCAAAGTTGATGACAGTGCCCTTTGTCTCCTTAAGATAGGGGTAGCACGCTTTCATATAATAAAATGTTGCGTAAAGTCCGGAATAGATGGCAAGGTCAAACTGCTCGGTCGTGTGCTCGGAAAGCGGAACGCCTGAAGCGGAGGCCTGCGCGTTGTTGATCAAAACGTCGATCCTTCCGAAGGTGTCGTAGGCTTTTTTCACGACTTCGGCCACCACTGCTTCGTTGTCTGCGCCGGAGTTAACGTCTGCGCTCATTGTGAGCACCTTCACGCCGTAGAGCCTTTCGAGCTCCTCCTTTGCGTCGTCAAGCTTTTTTGTGTTGCGCCCGGTAAGAACGAGATTCGCACCCTCCTTGGCATATGCCGTCGCGATGCCGTAGCCGATCGAGCCGCACGACCCGTCGGAAAGAACGGCTCTTCCGCCGCCTGTTATGATTGCAGTTTTACCTTTTAAGAAACTCATATTTTATTACCTCCTTTAATTCTATTTTAATACGTTTTTCGTTTAAAGTCAAGAACACCGCCGTTTATTAAACGGCGGTGTTTTTGTATTACTCGACGGGAGTGTAGGAGAAAAGACCTGTCTCGATCGCGCTCTCCATTGTGCGCTTGAACCAAAGTGTATCGGTGATTGCCATATAGGGGATAACGAAGAAGATTCCGAGAAGACCAAAGGTGATGCCGGCAAGCATCGCCCATCCGATGAAGCTTAAATGAAGAACGAAAAGCTCAGCCTTTTTGCCGTCCATGATCTTCATGGAGACCTTTAACGCCTCCTTTGCCTGAACCTCGGGGTATTTTGCAAGTATGTAAGGCGTGAGTGCGTAAGAATATGCCTTTACGATTCCGGGGATAACGAAAAGGAGACTCCAGAGAAATGTGAAAAGCATCATCCACGCATAGCCGCCGACTCTTCTTAAATAATACCTTCCGTCAAACGCGTTGGTGAAGATGTCGGTAATAGAGGGCTTTCCTCCGTCAATTAAGCCGACAGTGTAAAGCGTTAAGCCGAGGCTTACGGGAATGATGAAATATGACGCAATGCTACCGATGCCCGGGACTGACGCCACAGCTACTAAAATTGCCATTACAAGCACCGTTGCGCCGATTATGGGCCAGTAATTCGCCGAAAGAATGCCTTTTGCCTGGGATTTTAATTCTGCTCTGTTCATAAATATACCTCCTGTATTTTGTAATTATACTATATTACAATGTGGCCTGTTTGTCAATAAGAATATGAGTTATTTATAAAAGGAATATGTGTTCATTGGTTTTTCGCTTTTTCTTATTACTGTTTTCCGAAGGATACAAAACCCTCGGACTATATTCGTGCAGCCGGGAAAATCACCAACAAAATGAAATGGGACGGTACATCGTCGGACGAAACCAAGAAGCAGCTCTATTCGATAATTGAGCGGTTTATGTTAAAATATCCTGATCCGGACAGTAAATTATTAGATAAAGAGCTCCGCGAGGGCTATAAAGAAGCCCGCGAAGCTATCATATAGGCGATGGAAAGTATTGACCGTGAAAGAGCACAGCGAATCAAAGAAGGGCGGACAGAGAGCACCCGGTCAACCGATTCGGCAAAGGAAAACGTTAAGTATGCGGTGCAGACCGACAACAAGGGCGGAAAGTATTGGGAGAACGACACGGAAAAAGACATTTTTAAAGGGCTTAAGACAAAAGAAGAATTCCGGGACGCAGCGTTTAATTTTCTCATCGGGAACAGAGACAATAAAGTTATTTACGAGGATAAGAACGGTGAAAAGATAAAGCTTATCCGAGTCAGCGCTGAAGAGTTCACGAGAAGCGAAGAAAGCTCAAGATATTACAAAAACGATCCTGAAACATTCAATAAAAAAATGAGACTCATTCCGAGCCTCAAGGATTTGTTGTTGAATTATAGCGTGGAATGGCACAGCAAAGATCATAAAAATCACGCGTTATTTAATAATAACGGGTTTACAAACTATAGAGGCAGGGTGAGAATTGATGACACCATGTTCAACTACGTTGTCAGAGCGGGGCGAAAAAATGCTGACAACATATTTTATGACATTAATTTAGAGGTTGCCTCATACCTCCCTCACGCCAAAAGTGGCGCTTCAGATATAAAAATGGCAACCTCTGATGTGAACAGTGTATCACAATAAAGTGAAACTGTCAATACACATTCTATGCAGAACGGGAAAAAATATGCGGTGAGTGACGATTCCGGAGCGGAAAAGATCACCGTCAAGGATGTTCGGGCGGTTCAGAGTGTAGGCAGAAAGAGCGTTAACGACTTCACGAGCGAGGACATTAAAAAGACCAGGGGCTTCGCGAAAAGATATTTCAATGAAATGGGGGAAAAATCACCGTTCTTCCGTGCATGGTTCGGTGACTGGAGAGCGAATGACACGACAAAAGTCACCGTAGCAAATCAAAAGGGAGCGGCACGGGGCAAAATAAAAAACCGTGATACCGGGTGGGATATACAGGTGTCCGGAAAAGTGTTCAATGAAACAAAGTCGCATAATCGAAATTACAATATTGAGGCACTGCCGTATCTTGACTACATAAACAGTATAGTTGAAAACGCCGTGCTTCTAGACAGTTATGCCATTCCGGAGAAGAAGACAAAGTCGCCTAATTCTGTCATGATGCATAGTCTTTACGCCGTTGCAGACATGGGGAACGGACGGGAAATTCTGAAGTTATACATAGAAGAACTTAACGATGTCAACGCCGACGGTACAATGAAAAGAGCATATCAGCTTCAGAACATAGAAAATCAGCAGTTGAACGATAGAGTTCAGGGAAAAACCTTAGCTCCTTCTGCTTCAACTGCTGACATAGACACTATAGCAGATTTATTCGCCGTTGTCAAGCAAAAAGATAAAAATTTTAACCCGAAGCCATCAAGCACCCTCGTAAACGAGGACGGCACACCTAAGGTGTTTTACCACGGAACAGATGCAAAGTTCAATGTATTTGACCGCACCAAAGGTAGGAGCAGCATGGATATACAGGGAATGTTTTTCAGTCCTTGGGAAATTGACGCAAGGGGCTACGGCGGAAATGTCGGAGAATATTATTTAAGCATTAAGAACCCGGCACCGGAAGGAATTGCGTATAAAGCGTTGAAGATGTTTGCCGGTCAAAACTACGCCGGAATTAAAGCGAGGGAGTATCTTGAAAAGCTGGGCTATGACGGAGTGAATAACAGCGACGAGGAGATTATCGCTTTCTAACCCAATCAAATAAAATCCGCGACGGACAACATCGGAACGTTTGACAAGGGAAATAACGATATCCGCTATGCAGTGTCCGACGAGGAGACAGGTGGAAAAAGATCGAGGACGCGGAGCGCGGCTTAAAGCCTGCCGACGAGACGGTGCGGAGCTTAAAAAGGTGCGCGACAAATACAGGGCGCTCTTAGACCGCTATCACGAAAAGGTGAGGAGGTGAGGCGGGTGTTGAGAAAAGAAGCGAAAGAACTTCTCTATAGGCTCATCAACAGCGGCGTTTTTCGGAGGACATCGAGGAAGCGCTCACCGAGCTTGCAAACGTGATCTGCGAGAACAACCTCGCAAACTGCACCGCGGACATAGAGTGCTCCTACGGCGCACCGAACTACTGCGACGGCTGCGAGTTTTTAGCGGAATAGGAGGCTAAAAAGAAAACTCCTTGACAGGCATCAACTGTCAAGGAGTTTTAATGTTATCGCGAACAAAAACGGTTCGGATAATATTGTTATGGTGGGGAGAGGTGGATTCGAACCACCGAAGCAAATTGCAGCAGATTTACAGTCTGTCCCCTT
>ERZ824480.3507-NODE-3507-length-10593-cov-3.157905_pt1 | contig 10593 bp, 11 predicted proteins | sample MGYA00519861_ERZ824480 | MGnify/ENA primary metagenome ERZ824480 (study PRJEB31778, sample SAMEA3449152) | human gut metagenome | biome: human gut; feature: human-associated habitat; material: faeces | place: United Kingdom | collected 2010/2012 ...
ATAATGCTTCTGCTCCCATTCGGCAAGAAGCTTCTGTGCAGCTTCTATATCTGCAGAAAGAGTAATAAATACTTCTTCTTTGGGTTTCATTTTTGCTTTTACCGGAAGCACAGTGCGAAGGGCCTGTATCATCGTGGAACCATATTGTTCTTTTAAGAAAGAAGCAACCTTGATAAGTTCTGACTCCACAGAAACTCCCTCTGTATTTACCCGGAGAATTTCTTTAATCTTACTTTCTTCATAATCTGCTTCCGGGCGAATCGCGACAACATAGCCCTCCGTCTCCCGGTTTCCTCTTCCAAACGGAACAAAAACTCTGCTGCCTGGCCGCACTTCTTTCCATAAGGAAAGAGGCACCCTGTACTGGAATACCCTGTCGAGTGCCTCATGGGAAATATCAATGATTATATCAGCATATCTTGTATTACTGTCTCCCATAATCCTTCCTTTTCTTTAATATTTGCCATCTAAAACATCCTGAACGATTTCTTCTTCGCTCATATGATACTTCTTGCCTTCAATCTCCTGATAGGTCTCATGTCCTTTTCCGGCGAGAACAACGATGTCTCCTGGCTGTGCGTGATGCATAGCGTAAGAGATTGCCTCATGACGGTCAATAATAGAAATATATTCTCCGTCTGTCTTCTTCATTCCAATTAAAATATCATCAATGATTGCCTGTGGCTCTTCAAATCTTGGGTTATCGGAAGTAATAATCGTAAAGTCCGCAAGCTTTCCAGATACCTCACCCATCTCATAACGGCGGAGTTTGGAACGGTTACCACCACAGCCAAATAAACTGATTAATCTTGGTGGATCATAAGCTCGTAATGTATTTAAAATACTCTCTAAGGCTACGGCATTATGTGCGTAGTCAATAATTAATGTATAGTCATATCCTGTCGGAACAATCTGTACTCTTCCCTTTACGCTGAAGTGGCGGAGTGCCTTGTTCATCTGCTCTACGGTAACACCCATATGACCGGCAATACTGATCGCACCTAACGCATTATGTACGTTAAATGTTCCCGGCACACCACAGGAAATCTTACCTTCGCAGGTTCCCTTTAAACCAAAGTCTACGCCGAGGAAATCTCTGTCTCTTGTCAGTTCCACATCATACGCTACTAAATCTGCGTTTTCATTTAAACCAAATGTCTCAATCGGACAGGTCGCATTCTTTGTAATCTCTGCAAAATGCTCATCATCAATATTCGCATAACCATAGCGGCACTGGTTAAATAACTTTGCCTTGCAGGAAAGGTATTCTGCAAAGTCCTTATGCTCGTTCGGTCCGATATGGTCTGGAGAAAGGTTCGTAAATAAGCCGTAATCAAACATAATTCCAGCAGTTCTGTCAAGCTTAAATCCCTGAGAGGACGCTTCCATAACAACAACGTCACAGTCTTCCTCTGCCATCTTTCTGAAATAGCTGTGGATGTCATAAGATTCCGGTGTTGTGTTATTCACTGGGATATGTTCCTGTCCGATCACAACCTCGATTGTTCCGATCACCCCAACCTTATGTCCGGCCTCCTCTAAGAGAGACTTCACCATATAGGTTGTTGTTGTCTTGCCCTTTGTTCCGGTAACAGCGATTGTGGTAAGCTCCTCTGCTGGATAACCAAACCATGCGGCAGAAATCAATGCCATCGCATAGCGGGTGTTGTCTACCTTAATGACAGTCACACTGTCCGGTACCTCTACTTCATCCTCTACGACTAAAACAGCGGCTCCCTTTTCAGCAGCCTCTGCTGCAAACTTATGTCCATCAAAAGCTGCTCCCTTAATACATAAGAAAAGGCATCCTTCTTCTATCTTTCTTGAATCGTTCACTACCGCAGTAACCTTTACATCGGTACTTCCCTGTAAACATGTATATTCTAAATGTTCTAATAACTGACTACACTTCATTCCAATTCCTCCCTTCAAATGCAGAATTCTATGTTTTTTATTGTAGCTGTTTTCTAAAAAAGCGTCAACTTTTACTCTTTTTAGAAATTTCCTGTCTTTTTCGTTCTCTTTTTTGTTCTCGCAGATGAAAAATTCCCCAGAACAGCAATGCACCGAAAAATGTGCCGGTACTGTCCACACAGACATCAAAGAACTTGCAGCTTCTTCCCGGCACAAAGTACTGATGAAACTCATCACTGCAGGCATATAAGGCGCAAAAGATTTCTGCCCTTATGATGAAATTCCAGATGGATAGCTCCATCTTTTGTTCAGTGTTTTCTACTGTCTGTCTGGCAATTTCTGTTTCCTGTGTTGCTGATTCCTGTGCTGTAACTTTCTCTTTGATATTTCTTATTTCCGGCAGTACATTCTCCTGTACTACAGCTTTCTGTTTTACAGTTTTTTGTAATTTTTCCTCTGTCCGTTGTATATCTTTTGCTTTTTTCTTTCTGCTCAAAAGCATCTCCATTCGATAACACATCCACAAATAGAGATTCACCGTAATACCAAGCACTGCATATTCTGTAAAATGCGCGCATTTTCTTATCGGATACTCGATTGCTTCTGCCACTTTCACCAGCTTCTCTTTTGGAAACTGTTCTGGAAAAACCGAGTTTAATTCACGGACTAATCGGATACATACCCCCTCGCTTAAATGTGAGCAATGTGTGGCATCCGCGGCAGAAAACCGAAAAATCACACACAACATAGTAATTACCAGTACCGCTGATAAAATGTATGCTACTCTTTGTCTGGTATCTGCCCTGGCAAAAGCCTCCCTCTTTACATAAAAAGGCAGACCCCGCATACTGGTGTCTGCCTCCCTCTTACTCCACATTTGTAAATGCCGGATCAACTTCTCCTAATTCTTCAAACTCTTCACTGGAAAGATGTTCTTCATCTTCCATATTCTCTTCATCTCCTGGAAGAATCTTAATCTTAGAATCGTATAATTCCTTAACGGCGATGGATAAAGGCTTCTCTCCTTCCATTCCATTAACTAAAGGTTCATCTCCTCCAATAATCTCTCTTGCTCTCTTAGAAGTTGCAATAACGATGGAATAACGGCTGTTGATAACTGGTTCTTCTCCTGTCTCGCCCTCTTTATTAATCTTTTCCATTAATTCTGTATAAGATGGATGTAACATAAGTGATTCTCCTTTCTATTTGTCCTTTTTAAGGTTCTATTTGTCTTTTTCTGTATTTTCTTTATATTGCTGCAAACCCTCTCGAAGGCTTTCTACAAACTCCTGTCTCTTTGTAATACGGCAGGACTCACTCTCGATGATTGAATGAATCGTGTTCATGCAATCTTCAAGCTTTCCTTCTTCATTGCTGACAATGAATTCATACTGATCAATGCTTTCTGCTTCTTCTGCAGCTCTTCGCATACGCTTTTCTACTACTTCCGCGGTCTCTGTTCCACGTCCGATAAGCCTGTTCTTAAGTACATCAATAGATGGTGCAGTAATAAATAACAGAATCGCTTCTGGATACTGCTCTTTAATCTTCATCGCACCCTGTACTTCAATCTCAAGGATTACGACATGACCTGCGGCAAGTTCATCTTCCACAAACTTACGTGGAGTTCCATAATAATGGTCTACATACTGTGCATATTCGATAAAACCATTATAATCAATCAGACGCAAAAAGTCATCTTCTGATTTAAAATAGTACTCTCTTCCGTCCTGTTCGCCTTCTCTTGGCTGACGGGTGGTCGCTGAAACAGAAAGGCTGTAGCCAAACTTTTCAACGAGAGCCTTTGAAACAGTTCCCTTGCCTGCACCGGAAAATCCGGAAATTACAACTAATGTTCCCTTATCTTTCATTTTCCTCATCCTCATCATTGCGTTTGCTATGGCATCTCGAAGATAATGTATCTGTCGTGAGGGCAGATAAAATAAGATGTCCGCTTTCCATGACAAGTACTGCTCTTGTACGCCGTCCACAGGTGGCATCAACTGCCTTACCCTCGTCTCTTGCATTCTGAATCATTCGCTTGATTGGTGCAGCGTCTGTACTGACCATGGAAATAATCTTATCTCCATTCACCATATTTCCAAAACCTACATTAATAAAATCTGCCATTTTCTCTCCGTCTACTCTATATTCTGCACCTGTTCTCTGATTTTTTCAATCTCTGTTTTTAAATCAATTGCATGATCAGAGACTTCAATGTCGTTCGCCTTTGATAAAATCGTGTTAGCTTCCCGGTTCATTTCCTGTGCAATAAAATCAAGTTTACGTCCAACATTGCCGCCTTTTAAAAGTTCATCTCTCATTCCGTCAATGTGGCTCTTTAATCGGACCGTCTCCTCGTCCACGCAGATTTTATCAGAATAAATGACAACTTCTGCGGCGATTCGGTTCTCATCTACATTCGTATCTCCTAAAAGTTCTGCAACTTTATCTTCAAGTTTTTTGCGGTATTCGCTGACAATTGATGGATAACGCTCCTCAATAAAAGCAACATTTTTCTTCATTCCTTCTAACTTGGCAAGAATATCCGTCTTAAGATTTTCGCCTTCTTTTTCTCTGCTGTCAGAAAAGTGACCTGCTGCCTCTGAGAGAGCTTTCATAAGCTGTTCCTTTATGGATTCCTGATTGACTACCACATCTTCTAAAGAAAGTACGTCAGGGAATCTTCCAATCTGTAAAGCTGTCACATCACTGGAGATTCCAAGTGTCTCTCCAAGCTTTGTGAGGGCTGCATAATATTCCTTACCTAATTCTTCATTCAGGCGGACATTCACATCCTTTGCGGATAAATCTTCATAATTTATGAAAACATCTACCTTACCTCGCTGGATAGACTGTTTTAAAAAACTTCGGATATCTGCCTCTAAATAATTAAGCTTTCTTGGAAGCTTCATATTCAGATCGCAATATCTGTGGTTTACTGCCTTAATCTCCACAGTTACTTTACAGTCCTCTGACACGCTCTCGCCACGTCCGAATCCTGTCATGCTCTTAATCACTTTTCTCTCACCTCATATCTAAAAATATTGTCATTCTTAAAATTTTACAAAGTCTTATTATATATGAAAAATGAAAGTTCGTCAATCTAGAGCGTGTCTGAAAATGCTCCAGAATTCTTTTTGTGTTTTATGATTTATTTCTTATCTGTATTTCTTTCCTTTAAATCTTCCTGCATCGCCACAAGATAATGAAGGGCAATACCTCCTGCTGCCGTGACAAAAAACTTCGGGGATAATTCTTCATATTTAAAGTTCTTTTGTCCGCCTGCTTCCATCCGCTCCCAGTACTTTATCATTTCTGAAAAGCGCAGATAATAGCATTTTTGCCGATGGGTATAATAAATGAGCAAAAAGCTGATTCCATTCTGCTTTTCAAAGTTTTTCATGAACTCTACCTGATGTGGATGAAGATTCTGCAGGGAAAAGGTATCCACTGCACATTCCTTTGCATCAAAACACACCGGTATTCCCTGAACAACTCCGATATAATCAACTGTACTTTTTTTTTCAAAATATGCAAGCGTTATATGCCTTGTATCCTTATCTATATTAATCGGCGTTATCGGAGTCGGTATCTTCTGAACCAAAGCAAGCTTTTTTTCGCGGTATTTTTCATTAGTAAGATTAATCAGTTCCTCAAGTGACGAACCGCGAAGCCCTCTTGAATTCCATGACGGCATATGTACCCTCCTCCTTACCTTATCATATCTGTATAATCATAAAATTCCTGCGGCAGCAAAGCCTCTATTGTCTTTCCTGAAACGCCGCAAAGAGCGCCTTCTTCTCTTCCAAAACAAAGCTTATGCGAATGAAGCAGATAATGCTTCAGATTCTCATCTTTTTTCGCTCCGTATTTTATATCTCCTGCAAGCGGATGTCCGCATGATGCGAGATGCGCTCTTATCTGATGTGTCTTTCCGGTAATAAGCTCTATATTAAGAAGCGATACCTTTCCGTAACTTTTCACGGTATCATACACGGTTTCTATGCGAACTGCGCTATCATTCGGCTTTTTATCATAATAATATACTTTATTGGCTTTTTCATCCTTTAAAAGATATCCTGACAGACGCATACTGCCGTCCATATCACCGCATACGATACAGCGGTAATATTTTCTTACACGCTTTTCGCGTATAGCTTCCGTAAGAGCCTGAAGTCCTTTAAGAGTCTTTCCGCATGCCACAACGCCGCTTGTATTTCTGTCAAGGCGGCTGCATATACCAGGCTTTTGTACCGATGAAGAATGTGACGTTTCTGCAACATAACTTTCAAATATCTCCACTAAAGACACATCATTCTTGTCTGCCTTCTGTGATAAAAGCCCCGCTGGTTTATTAAGTATTGCAATGTGCTCATCCTCGTACAGAATATCTATCGTATAATTTTTATAAATTATGTGCGTACCGTCAATACGTATATCTACGTTACCGGATATCCCAGTCCCGTTTACACTGAATTTATCTATAGTATCGTCCGCAAGATACAGCGTTATAACATCACCGGATGCAAGTTTTTCACTTCCCGATGCTTTCTTTTGATTGAGTACGATATTTTTCTTCCGAAGCATTTTATATATAAATCCTGACTGCGCTTTTGATAAATATTTTTTAAGATATTTATCAAAACGCTGTCCGGCGTCCGAATCAGATATTATAATATTTCTCATACAACAAGCGTCCTTATATATTTAAAACATTCTTCCTGTTTTTCTGTCTTTTCATACTCTCTTGTTATGCAGTTTAAAAACGGCTTATAATCGTCAAATATCTTTACGGTAAATCCTTCGATTTTATTAGTCTTAAGACTCTCTTTAAGAAAGTTTTCAATATAAGCTATGTCCTGCTTTTTCCTGCCAAGCATGCCGATAACCTGATTGTCGGTTATAATGACAAAATCCAGATTCATCGGCTTATCAGGCGACGTAATAACCATATCGGCCATAACAACAGCATTTTCACCTGCGGCATCATTTACTTTATCATATGTTTCCTTCGGCACAGTCTTATACGGAAATAATACTATATAAGTGACAAGCATCTTAGTCATTGGAAGAACCATAAGAATCGACAGCACCGTACATATATTTGCGCGGTTAAATTTGTTAAGCAAAAGTCCGGTAACAAACATAACTACCGCAATTACCATAAACAGTAATATAAGAAAAATCTGCCTTTTCTTTTTCTTTTTAATATATCCGAAACAACCTCTTTCAATCTCAAATCTCATCACTTTACCTCCAGCCTGTAATTTTATCGTCAAGAAAATCATGTATATTGTAATCTGCGGCTTTTATCTTCATGTCCCAGAACTGTTCGGAATAATCATCAGCTACGGCGCATGTTGTCATACCTGCGTTATTACCGGCACAAATTCCCTGATACACATCTTCAAACACAAGGCAATTAGCAGGCTTCACACCAAGCTTTTCTGCCACCAGAAGATAAATGTCCGGCGACGGTTTCCCGTGCGCCACCTCATTTGCCGTATGTATTTCCGAAAAATACTGCGTAAGGTCGTTTGCATTTAAACAAAGCATACACAGCTCCCGGGAATTACTTGTTGCAATCCCGCACGGAATACCTTTATCCTTTAGTTTCTTTAGGAAATCAACAACCCCCGGCTTTGGCTTTACCTCGTATTCATATTTATGCCACGCCATATCGTTCCAGTCTGCTTTCATCTTCTCAATAGAATCCGGAAAATTAAATTTTTCTTTGAAAAATACTGCCGTTTCGTGAAAACTCATACCTTCAATGGCAAGCTGGTAATCATGTGTAAACGGCACATTATATCTTGCAAAATACTCCACATCAATAGCTTCCCACATCCACATTGAATCTATTACAGTACCGTCCAAATCAAATATAACCGCTTCTATATTATCAAACATTATTAATCCTCCCAGTCAGACTGCGCCCGGTAACCCTCTGCAATAATATCTAACTCATTGGTAAATCTCTCAAGAAGCTCAAGGTCATTAAGCTTATACAGCCTGTAAAATTCATCTTGTATTTTATCTATCTCTCTTTTGTTAGCCACACCATACAGGTTCTGTATGTTATTAAGTATCTCTTTTATAACGCTGTCAGTATGGTGCATATAGTTCTGTGCATTCATTATCTCTCCACGCACTGAGGACATTTCTTTATCAAGCATAATAATAGCCTCTGCTGCCGCATGAAGCCTCTTCGTAATATGCTCCGGCATCTGCGACCTGTATTTATACTGTAATGAATGTTCTATTGTACCCCAGAAATTCATAGCAAGAGTCCTTATCTGTATCTCCGCTTTTACCGACTTAGGTCCTGACACCATCTGAAGCTCATATTCTATTATAATATGATAGCTCCTGTATCCGCTTGCTTTGCTGTGTGTGATATAATCACGCTCTTCAACTATACGCATATCACTTCGTTTCCTTATAATGTCAACAACCGACAATATATCTTCAACGAACTGACATATTATACGTATTCCTGCAATATCCTGTATATTATTCTCGATATCTTCGATATCTATATTCTTCTTCTGTGCCTTTTCAAGTATACTTGATATACTCTTTACTCGTCCTTCTACAGAAACAATAGGTGAATATTCCCCTATACTTCTATATTCATCTATAATATGTTCAAATTTCATGCGAAGTTCATCAACCGCCGCATGATAAGGCATAAGCATCTCACGCCAAATTTTAGTCTCCACTAACAGTCACCCCTCTCCTGTGAAGATATATATAGTATAATATATTAGAATTATAAAATATCATTATTCAAAGTATCGAGCAGTTTTTTTACATCAATAGGCTTTGAAATATGTGCATTCATACCTGCATCAAACGCATTTTTCTTATCTTCTTCAAAGGCATTCGCTGTCATTGCAACAATCGGAATATTGGAAAGAGCCTTATCCTCAAATCCTCTAATCAACTTGGTCGCTTCATAACCATCCATTACAGGCATCTGAACATCCATAAGCACCGCACTATAATATCCAAAACCCTTTTCTAATAATTTATCCACAGCAATCCTGCCGTTTTCTGCTTCTTCAGTAATAAATCCGGCTGCATTTAAAAGTTCACTTGCAATCTCTCTGTTCAAGTCATTATCCTCAACAAGCAGCAGCCTATGTTCCTTAATTCTTTCCTTTTTTAATATTTCTAAATTACTTTCTTCCTTCTTTGGATAAAGTATGTCTATCAGGCATTTTCTTAGATTGGAAATAAACAATGGCTTACTGCAAAACGCTGTTACTCCTGCTTCTTTCCCCTCTTTCTCAATATCCGACCAATCGTATGCAGTCATTATTATAATCAGAACATCATCCCCGGCTTCTTTACGAATATGCCTTGCAATTTCAATACCATTCATATCCGGGATAAGCCAGTCAATTACATATACACGATATTCATCATTTCTATTAACAGCCTGTCTGGTCCTAAGTATTGCCTCCCTGCCGCTCATAGTCCATTCTGCACGTATACCCATCTGAATAAGCATATTAGAAACACTATCACAGGTATTAAAATCATCATCTACTACAAGCGCCCGGGCGCCTTCCAATTCCTGAACATTAATCTCTACTGCTTCGCTTGTCACTTTTTTCATTGGAATCTCTACAATAAATTCCGTGCCATTCCCCTTGCTGCTCGTAACCTCAATAGTACCTCCCATCATTTCAACGATATTTTTTGTAATAGGCATTCCAAGTCCTGTTCCCTGAATACCGCTGACTGTAGAATTCCGTTCACGCTCAAACGGCTCAAAAATATGCGCTAAAAATTCCTCGCTCATACCAATGCCGGTATCCTTAATATGGAACTCATATTTCCCATATTCTTCAGATTTTCCCGGTTTTTGATATATACGTATACTGATACTTCCTCCCGGCTCTGTGAATTTCACAGAATTTCCTAATATATTTAACAGAATCTGATTCAGCCTCAGTCTGTCACATATTACATTTTCATCAAAAACATCAACTGTATCAATGTAAAAATCAAGCCTTTTGGACATTATATCCGCTTGAAAAATATTTCTAAGCTCATGCATAATTTCAGATAAGCTGCATTCCACTTCTTCTAATTCTATTTTTCCGCTTTCTATACGGCTCATATCCAATATATCATTAATTAAACTAAGCAGATGATTGCTGGCGGACATGATTTTTTCAAGATAATTCCTTACCTGTTCTGTATTGTTAATATGTGTTGTTGCAAGCGTTGTAAATCCGATTATAGCATTCATAGGTGTTCGGATATCATGGGACATATTAGAAAGGAATGTCGTCTTTGCCTTATTAGCGGCCTCAGCACGTGCAAGGGCGTCCTCAATAAGTTCCTTTTGCTTCAATTCTCGTTCTACAGCACTAGTATTATCAATTGTAACCACAACTCCATATTGTTTGTTATCATATTTTGTTAAATATGTATTGGCAAAAAACGATTTATAATTTCCTTCCTCATTCTTTTTAATACTCTTATAACCAAATATATTATTTTTATCAGCGGGCAAGCTTCTAAACTTGCTGATTTCAAAGAAGTCCGCTACCATTTCCTTATCATCAGGATGAACATATGCAAGATTATCTTTTACATATTCATCCCATCTGCCTACATCTTCTACAATGATTTTTCCATCCTTATGCATAATACGGCTTG
>ERZ824480.3508-NODE-3508-length-10590-cov-4.102326_pt1 | contig 10590 bp, 9 predicted proteins | sample MGYA00519861_ERZ824480 | MGnify/ENA primary metagenome ERZ824480 (study PRJEB31778, sample SAMEA3449152) | human gut metagenome | biome: human gut; feature: human-associated habitat; material: faeces | place: United Kingdom | collected 2010/2012 ...
AAGGGAGAAAATGAGGCAGGGCCTTATTTTATCGCGAACAGCATAACCGCCGCAGTCTCCGCCTCGGGCACGGTCGCGGTCAACGGAGTTGACTCCGGCGAGACCAAGATCGACTTTTTTAAGGGCTCTGAGCTTGTAAGCTGTGCAGGAAAGCTCTACAGGGGCGACATCAGATTAAAAGTCTCAAACGGCGGACTTGTCATCATAAATATTTTAAAGCTTGACGATTATTTATACGGCGTTGTCGGGCGCGAAATGTCGGAAGGCTTCCCGATCGAGGCGCTCAAGGCGCAGGCGGTCGCGGCGAGAAACTACACGGTCATTTCCATGGGCCGCCACTCGGGCGACGGGTTTGACCTTTGCGCCGGCGTTCACTGCCAGGCATACGGCGGATATGCGTCCGAGGGCGAAAAGGTGCGTCAGGCTGTGAACGAAACGAGCGGCCGTCTTCTTTTATATAAGGGCGCGCCGGTTCAGTGCTATTACTATTCGAGCAACGGCGGCTATTCGGAAAACAGCGAAAACGTCTGGGTCGCGGAGCTTGGCTATTTAAAGGGCAAGCGCGATCCTTTCGAGGACGGCTCGCGTATTTCGGGCTATAACTGGACGGTGATGTTCACGGCTTCTGAAATTAAGGAGACGCTCGCGAAAAGAGATATAGACATCGGCGATATTACCGACGTTAAGGTTGTTAAATATTCCGAAAATCACCACGCGCTGGAGCTTGAGATCACCGGGACGGCAGGGAAAAAGAGCTATTATAAGGATAATATCAGGGCGGCAATGCCCAAAAGCTTAAACAGCACGCTCTTTACCGTCACAAAGTCGGGCGGCGGGTCGGAGGTCAAAGTCCTCACTGCGAACGGCCTTATCACGCGCGCCGCGCCGGACTCGCTTGTCCTGACGGGCGGCGGCCGGGAAAAGATCGGCGGCGCGGCATCGGAGCTTTCCTTCACCTTCTCCGGCAGCGGCTGGGGCCACGGTGTCGGCATGAGCCAGTACGGCGCGATGTTTATGGCCGAGCAGGGCTATACCTATGAAGATATATTAAAATTTTACTTTACGGATACGGAGATTGGCTGAAAATGAAATTAGAAGAATTTGATTACGATTTACCCGAGGAGCTGATCGCTCAGGAACCACTGACAGACCGTGCGGCGGCGCGTCTTATGGTGCTTTCGAGGAAAACGGGGGAGATTTCGGATAAGGTGTTTACCAATGTTTTAGACTATTTGGATCCCGGCGACTGCCTCGTCTTAAACGATACGAGAGTAATTCCGGCGCGCCTGATCGGCACAAAGGAAAAGACCGGCGGCGCGATCGAGATGCTTTTGTTAAAGCGCAACAACACAACGGACTGGGAGGTTGCCTTAAAGCCCGGAAAGAGGGCGAAGGAGGGCGCGCGGTTTGAGTTCGGCGAGAACGGCGAGCTCAAGGCCGAGATATTAAAAATAGTCGAAGGCGGAAACCGAATCGTCCGCTTTTACTATGACGGGCTTTTTGAAAACGTTTTGGATAGGCTCGGCCAGGTTCCGCTTCCCGGATACATAAAAAAGGAGCTCGGCGACAAGGAAATGTATCAGACCGTGTATGCAAAATACTCAGGCTCTGCCGCCGCGCCGACGGCCGGACTGCACTTTACCAACGAGCTTTTGGATAAGATCCGCGAAAAAGGCGTCGAGACGGCGTTTGTCACGCTCCATGTCGGGCTCGGCACGTTCCGCCCGGTCAAGGTGGAAAACATCGAGGAGCACCAAATGCATTCGGAGCATTTTATCATAGATTCCGACGCGGCGGATAAGATCAACTGCGCAAAGAGCGCCGGAAAAAGGGTCATTGCCGTCGGCACGACCTCGTGCAGAACATTGGAATCGGCCGCGAGTGAGGACGGAAAAATAGTGCCCTGCGAGATGGACACGAGCATTTTCATCTATCCGGGCTATAAGTTTAAGATAATAGACGCATTGATAACGAACTTCCACCTCCCGAAGTCCACGCTGATGATGCTCATTTCCGCGTTCGCCGGAAGAGAGTTCGTTATGAAGGCATATTCCAAGGCGATAGAAGAGCGTTACCGTTTCTTCAGCTTCGGCGACGCGATGTTGATCGAGTGAAGTGTGCAAATAAAAGAGCGTTTATACCGGATTATATATCGGCCAAAAAGTACCGAGCGGATTATGAACAGAGGAAATGTCGCTCATACAGGCAATGATAGAAGCGAGAAAAGAATCCGGACTGACACAAAAGAAAGAGGAAAAGAATGTTTGAAGTTTTAAAGCAGGAAAAAAGCGCGAGGCGCGGAAGGTTCACCTGTCCGCACGGAGTGGTGGAGACGCCGGTATTTATGAACGTCGGCACAGCCGCGGCGATTAAGGGCGGACTGGACTCTGAGGACTTGAAGGAATTGGGCTGTCAGATCGAGCTTTCAAATACATATCACCTTCACGTGCGCCCGGGCGACGATGTGATATATGAAATGGGCGGAGTACGCGCCTTTATGAACTGGCAGGGGCCGGTCCTCACCGACAGCGGCGGTTTTCAGGTATTTTCGCTCGCGGACCTTCGAAAGATAAAGGAGGAGGGCGTGTCATTTAAATCGCATATCGACGGGAAGAGCATATTTATGGGCCCGGAGGAGAGCATGCGCATTCAGTCGCACCTTGCCTCCACCATCGCGATGGCGTTTGACGAGTGCATCGAAAACCCTTCGCCATATGACTATGTGAAAAACTCCATCGAGAGGACGACGCGCTGGCTCTATCGCTGTAAGGCGGAGTTAGACAGATTAAATTCGCTTCCCGAGACGATCAATAAAGAGCAGATGCTTTTCGGAATCAACCAGGGCGGAACGTATAGCGATCTTCGTATCGAGCATATGAAGGCGATCGCCGAGCTTGATCTTCCGGGCTATGCGATCGGCGGCCTTGCGGTCGGCGAGAGCGCCGAGGAGATGTATGACATAATCGAGCATGTCGAGCCCTTTATGCCGAAGGATAAACCGAGGTATCTGATGGGCGTCGGCACTCCGGTCAACATTATCGAGGCGGTATGGCGCGGAGTGGACTTTTTCGACTGCGTTATGCCGTCGCGTAACGCGCGCCACGGGCTTTTATTTACGAGCCGTGGAATCGTAAACTTAAACAATAATAAATATCTTAAGGACACGTCTCCGATCGACCCGGAATGTGGCTGCCCGGCGTGCAGAAACCATTCCAAGGGCTATATAAGGCACCTTTTGAAGGCGAAGGAAATGCTCGGAATGCGCCTTTGCGTTCAGCATAATATCTATTTTTACAATAAGCTTGCTTCCGACATCAGACAGGCGCTTGACGAGGGTCGGTTTGAGGCCTTCAGAAACGAGAAAATCCCGGTATATTCAAAAAGAGCCTAAAAAATGCTTGCAAATGGCACCGCAGTGTGTTAGAATAACCCTAAAGGCTTAAATTCGGAGGGGCAAAATGGAAAGATTTATGCTCGGAGTTTCCACCGCGTCATGCGGCAGGGCGGACAGAGATGTGTTTTATGAATATAAAAACGCCGGCATCGGGGCGATGGAAATATCGCTTTCGCCGGAAAAAACGGCGGAGCTTGACCCGGACGGGATAAGAAGATTGTCTTTAGAGACCGGAGTTGAAGTCTGGTCGTTCCATCTGCCGTTTTACCCGTTTGAGACGAATAATATCGCAAGCCCGGATCGCGAAGTGCGGAAAAATTCCGTCCTGATTCAAACAGAATGCATCAAAAAGGCGGCCATGACCGGCGCAAAGATCGCGGTCATTCACCCGAGCGCGGAGCCGAACCCCGAAAATGAGCGGGCGGAGCGCTTAAATTGCGCGAAGGAGTCCCTCGCACTTCTTTCGGCTGTTGCGGCAAAAAACGGGATGATTCTTGCGGTCGAGGATCTTCCGAGAACCTGCCTTGGCAACAGCGCAGAGGAGATAAAGGATTTAATAAGTGCGGACGAAAGGCTCAGGGTCTGCTTTGATACAAACCATCTTCTGATCGGCGATAATGTTGAGTTTGTCCGCGCGCTGGGCGAAAAAATAGTGACGGTGCATATATCGGACTATGACTTTTCGGACGAGAGGCACTGGCTTCCCTTTGAGGGCAAAAACGACTGGGACAAGATCATAGGCGCGCTTTGCGATGTGGGATATTCGGGGCCCTTTATGTATGAGGTTTCGCTTTCGGACGACCCGGAGGACGGAAAAAGGCCGCATAAATTTTCGGACTATCTTACAAATTACAAAAAGTGTACAGACCGGATAAAAACCGAAAAACGGTGACCGGTTAATATAAAAAACGGAGGTAAAAGTTATGATGACAGTTTACGCAGCAGGAGAATCAACGGCGGCTGCAGCAGGAACAGCGGCAGGCAGCCAGTGGTCGAGCCTCATTATTATGGTGGCGATCTTTGCGGTATTTTATTTCGTGCTCATTCTTCCCCAGAAGAAGCAGGAGAAAAAACAGCGCGCAATGATCGACGCGATAAAGCCCGGCGACGAGATCATCACGATCGGCGGAATTTACGGCAAGGTTCAGACCGTTAAGGACGATTATGTTGTTATCGAGTCGACCGCGGACAAGACAAAGATCAAGCTCGCAAAGTCCTCTATCAGCAAGTGCCTGACAGAGCATGACGAGCCGGAGGCAAAATAAGAATAAAATTAACCTTCTCTGAATAACACTATACAGAGGAGGTTTTTTTATGACTGATAATGAAAGAGCGGGAAAAAGTCTTTTTATATACACCCTGTCCAAAGGGCTTTTAACCGCACTCGTTTTGACAGGCGTTTTATTGCTCGTTCTTGCCGCGGCATATCTTATCGGCGATATGGCGGATAATCTGGCGCGCGCACTTGTGACGGCGTCTTCGGTATTCTCTGTATTTTTGTCGTCTCTTCTGGGCGGCAGAAAATTAAGAAGCAGGGGGCTTTTCTTGGGTGTCGCGCTCGCGGTCTTATATGCGCTCGTGCTCTATCTCACGGGATTTTTGGCGTTTGGCTTTCCGGGTTTTTCAAAGGGCGTGCTTCCCACCGCGGCGCTCCTTGCCCTGGGCGGAGCTTTGGGCGGCATAATCGGAGTGAACATTCGGGGCAGAAGATAAGATTTTCACATAAAAAAGAAGGGTTTTTAACAAAAATCCTTCTTTTTTGTGTGTTTTAATAAAATTTTAGTTGACTTAAACCGCCGGAAGGTCTATAATAGATATGCTATACATTTTTTTAGGAGGAGAAAGCATGAGAGCAAAAAACATAATTGCATTTCTGCTGATCGCCGCCGTAATTTTTATGGCTTGCTACGTTTGCGTGTTTGACGTAACGATCGGCGATTACAGATTCCCGGATGCTCTTGATGAGGAGTACGGAATTAAGCAGGGACTCGACCTTGTCGGAGGCTCGCTTATAGAATTTAAGGCGGAAGAGGGAGTAATTCCCACATCCGAACAGATGGAAACGGTTACCTCCATTATGAGAAACCGTTTGGACAGCCAGAGCTATTTTGACGCGACAGTTGCCGTTCAGGGCGATGATACCGTCAGAATCGAGATCCCGAATATCGACGATCCGTCTGAGGCTGTTTCGATCCTCGGTTCGACCGCTCAGCTGACGTTCCGCGACTACCAGGGCAATGTCCTGATGGACGGATCGGACGAGTATGTCAAGGACGCGAAGATGAACTACGGCCAGATCTCGGAGACGAGCGGCTCGCAGTATTTCGTAACGCTTGAGCTTACCGCAGAGGGAAGAGCGGCATTTCGTGACGCGACAAGCACGGTACTTAACTATCAGTCGGATAACAACAACTATATCGCAATTTATCTTGACGATAAGGCTGTATCCGAACCGAGAGTTTCCGAGGTTATCGACTCGGAGAGCTGCGTTATAACAGGTAACTTCGATAAGGATTCGGCAAACACGCTTGCCGCACAGATCAGAAGCGGTCAGCTTCCCTTTAAGCTTGAGGTTTCTCAGCTTCAGAGCGTCGGCCCGACCTTGGGTGACGAGGCACTTTCAAAGAGCCTTATCGCCGGCGGAATCGGCATTCTTTTGGTCATCATCTTCATGATCGCGATATACCGCCTTGCAGGCGTTGTCGCATCTATCAGCCTTTGCGCATACACGAACCTGGTTGTAATCATTTTGATCAGAATCGGCGCGACGCTGACACTTTCGGGTATCGCAGGTCTTGTTCTTTCAATCGGTATGGCGGTTGACGCAGACTGTATTATATTTGAAAGACTCAAAGAAGAGCTTAAGACCGGCAAGACTGTCGGCGCGTCCATCGACTCTGCGTTTAACAGAGCTATGATCGCGATATTCGACGCAAACATCACAACAATGATTGCCGCGGTCGTTCTTTATATGTTCGGCACAGGCTCAATAAAGGGCTTCGCCGTAACGCTCGGTGTTGGTACACTTGTAAGCTTCTTTACTGCTATAATCCTGACAAAGATTATAGTTAAGCTTCTTGTAAACGGATTTGGTATAAAGAGTTCCGGCTGGTTCGGCGTGAAAAGGGGTGCGGTAAATGAAACAGTTTAAGTATACCGAAAAGAGCAAATATTTTGCTATCGTATCATTGGTTTTGGTTATTGTCGGAGTTATCGGACTTCTGATCCACGGCGGTCTTTCCTACGGTATTGACTTCACGGGCGGTACTACGATCCAGCTTGATATGCAGGGCGCGGACTTCTCGACGGACGATATAGAGTCGATCGTTTCGGGCATCATCGGCGAGGGCGACGTTCAGGCACAGCTTGTTGACGGCGGACAGTCGGTTTCGATAAAGACGATCGAGCTTCCGTATTCTGAAGGCGGATCGAACGAAAAGCTTGACAGCATTTTCTCCGAGATCGAGGAAAAGTACAACATCACGATCCCCGCAAGCGAGAGAAATGTGACGACGATCAGCGCCGGCACAAGTAAAAAGATCCTGACAGACTCGATGTATGCGGTTTTGATCGCGGTAGCGTTAATGCTTTTATACATCACGGTAAGATTCGAATTTTTATCCGGTGTTTCCGCGGTTGTCGGACTTATTCATAACATCGTTATTATGATCGGTTTCTATGCATTGTTCAAGATACCGGTAAACAATTCGTTCGTAGCGGCGATACTCACAATCGTCGGATATTCGATCAACAACACGATCGTAATTTTCGACCGTGTGCGTGAGAACCTCCGCAAGAACAAGAACGCAAGCTATGAAGAGATCGCAGATACGAGCACGGCTCAGTCATTAAACAGAACAATCAACAGCTCGATCACGACTCTTATCACGATCGGAATGCTCTATATCTTAGGCGTTAACTCGATAAGAGAGTTCGCACTTCCGATCATCATCGGTATCATCGCAGGTACCTATGCTTCCATCTTCCTTTGCGCACCGCTCTGGGTCAAGATGAAGAAAGACGTTGCAAAGCGCAGAAGAAACAAGGCGGCAAGAAAAAAGGCGCCCGGCAGAAAGAAATATGTCGGCGCTCCCAAAAAGTCGGAGCAGTAATACGATTATCGGCATCCGGCGTTGTTTGCAAGGGTTCATACCGTATCCTTGCGGCCGTATTATACGGTTAATCCGAAATAAAAGTGCACCGCAATAAGCGGTGCACTTTTTTATGAGGGAGGAATGAAAAAATGTGAAAAACGATAAATCGGGGATTACATTAAATGAGAGACCTGTAAAGGTCTGCGATCTCGGCGACGCTTGTGTCCCTCGGATTTCCGGGTCTGCACGCGTCGTCATATGCGGACTGTGCGAGGAACGGAATGTCCTCTTCCTTTACGATGTCCTTTAAGTCCTTGGGAATGTTAACGTCGGACGCTAACTTCTTGACCGCGTCGATTGCCGCACGGCGGAACTCGGACTCCGTCATATTCTCCGTTCCGGGCACGCCCATTGCCGCGGCAATGTAGCGGTACTTTTCGCCGGTCGCCGGCGCGTTATATTCCATGACCGTGGGAAGAATGATCGCGTTCGCAACACCGTGAGGCGTGTTATAGAGCGCGCCTAAGGGGTGAGCCATCGAATGCACGATTCCGAGGCCGACATTGGAGAAGCCCATTCCGGCAACATACTGTCCGAGCGCCATACCTTCGCGCCCTTCGGGCGTATTTGCGACCGCGCCGCGCAGAGTACGAGAGATGATCTCGATCGCCTTTAAGTGGAACATATCGGAAAGTGCCCATGCGCCCTTTGTGATGTAGCCCTCGATCGCGTGGGTCAGCGCGTCCATTCCGGTCGCCGCTGTGAGTGACGGGGGCATCGACGACATCATATCCGGGTCGATAACGGCGATGACCGGAATATCGTGAACATCCACGCACACCATCTTGCGGTGCTTTTCCTCGTCGGTGATTACGTAGTTTATGGTGACCTCGGCCGCCGTGCCGGCAGTTGTGGGAACGGCGATGATCGGAACAGCCTTGTTTTTGGTGGGAGCAACGCCCTCTAAGCTTCTGACATCGGCAAATTCGGGGTTGTTGATGATGATGCCGATAGCCTTTGACGTGTCCATCGCCGAGCCGCCGCCGACCGCGATGAGCGCGTCCGCTCCGAACGCCTTGAAGGCCGCAACACCGTCTTTAACATTTGTGATGGTCGGGTTTGCCTGAAGGCTTGAGAAAACCGAATAGGAGATCTTTTCCCGATCCAGAATATCTGTCACTTTGGAGGTGACGCCGAATTTTAGAAGTCCGGGGTCAGTAACGACTAATATTTTCTTAAAGCCCCGTGCCCTGATCTCGTCGGGAATGGAATTTATCGCCCCGGCGCCGTGATATGAGGTTTCGTTTAAAATAAATCTGTTTACCATTAAAAACAACTCCTTTTTTTATTGGGGGATCGTTTTCTCCCTTCGCCTTAATAATATAATAAACCGGCGGATAAGTCAATGGATATGCGGTGAACAAATTGTTAATTTTTTGTCAATAAAGCGCGAAAAAAGTCCCGCGGATTTAGCCGTCCCGTAATAAAAAAGTAAAACCATTACTTCCTTATCACAGGCCGGCTTTCCGCGGGACTTTTATTACTTTAACTCCCTTGCGCCGTCGCCGATATCGAAGATATAGAACGAAGCCTCGTAGCCGATCTTGTCCTTATAGATCTTGCCGACAGTCTCGATGAAGTTATCGATAGCGTCATTTTTAACGATGCTGACGGTGCAGCCGCCGAAGCCGCCGCCCGTCATTCTGCTTCCGATAACGCCGGGAACGCCCTGCGCCGTCTCAGCAAGCGTGTCAAGCTCCTCGCCCGTGACCTCGAAAAGGTCGCGAAGCGATGCGTGCGACTGGTTCATAAACTGGCCGAACGCCTTAATGTCGCCCTCTTTTAACGCCTTGACCGACTTTAACACGCGGTCGTCCTCGTAAATAACGTGGGTAACTCTTCTCTTGACTGTCTCGTCGCTTATCGCGTCCTTATGAGCCTCGAACTCCTCGGGAGTGATTTCGCCCAAGCAGTTTTTTCCGGGCATTACCTTTTTAAGGTCGGCAAAGCCCTGTTCGCACTGGCTTCTTCTCTCGTTATATTTCGAAGCGCCGAGCTTGTGCTTTTTGTTCGTGTTAGACAAAACGAGCTTGCAGTCGCCCAGCTCGACGGGAACGAGCTCGTACTTGAGCGTGTCGCACTGTAAGAAGATCGCCATGTTCGCCTTGCCGTTTGCCGATGCGAACTGATCCATGATTCCGCAGTTTACGCCGGCATAGTTGTGCTCCGCCCTCTGACCGATCAAAGCCATTTCGGTCTTCGTCGCTTCTTTGCCGCCTGCTTCCGCGGAGAAGGACGAAAATACGCACGCGGTCGCAACTTCAATCGCCGCGGAGGAGGAAAGGCCGCCGCCGTGGGGCACACCGTCCTCATAGAGCATATCCGCTCCGGTCAAGGTGTAGCCGTCCTTCATCATCTCGTCAATAATGCCGGCCTGATAGTTTCCGTAGTGAAGGTCTTTGTAATCGCCGATCTTGTCCATATCAAGAGTCACAACATCGGGAAGATCCGTCGCCTTAATGCGGACGGTGCGGTCGGAGCGCTTTCTCACCGCGATGGTGGTCGACGCGCTGATAGCCGCCGGGAAAACGTATCCTCCGCTGTAGTCTGTATGCTCGCCGATCAGGTTAACACGGCCGGGCGAGGTGAAAAAGCGGATCTCGCCGCCGTCGCCGTACAGTTTTATAAATTCGGACTTTAAAAGTTCAAGGTCTGCCATTTTGTACACGTCCTTTCAAAAAAATAAATATTCATTTTAAGTATAACACGGGAAACAAAAAATTTCAACTTATTTTCTTATTTTACTTGTGTAAATTTCTATTTTGTTTTATAATATATGCAAGAAGACTTGCCATAGCAAGTCTTTGAGGCTGTCGCCTCTTCGCATTTCATGCGACTTGCATCATTGACGGCTTCGTAAAAATGCCATTGCAAGCAAGCATTTTTACTCATGGTATAATATATGAAGAAGACTTGCCATAGCAAGTCTTTGAGGCTGTCGCCTTTTCGCATTTCATGCGACTTGCATCATTGACGGCTTCGTAAAAATGCCATTGCAAGCAAGCATTTTTACTCATGGTATAATATATGAAGAAGACTTGC
>ERZ824480.3512-NODE-3512-length-10583-cov-3.837576_pt1 | contig 10583 bp, 11 predicted proteins | sample MGYA00519861_ERZ824480 | MGnify/ENA primary metagenome ERZ824480 (study PRJEB31778, sample SAMEA3449152) | human gut metagenome | biome: human gut; feature: human-associated habitat; material: faeces | place: United Kingdom | collected 2010/2012 ...
ACACCGCCGAGTTCGCGATCCCCGGCCTTGACGACGAGTTCCGCGTCATCGTGTCCCCGTGGATCCTCTCCTCGCTGATCACCGATCGCCTTGCCGCTTACTACGAGACGGTCACCAAGCACAACCTCAACTACCGTCGTTACTATCACCAGTTCGATTACTAAGAGCAAATAACGTTTGTGTAATTGGGCCTCGCTCCTATATGGAACGGGGCCCCGTTTGGGTTGGAGAGTAATTATGAGCTACCCCCAGCTTGCCGTTATGAATATCAGCCATCGCTACTTTGATCTTGAGGAGTTCTTTTCTTCGGCGTCGGCTTCGGGCTACACGTGTTGCGAGCTTTGGACCGGGGCGATGCATCTGTATGTCGATTGCCATGGATACGATTCGCTCGAGCAGGTGCGGGAGCTGTCGCAGCGGTATGGGGTTCGGATTGTGGGGCTTTGTCCCGAACAGAACAACCCCAAGCCGTGGAATATCGCGGCGCGCGGGAATGAGGCGCGTGCCCGCACGCTCGCGTACTTTAAGAACGTTGTGGATATTGCGGCGGAACTTGGAGCCGAGCAGGTCATGGTCTCGAGTGGCTGGGCATTTTTGAACGAGCCGATCGAGGACGCGTGGGGTCGCAGCGCCTCGATGCTGCGTGCGATTGCCGAGCATGCGGGAGAGCGCGGCGTGCGACTGGTGCTCGAGGCCCTACAGCCGGTTGAGTCGATGATCGTGAACTCGGCAGCCGATACGAAGCGCATGATCGAGGCGGTTGATCATCCGGCACTGAAGGCGTGTCTGGATTTGGGCGCTATGGCGGTGGCGGGGGATACCATCGACGATTATTTCGATCTGCTTGGCGATGATGTCGCCCACGTGCATTTTGTCGATGTTGCGGCAGACGGCACGACGCATCTTGCCTGGGGTGATGGCGACCGCGATATGCGCGCCGACCTGGATAGGCTGGTGGCGCGCGGCTATCGCGGAGTTGTTTCGGCCGAGACCTATGACTGGCGCTATTTTGCCGACCCCGCAGCTGCCGATGCGCAGGTAATGGCAGAGTATCGTCGTGCGATTGGCGCCTAGGTGGGGTTGGGTTGCAGCAATCTGCCCTATGTTTCCAAATGAATACGGTGTGAGCGGCTGCGACGGATTTTCCCCGCAAGCACTCTAGTATGCTAAAGTACCCAGAAGACCGGCGGAGCTCTGCCGGTCTTCTGTTCTATATGAAACACAGCATGAGGAGGCTCACCAGATGACGGCCACACCGTGGGGATTCCGGGACATATTGCCCGAGGAGGCTCAGGCGCGCGAGGAGATTGCGCTGACGGTGAAGGGCTGCTTCAGGGAGCATCATTACCTTCCGGTCGAGACGCCGCTACTCGAGGACAAGGGCTCGCTCGAGGAAGGCGGCCGCATTGCGGACACGCCGTTTAAGCTCTTTGATGACGACGGTCGCCTGCTGGTGGTCCGTCCCGACAACACGCTGCCGATCGTTCGCCTGGTTTCGACTCGCATGCGCGCGGCCGATCTGCCGCTGCGCCTGCGCTACGAGGCGCCGGTGGTTCGCGAGTGTCAGCGCAATGCCGGCGGCTCGCGCCAGTTTACACAGCTGGGCTTTGAGCTTATCGGTGCGGGCGATACCGCGGGCGATGTCGAGATTGTCTCGCTCGTGGCCGAGGCGGTGCGCAAGCTGGCGCTGCCCGATGCACGCATTATCGCAGGTAGCGTGCGTCCGTTTAAGGAGCTGCTCGCGGCGTGCGAGGATCGCGAACTGGCTGCCGAGGCATTGCGTTGTGTGCACGCCAACGACTTCGTGGGCCTCGATGCCCGCGTGACGAAAAGCACCGAGTCCGAGGCCGTTAAGGCCGCCATTAGCGAGCTGCCGCGCCTGCACGGTGGTGCCGAGGTGCTCGACCGCGTCGACGCGCTGCTGGCGGCGGCGGGCATTGTTGCGCCGCTCACGCGCGAGCTGCGTGCCCTGGTCGAGGGCCTGGCTCCCGAGGACGCCCAGGTGCTGGCCTTCGACTTCTCCATCATGAACTCGTTTGATTACTACACGGGCCTGGTCTTTAAGGCCTATGCCGGTGGCCTGCCCGATCCGGTGGGTTCGGGCGGACGCTACGACTCCATCTTTACCGGTGCATTTGGCGACGGCATCGAGGTGCCGGCGGCGGGCTTCGCCTTTTCGCTTGAGCGCCTGGAGGCCGCGCGCACCTCTGCCGAGGACGCTGCCCCCGATGGCGATCACGCCGTGGGCCGTGGCGCCGAGGGTCCGCTGCGCATCGCCGTGCCCAAGGGCTCGCTCAAGGCCGACACGCTCGACGTGCTCGAGGCCGCGGGCTTGGACGTCTCTGAGCTGCGCGACCCCGGCCGTCACCTCATCGTGCGCGGCCGCGACACGCGTGCCGGTGAGGGCACGGTCGGCGATATCGAGTTTGTCATCGTGCGTCCCAGCGACGCGCCCGCCTTTGTGGGCTGCGGCGGCGCCGACTGCGGCATCTGCGGCTGGGACTCGCTTATCGAGGCCGACCTCAACCTGCTGCAGCTGGTCGACCTGGCCTACGGCCTGTGCACGTTTATCGAGGCGGAGCCCGCATGGTGCGCCGGCCAGGCCGAGCGCAACTACGCCCGCCGCGGGTCGCTTCGTGTGGCCACCAAGTACCCGCGCATCGCGAGCGCCTGGTATGCCGAGCGCGGCGTGAATGCCGATATCGTCTCGCTGCACGGCAACATCGAGCTGGGCCCCATCGTCGGCATGACCGACCGCATCGTGGACATTACCGCCACGGGTGCCACCCTGCGCGATAACGATTTGGTTATCACCGGTCGCATCATGGACTGTACGGCCCGATTCTTCGTCAACCCTGGTGCCGCGCGTTTGGATCCGCGCGTGCGCAACTTGGCCGATCGCTTGGCGGCAGTCGTGAAGGGCAAGCATTTTGAGCCCGTCGCGGGCTCGGCACAATAGCGCGAGCACACACGGGCGTCCCAACGTCTGGGCTGCGGGCCGATCGGCGCCGCTGCCCGGCCTCTCGTTTTTCGAACACAACCTCGACCGATAGGGGATACCGATATGAAGACCATCAAGCTTGCTCCCGGCGAGCGCCTCGTTACCAACCAGCTCAACCGCAAGGGTGTGCTGCCGCAAAACATCGTCGACGCTGCCCGCGATATCGTGGCCGATGTGCGCGCCAACGGCGATGCCGCGGTGCGCGATTGCTGTCAGCGTTTTGACGGCGTTGAGCTGCAGAGCTTCCGTCTGCCGCAAGAGCAGATCGATGCCGCGCTCGAAGGCCTCGACCCCGCGTTTGTCGCGGCGCTCGAGAAGGCCGCGCGCCAGATTCGTGAGTTCCACCAGCGCGAGGTCGAGCAGAGCTGGTTTACCACGCGCCCGGACGGCACGATGCTCGGCGTTAAGGTGACCCCGCTCGCGGCGGCTGGCATCTATGTGCCGGGCGGTCGCGCGCAGTACCCCTCCACGGTGCTCATGAATGCCATTCCCGCCAAGGTTGCCGGCGTCAAGCGCGTGGTCATGGTGACCCCGCCGCAAAAGGACGGCCTGATCAGCCCTTACACGCTTGCCGCGGCAAAGCTCGGCGGCGTGGACGAAATCTATATGGTGGGCGGCGCTCAGGCTGTAGCCGCGCTGGCGTACGGTACCGAGACCATTCCGCGCGTCGACAAAATCACCGGTCCGGGTAACGCTTTTGTTGCCTCTGCCAAGCAGATCGTCTCGGGCGACGTGGGAATCGACATGGTCGCCGGCCCGTCCGAGGTCTGCGTGCTGGCCGATGCTACGGCCAAGCCCATGGTGGTCGCGGCCGACCTGATGGCTCAGGCCGAGCACGATCCGCTGGCAGCCTGCTATCTGGTGACCTGCGACGAGCAGTTTGCGCGCGAGGTCGAGGCGGGTATCGACATCCTGGTGGCGCAGTCGCCGCGTGCCGAGATCACGCGTGCCTCGCTCGACAACGAAGGCACCATTGTAGTGGCCGCCGACATGGCCGCTGCCGTCGAGGCGGTGAACATCGTGGCGCCCGAGCACCTGGAGCTGCACTGTAAGGATGCGATGGGCCTGCTCGGCGGCATTCGCAACGCCGGCGCCATCTTTGTGGGCGCTTGGAGCTCCGAGCCGCTCGGCGATTATGTTGCCGGTCCCAACCACACGCTGCCAACCGGCGGCACGGCCATGTTCTCCAACCCGCTTTCGGTCGAAGAGTTCGTCAAGCGCTCGAGTGTCATTTGCTATACGCCCGAAGGCCTGCTCTCCGACGCTCCCGCCACACAGCGTCTGGCCGAGGCCGAGGGCCTGTGGGCACACGCGCTCTCTGCCGCTCTGCGTCGCCGTGTGCTGGAGCAGGGCGAGGATGCCGTGAGTGCCGAGTCTCTGGCCGCGGCCGACCTGACCAAGGTCGCCTGGCCGGGCGACGCCGTGGCGACGGTCGCCGAGGGTGTGGACCTGGCGGCTGCGGGCGCGGATGGCGCTGGCGCGACCGGCGAGGAGGCCTAATATGGCCGAACTCACGCCGCGCATGAAGGAGCTCGTCCAGCCCTACTTGGCCGGTATTGAGCCCTACGATCCCAACTTTACGCCCACGCGCATCAATCTTTCGGCCAACGAGAACACCTATCCCGTGCCCGTTGGCGTGCGCGAGGCGATCGACGCGGCCTTGGCTGCCACGCCGCTCAACCGCTACCCCGATCCCATGTCCAACGAGCTGCGCGACGAGCTGGCTGCTTGGCATGGCGTGACGCGTGAGAACATCTGCGTGGGCAACGGCGGCGACGAGCTGCTCTATAACTACCTGCTGGCGTTTGGCGGCGCGGGGCGGACTCTGCTTAACTGCCCGCCGTGCTTTAGCGAGTACGCGTTCTTTGCGTCGCTCTGCCAGACCGACGTGCGCGACGTGTGGCGCGACCCGGCGACCTTTGAGCTCGACCAGGCGGCGGTGCTTGCGGCGGCTCCCGAGTGCGATCTGGCAATCGTGACCTCGCCCAACAATCCCACGGGCGACGTGGCGCCGCTCGACTTTGTCGCGGCGCTGTGCGATGCGTGCTCCGGCATGGTCATGGTCGACGAGGCCTACGTTGAGTTTGCGGACGATTCGTTTGGCGCGGCCACCACGGCGCAGGGGCTTATCGCCGAGCATCCCAACCTGGTGATTCTGCATACGCTGTCCAAGGCGTTTGGCGCCGCCGGCACGCGTCTGGGCTATGTGATCGCGGCGCCCGAGGTCATCGATGTGTTTGCGGCGATTCGTCAGATCTACTCGGTTAACGTGCTGAGCCAGGCCGCCGCGCTTGCCTGCGTGCGTGCCCGCGATGCGTACGCACCCGTGGTGGCACAGGTTGCATCCGAGCGCGAGCGCGAACTGTGTGCCCTGCACGCAATGGCTGCCGAGGGTCTGCCCGTGGAGGCGTGGCCGAGCGCGGCGAACTTTGTGCTCGTGCGCACGCCGCATGCCACACGCGTGCGCGAGCGTCTGCGCGACGAGTATTCGATTTTGGTGCGCGACTTTAGCTACGCGCCGGGGCTCGCGGATTGCCTACGCATTACCGTGGGAACCCCGCAGGAAAACGACGAGGTGCTGGCTGCGTTTGCCGCGCTGGTGAAGGAGGAGATGTAGATGGACCGCTATGCTGAGGTAACCCGCAAGACGGGCGAGACCGACATTGTCGTAAAGCTCGACTTGGACGGATCTGGCGTGTGCGATATCTCGACCGGCGTGCCGTTTTTCGATCACATGCTCAACGCTTTTGGCCGCCATGGTCTGTTCGATCTGACGGTGCACGCGGTGGGCGACGTCGAGGTCGATGCGCATCACACCGTCGAGGACACGGGCATCGTGCTGGGCGAGGCGTTTTGCCAGGCGCTGGGCGACAAGGCGGGCATTACACGCTTTGCCGACGCGGCGATCGCCATGGACGAGACGCTCGTGATGGCTGCTGTTGATATTTCGGGCCGCGGGCAGGCCTACTGCGAGCTGCCCGTGCCGACTGAGCGCGTGGGCAGCTTCGATACCGAGCTGGCCGTCGAGTTCTTCTACGCCTTTGCGCGCGACGCCAAGCTCACGCTGCACGTGCGCGAGCTGGCGGGCGGCAACTCGCACCACATTATCGAGGCCGCTTTTAAGGCCGTGGGCCGCACGATGCGCCGCGCCTGTGAGCTGGACCCCCGCGTGCAGGGCATTCCCAGCACCAAGGGCTCGCTGTAACCGCCACAAAGGGACAGGTTTTGAATTGAAAAAGGGAGGGTCGCGTGGGCGAACCGAAGATCGTGGTGGTCGACTACCACAAGGGCAACTTGTCTAGCGTTGCGCGTGGGCTTGCGCGCGCCGGTGCCGCCGCCTGCACGTCGGACGATCCGGAGCAGATCCGCCGCGCCGACGGCCTGGTCATCCCGGGCGTGGGCGCGTTCTATGACGCGATCGCCTTTATGCGCCAGAGCGGCGAGGCGGACGCGGTGCTCGATGCCGTCGCCGCTGGAACTCCGCTGCTCGGCGTCTGCCTGGGTCTTCAACTGTTTTTTGAGCGCGGCAACGAGGGCGTGCCTGCGGACGAGGGCGCGGTCGCCGACGGCAACGCCTCCGAGCAGGCTGGCGGTCCCTGGGTCGATGGCCTGGGTATTATGCGCGGCTCGTGCACACGCTTGGAGTCGAGCCGCCTGAAGGTGCCGCACGTGGGCTGGGACCAGGTGCACATGACGCCCGCCGGCGCGGCCGATCCGCTGCTTGCTGGTTTTGCCGAGGGTGCCAACATGTACTTCACCCACAGTTATGCGGTGGCCGACGACGCCGATGCCGCCGATGTGCTGGCGCGCACGCACTATACGCGGAGCTTCCCGTGCATCGTGCGCCATGGCAACGTGTGGGGCTGCCAGTTCCATCCCGAGAAATCCTCCGCGCTGGGTCAGCGCATCCTTAAGAACTTCGTCAACATCGTCGAGGAGGCTGGCCGATGATCCTGTTTCCCGCAATCGATCTGATCGGCGGCAAGGTCGTACGCCTGGAGCGTGGCGACCGCAGCCGCTGCAAGGTATATTCCGACGACCCCGTGGCCGTTGCTCGCTCCTTTGCCGAGCAGGGCGCGAGCTGGGTGCACGCCGTCGACCTGTCCGCTGCCTTTGGCGAGGACGAGGACGCGTGCGCTGCCAACTCGGCGGTGATTAAGGCCATCTGCGGTGTCGACGGTCTATCCGTGGACGTGGGCGGCGGCGTCCGCTCGCTTGCACGCATCGACGAGCTGGCCGGCTACGGCGCTCGACGCATTGCACTGGGCACCGTGCTCGTGACCGAGCCGGGTTTTGCCGAAGTGGCAGCCCAAGGCTTTGGCGAGTTGCTGGTGGCAGACATCGCCGCGCGACGGTCAGGTCAAGGTGAATGGCTGGCGCGACGGCGCGGGTGTGGCGCTCGACGATGCCGTGGCGCAGCTTTCCGAGCTGGGCTTTAAGCATCTGGTGTATACCGACATCGCGCGCGATGGCATGCAGGCGGGCATCGATGTGGCGGCGTATCGCCATGTTGCCAAGGTCGCGGGCTTTCCTGTCGTGGCTTCGGGTGGCATCTCGACGCTCGACGACATTCCCGCGGTGGGTGGGGGCGCGATTGAAGGTGCCATCACCGGTCGCGCGCTCTACGAGGGCAACTTTACGCTGGCCCAGGCGCTGGCCGCCGCCCGAGGGGAGGAGTAACCCATGCTTACCAAACGCGTGATTCCCTGCCTGGACGTCAAGGACGGCCGTGTGGTCAAGGGCGTCAACTTTGTGAGCTTGCGCGATGCGGGCGATCCGGTGGAGCTGGCGCGCGCCTACGACCGCGAGGGTGCGGACGAGGTTGTCTTCCTGGACATTACCGCCACGAGCGACAACCGTGCGACGACTATCGAGATGGCGGCGCATGCAGCCGAGGAGCTCGCTATTCCCTATACCGTGGGCGGCGGTTTCCGCGACTTGGCGGGCATGCGGACCATGGTTGCCGCCGGCGCCGACAAGGTGTCGCTTAACTCTGCCGCCGTGCGCGATCCGTCGTTGATCAGCCAAGCCGCCGCGGCGTTTGGCAGCCAGGCCGTGGTCGTGGCGATCGATGCCAAGCGCGTCGGTTTGCCCGGCGCATCCGGTGCCGACAAGTGGGAAGTCTTTACCGCAGGAGGCCGCAACGCCACGGGTATCGACTCGGTGGCGTGGGCCGAGGAGGCGGCTCGTCGCGGCGCCGGCGAGATCTTGTTGACCAGCATGGACCGCGACGGCACCAAGGCCGGCTTTGACCTGGCGCTCACCCGCGCCGTGGCGCGCGCGGTGCCGATTCCGGTGATCGCAAGCGGCGGCGTGGGCACGCTCGAGCATTTCGCCGAGGGTGTGATTGAGGGCGAGGCTGACGCCGTACTGGCGGCCAGCGTCTTTCACTTTGGGACGTTAAGCATTCGCCAGGTGAAGGAGTATATGGCCTCTCAAGGTATTCCTGTGAGGCTGGACTTCTAATGCTGCGGCTTGCCCAGGCACCCGACCTTCCGGCTCCAACCCTCCTCGCGTACTTAAGTACGCGTCGTCGGGCTTGTCGCTCGGAATCTCGGGCACCTGGACAACCCTCGCCGACCGGCGATGTTTAAATTGGGGAATTGAAATGAGAGAAATTACTACTCCAGCGGATCTTAAATACGATGCCAACGGGCTGATTCCTTGTGTGGTTCAGCAATATGACACCGGCGAGGTGCTTATGGTTGCCTGGATGAATGAGGAATCGGTGGGGCTGACGCTCAAGACCGGTACCACGTGGTTTTGGAGCCGTAGCCGCCAGGAGCTCTGGAACAAGGGCGCGACGAGCGGCAACATGCAGGAGGTCAAGGAGCTCTGGGCCGACTGCGATAGCGATACGCTGCTGGTCAAGGTCGACTCGCCGGGCCCGGCCTGCCATACCGGCAACCGTACCTGCTTCTTCAAGAAACTCGCGTAGGGCGGGCGCTCGATTAGACGCTCGGCCACCAGAAAGGATTGAACCATGGGTGTGCGCACCGCAAACGTTCAGGATGGAAATATCGGTGAGACGCTGACGGGGCTCGCCGAGGTGATTCACGGTCGTCGTGATGCATCGCCGCAGGAGAGCTATACCGCGCGTCTGCTGACCGACGTCGAGGACGAGCTGCTCAAGAAGCTTGCCGAGGAGTCGAGCGAAGTGATCATGGCCTGCAAGGATAACGATCACGATCACATCCGCTACGAGGCCGGCGACCTGGTCTACCACCTGCTCGTAACCCTTGAGCGCTACGGTATCACCCTCGACGAGCTTGCCGGCGAACTCAACGCCCGCCGCCACTAGTCGTTTGGGACAGTCTTTGTTGGTGTGACGGGGTCATGGAAGTTGCGGTGAAATAGGGACTGTTTAAGCGCTTCATCAAGCAATCCCTATTTCACCGCAACTTATGAAGGGATGGCTAGGCGAGGGGCGTGGATTCCCATTCGCCGGTGGCGTGGGGGATGTCGAAGGTTCGATAACCGCAGTCGTAGGCGTGCGCCTGGGCCTCGCGGATGTTCCAGCAGATATCGCAGGCGCGGTGCGCGTCCGAGCCAAAGGTGATCGGCACTTCGGCATGGGCAAAGCAGCGCAAAAGACCGGTTGCGGGGTAGTAGTCGCCCAAGCCCTTGCGCGGTGCGGCCGTCGAGACCTCAACGCGGCGGCCCGTATCGTGCGCGCACTCTGCCATCTGCTGCCAAAACGGTGCGGGGTCAAAATCGGGCGCAAAGCCTTCCTTCGAAAAGCGCATGACCAGGTCGGGGTGAGCCATCACATCAAAGTTGAGCGGGCTCTCGCAGGCGCGGCACCAGTCATCGACATAGCGCTCCCACACGCCGCGTACCCCCAGGTTTTCCCAAACGTGCAGGTTGGTGTCATCGTCGATCCAGCCGCAGCGCGAATCGGGCGTATCGGGACGAGCGACGTCCTCCGTTCCCGCCGTACCCGCGGCACCGGCCATGATATCGCCTGGGTTGCCAATCCAGTGCACACTGCCCAGGCGCACGACGGCGCCCTGGGACCAGCGCTCAACCAAAGGCTCGCAGCCCTCGTACCAATCGCATTCGAAACCGTAGATAAAGGTGAGTTCTGGCGCAATCTGAGCGGCAAGATCGCGAGCGTCCTCAAAAGCCAGACGATGCGCCGGGAGGTCACCCTCAGTAACCTGCACCTCGCAGTTAGCATCCATGCTGGCGGGCAGGGTGAGATGGTCGGTCGAGACCATGACGCGGCAGCCGGCCGCAGCAGCGGCACGGACGTTGTCCTCAAACGAGGCATGCCCGTCCGAAAACGAGGTGTGGGTATGGCAATCGACCAGCGGGCACATGGGCATAGCGGCTCCTTTGCGTCAAGCGAATCCGCTTCATTGTAATGGCGCAGCTCTCAACACGCCGGGCACGCCGGGGATCGAAATCGATTGGAAAGGTTGCGCGGCGCGTGGTGCGGCCTCGCTTGCTCTCAAAACGTGTACGTCAGCCTCCAAAACCGACAAATAATGACATGTTTGGAGGCTGATGTACGCGTTTGATGGCAAGACGTAGATGTCCCGCGCGCGTTACGCGATTGTTTCGAAACGGGCGGGAAACA
>ERZ824480.3514-NODE-3514-length-10580-cov-2.942328_pt1 | contig 10580 bp, 18 predicted proteins | sample MGYA00519861_ERZ824480 | MGnify/ENA primary metagenome ERZ824480 (study PRJEB31778, sample SAMEA3449152) | human gut metagenome | biome: human gut; feature: human-associated habitat; material: faeces | place: United Kingdom | collected 2010/2012 ...
GTTCACTTTTGCCATTAGGATCATCTGTTGTTGTATCTTCTATGATGATTGTTTCTTGTTGATCCATAGAAAGATACGTGATTGTGCTCTTTGGGGATTCCCCCAGAAATAAACCCCAAGGGAATCTGAATCGCGGGAATTTACGATAATCGTTATGATAGGAATAAGGATGAAGCGCACGGTAATTAGGAGGAACGCCATTCCCGATGAGATTCTTAACAATACTTCTCTGAATGAGGCGATTTCCAGACTGCCTTCGAACTACAACTTTGAGATTCACAAGACAATCCATCGTATCACACAAGCACATGCAAAGACAGTATGTCTGCAATTCCCTGAAGGACTAGCAGTGTGAGGAAAGCGGTGGAACGTGATTTCTAGCTACGCTTGTGCAATTGCCGATATCATTCGTCATTTTACTCATGCAAGAGTCATCGTAATGGGTGATGTAACATACGGTGCATGTTGTGTTGATGATTATTCAGCAAAGCGACTTGGTGCAGATTTTATGGTTCACTATGGTCATTCCTGCTTGATTCCAATTCAGAAAACCCAAATCCCAATTCTCTATGTTTTTGTGGAGTTGCACATTAATGTGGATCATCTCGTGAAGACAATCCATGCAAATGTTCCTGAAGACCAGCGAATTGCCTTACTAGGAACGATTCAGTTTTCTCAAGCCATTCATCAAGCGGCTGCACAGCTTCAATCCTTCTATCCCGAAGTATTGATACCACAGGTGATTGCCAATGTATTGTATCATTGATAGCAAAAGCCCTTGTCACGAGGTGAAGTCTTGGGTTGCACATCACCCATAATGCCAACAACAGATTGTATGATATTTTTAGCAGATGGTCGTTTTCATATTGAGGTATTTATAATCCATTCATCTCACCTAGAGTGCCATGATCATGAATCCCTCTGTTTGTACACTTCGATATAATCCATACACGATGGAACTAACAGAAGAAGAATATGATTTGAACAAAATGCGATCTATTCGGGGTAACGAGATTGAAAAGGCAAAGAAGGCTGTTCACTGGGGCATAGTGTTAGGAACACTTGGTCGACAAGGAAATGAAATGATATTAGAACGATTGAAGACGATTCTGAAAAAGAAGAACCTTGTTTATGATGTTGTGTTACTTTCAGAAATATCGGATGCTACAGTATGAATTGAAACGATTTGTGACATCTAGCTGTCTCGAATGAAGGGTATTGATTGTTGGGTTCAAATTGCCTGTCCTCGTCTGTCGATTGACTGGGGTTCAGGCTATTCCAGGCCTCTCTTAACATGCTATGAAGCATTTGTCGCTTTAGGTGAAGCTGAGTGGACTGAACAATACCCAATGGACTGGTACAGTGCAGAAGGAGGTCCTTGGAGTAATTGTCAGAATTTCTTTGTTTGTCACAAACACAACCAATTATTATACCAACGGAAGAAGCTGATCCACAGTCGGGACATAATGGAGATATTTGGAGGTTCATTTGGAATTGCAGCCAAAGAACTGGATTGGCATATTATTTGCCACAGAGATGATGTAATAAAAACAGCCAAAATAACGTCAACAGAATAATGCATACGACTCTAGAGATTAGACATTGAGTCTGATCTCACCTTAATAAAGGTAAACATAGCAAAAATACCTGCAACAAGGGCAATTAGAAATAGAGGAATCATATAGGATTGATTCTCTCGAGTAATCAACGTTCCTAACACCTTCAATAAACACCTCTCCATATTCGTACAGAGATTGCTGCTACTACAAAACGAGTATGCCCACTAAAGATCATATCTCCAGCAGAAAAAAAGGTGGTCGGTTTAGCAAGGAAGTTAAATGCGTGTTTGAAGCCTTCGCGCAAAGTAGGATGAATGTCTACAGGATGCCCTGCTCTACCGGTAAAGGAGTTCTATGAGACATATCCAAGGATATTGATTTGTAGGACTTGAAGGACATGGATCTGAGAGACTCGTACAACAAAATGTGAGAGGTCTAAAAAAACCGGTGATTCCCAACAGCAATAAAGCTTTGCGAAGCATAAGGAAGTTATCCTTAAGAAAGAGAAGCGAAATGGTAACAGGAAGGATGAGAAGTCCCATTAGAACGTCTCCAATTGTCTTTGTGTGAATTTTTCCAATCAAAGGCAGTTCAGTCGTCTCTTTCTAGGATGAAGTGGACACCAAATACAAACATGAGGTATCCATTCAAACAAATAATCAGGAAGGGTAGACATGGGAGCTCTAGAAGTAATAGACTCGGCAGAATGAAACCGATTCATACTGATGTAGGTTCCTGCAGTCTCATAGAGTTCTGCGGCAATAAAAAAAGCGATTCCAAGCTAAGAATCAGAATAAGCAGACATTTCAACAGCTGTCGTTAAGAAGACCCGATATGCGATTCCAATAACGATAACCCCAATGACAACGATTAGCATCAGCACAAGAAGGATGATGTGAACACGTTCTACAATCAAACGTATTTATCACATTTACTCTCTGAGCGGGATACATGCACAATAATGGGTGTCCAGACAAGAGCTAAGATAAAGATAAAGAGATACAGCCAAATCGACTCCATGAATCTTCAAAACGGTGCTATGGAATAGATTCCTGTTCAAACAGCGAATGGGAGAATTGAACGATTCTACCAAACAATGACTGGAACCAACGTCGTTCTCACCGTAATCTGCATGTTTCAATCTTGAAAAAACTGTAAGATTAGAAATAATCTTGATTTATTGGAAGACTTTGCAAACTGGGTTGTGTCATTCTTTTTCTTTCTTGGTATAATGAGTGTCGGTAGTTGAATCATTTTCTGAGCTATAGAGCGACCCATTCACTGCAGGTGTTTATGTTCCACCGACGAATGTGAATACACATATACTTCAAAATGAGATATAGATGACTCCAGCAAATTTATTTCCGCAAATTGAGCCTGTTTCGGTGGAGAAAAGACTTCCACCTCCTCTTCCACCCAAAAACGTGAATCCTCGTCCTTCTCTTCCTGCAAAGCCACAGGAGCTCATTGATGAGGTAAACTACGCACGAAACTTCCCTACAATTCCTGTTTGAACTTGTGTTCCAATGCGATGTAGAATTACGAAGAACTCGCTTACGAAAATGCAACTGTTGGGAGTCAGGTCCCTTGCCGAATTCCTGATATTCTTGTTCGTGAAGGTCAACCAACTGTTCTTCCTATTCCTACTGTCGATTTTCCTGTTATAACAAGGGAACAGGCTGTGACTGCTTTTAAAGAATATGTGAGTTCGAAATGGTGCTGGGATCACCGGTTCTTGGAGACATTCCGCGTTTATGATGTACAGTTCGGTTTGTGAATTGATTATAGGATGAAATGGTATACTGTTACATTATGACTCTCGACAATTTCTATGAATCTCGAGGTGCTTGTTGGAATGAGTCCCAATTAACGTCTGAACCGGTTCTGGGTCCAGATCAAGGTGTTCCTCCAGCTCCATGGGATCTTCAGGTTCCATTGCCTCCTTATTTCCAAGACTGTGTCCGTTCGATTCCTGTCCCTTTCACGCAGGTCTGTAGAAAATGCTGTTCTTGTTCTGGATCTGGTGAAGAGTCTTGTTCAACATGTTCTGGTAGTGGTTTTTGTGTATGCTCCAAATGCCAAGGAAGGCCGAATGTAGTGAATTCTGATGAGTGATTGATTAGTAGGATAATCCTTGTTTGAATTGCAATGGAACAGGAAAAGAGCGTTGTGTACATTGTAGTGGAGTGGGTCGAGTTGGTTGTCATATGTGCAACGGTCGAGGTGCGGTGTTACGATGGATTGACGTAATGGCGGAATTCAAGACGCACTCAATTGTGAATGTGATCGAACGAGGAGGATTGAACAAAGAGTATTTGAAATTATTAGAAGGAAGACAGATGTACAAGTGAGTTATGTTTGGTGGATTCATGATCAGAGTTCAAGGTTGGAGATTGGTTGAGGGAGACTCTTTTTATGATTCGGAAGTCAATGAGTCAATTCACGATCTTCTCCAGCAGGCAGAAGAAGTGAGAATGTGTTTTGGGACTGATAGATAGTTGGAAGCACAGTATGAAATCGTTGGTCTTCAACAGCAATTGCGTGTTTCAGTTGTCCCTGTTCGCATCTTGCATTGTGAGAGTGACAACAATCAGTTTGATGTCTCTGTATTTGATATGGATTGCAAGATCTACTGTCCAGATTATCCTGTACAAACGTGTGGTTTGTGGAAGAATATGATGTCCAAGTGTTCAGTTCAATAGTAGTGTTTGTTTGATTCTCTCTCGGAAGCATGGATGTTTGTTCTAATGACTGGAACTAATAAATAGTATTGTTCTTCTGTTAATCAGGGAGTCGAAACGGTCAATTCAGCACTCCTTGCTTCTTGTTTCACCACAGATCCTTCAAAACATGTTGGAGGATTAGATATGGTTCAGAGATTGATTCAAGTAGGAATTGAGTGAATCTGATATGGAAGGTAAATGACGTGGATTTGTTGGTATCACCTATTCAAAATACTACGTATTGTTGAGTTGTTTCGATAAATTATAGTCTGAGGAAAGCTGCTGCTGCCCATATCTGGATGATGAAGCATTATGCTTCAAATAATCTAGAGCAAAGTGCGCACTATCAGAATGAGTTCTTTGAGTATTTGAACTCTCGATTATGAATTCTAGTTTCTTTTCGCAGTTCATTTCATCTACAACGGTTCCAACTCTAGCACCATTAGCGATTTGTGTATGTAAAGAGTCGCAGCAATTCGTTGGACGGGTGATTGATCATGTCCCTATTGATTCTAAGATTGCAAGGCAGACTTCCATAATTGAATCTCGGGAACTATCTGATTTCATTAAAGGAATTCGAAACTTGTTGATTGTGTGTAATAATGCCGAATTTGCTCATGTATCAATGCTTTCATCTCTAAACTCTAGTTCTCTTCATATAATGCATTGATTAGTATTCTTAATAGCTATTTGAAGAATCTCTTCTGCCAGAGGAACTTCATTGCTGCTCAAGTTCTCCTTGATCCATATCAAGATATTCTTGAAGGCGAATTAATGATATGTCCTCTCTCCGAATTAACAACCTTCTACTATTACTATGGTAGACTATTTATTTACACAGAACAATACGACAGTGCCACAGAATGTATTTCAAAGGCAATTCAGGCTTGTGATCCAGAAAATGAGCGAAATCTATCGTATCGTTGGTTGTATCGATTCATTGTAGTCGGCTAATGTTCTTCTACATTCCATTGATGTTGAAGTCGGGAAGGCTTCCAAAAGACGAGCTTCTACAGCGATTTGGTTTTAACATGGTAACTATACATCGAGGGAATTATAGATAGTATTCAAAAATGGTTTTGTGTTGTCGAACAGGGAACATAACGCTCTTTGAACAAGTGTTAAATGAGAACAGCTTGACGATCAACAAGCGTGGATTGCAAGTACTTTCTTTTGTTAGAGTTATATCTAAGCTCCTCTTTTCCAAAATCAAAGCAATGGTGTATGCTCGACTAATCTTACGGATAAGGGAAACATATAATGAATTTCACGTTCCTTATTCTGCGCTACGTTATGGATTCCAATACTATGGACAAGAAGTGACTGATGAGGAGATCACCTGTATAATCAATTCACTAGTGCTATTGGGTCATTTAAAATGCTATGCTTCATTCAATCACAAAACCGTTGTATTTAGTAAGAAATTGTATAGTGTTTGTTGGTATATCAATTATGAACCACTATCCGTACAGAGAGTTGATTGATTCAAAAAGAAGTGTAAATTGACAAATGTCCCGTCCTAAAGTATTCTTTGATATTACCATTGCTGGCCAACCTGCAGGAAGAATCGTCTTTTCGGTAGGTTTGATTCCTTCTATTTCATGTCATAGTTGTTCAGCGATATTGTCCCTAAGACTGCTGAAAATTTCCGATGCCTGTGCACCGGAGAGAAGGGAAAGGGAAGATCTGGAGTGGATCTCTGCTTCAAGAACTCAATCTTCCACAGAGTCATCCCTGGCTTCATGCTTCAGGGAGGAGATATCACTTTATGGGTTGAGTCAGGTTCTTATCCATAGGATTTCAATGGTTTTGGAGGTGAATCCATCTATGGAAACAGATTCGCTGATGAGAACTTCCGCGTGCGCCACGACCGTCCAGGACTCCTTTCGATGGCCAATGCTGGTCCCAATACAAATGGGTCTCAGTTCTTTATCACCACCGTAGAATTCAATTGGAATGAGTAATATAAAGGTTCCTACTCCTCATCTGAACGGAAAGCATGTCGTTTTCGGCGAAGTCATTGAAGGCATGGATGTTGTTAAGAAGATCGAGTCTTATGGATCCAACAGTGGAGGAACGAAGGCTGAGATCAAGATCGTTGCCTGTGGTCAACTCTAAGCATGTGATCAGTTTGTTTGTTATAGACACTCTTGGAACCCTTATGTCGAGTAGTTTCGTTTCAAGGATTTCGAGAATAGAGGGATGTTGACAGAAATTGTTCGTATTCTGGATGCCTCAATTCGGTTCTTGTGAAGAATTCTATTTATCTTTGTTTCTGTATATATTATGCCTAGGTATTATCTCTAATTCCATTTGACCGATTAGAAGTCGAAGTTCAGGATGTTACAGAATAGGGTACTGTTAATGTGTAGTCAGTGGCGGTTCCCGAAGATCTTATTCGTCCGCAAGGTCGTCTGCAAGACCGTTTTGTGTCTTTGATAGTACTAATCTGTAGTTCTGCATCTCATTCTGCTCGAGCTCCCCCACGACGAACTGCAACTCCTGCGAGATCGGCAGCTAGACCAGCTGCTGGTACTTCGTCAAAAAAATCGACTGCCAGCACCTCGTCAGCAAAACCTACAACTCCCGCTCCTCAACCTCAGCCCACCCATCAACAGACGTGTACAAGTTGAAGGTTTCTTTTGAAATGTAGATTCGTCTGGAGGTGGTTTCTTCTCGAATGTTGCCCAGGGCTTTGCTTTTGGAGCTGGAAGTGCTGTAGCTCATAAGTAGGTATTGGATGTGTTCTCTTAGAGTAGTGCTGTAAATGGAGTTGTGAATGCTGTTTCTGGTCGTAACCGCGAGGAAGACCCGAATGCTCCTGTTCCTGTTGAGGAAACTTCCGAAATGCAGCAGCAACAGCAAGTATGGGCAGAGAAAGGGAATAAAGTGTAGGATCCTTGTGCAATGTATCGTATGGACTTCAATAATTGTTTGGAAGTGGTAAGAGACGTTGTTACTAGCTAATGACAAGAATAAGGATAAAGGTATTTCCGAGTGTCAGATCTTCTTTGACTCGTTCAAGAGATGTCAAGAACGAGTTCAGAGAGAGTCTATGAATGAATTCCATTGAGTGGTCATTTTCCTTGTTTGTTGTGTCTATATATTGACTTTGATCTTCTGCTAACTTTTAGAGAATACCGGAAACAAGAGATGAGAATTAGAGGAGTTTCATAGAAAAATGAAATGGATCAAGAATCGATTCTTATACCCATATTCATACCATAATAATACAATATTTAGGGTCCATCAATCCATTCAATTGGTTACTCCGATTCCCTTTTCGTTCATTCACATTCATTGTCAATATGCTCTCTAGGCATTCATTTCATTCATATTCATTCATTATTAGATTTGCTTCGAAGACTATTCTCTCTGCTCGCGCTGTAGCCACTCGTTCTTTCGCTACCTATTTCTCTAAGGACCACGAATGGATTGAGGTATTGAATTGATTATTGAGATGATAATATGATAGTATACTGCTGGAAAGCCTGCTGTTGTTGGAATCACTGACTATGCTCAACACTCTCTTGGTGATATTGTTTACATTGAACTTCCTGAGGTTGGAAGCACCATCAAGGCTGGGTATTGTTTCATTCTACTTCTGAATCTAGAGATTCCTTCTCTTCTGTTGAATCTGTGAAGGCTGCTTCAGATGCTTTCTGTCCTGCTACTGGAAAGGTCCTTGAAGTGAACACTGTATTTGTCTTTGTTAGTTTTGAATATAGGCTCTTTCTGAGACTCCTTCTATTGTGAACGAATCTCCTATGGAGAAGGGATGGTTCATGAAGTTGGAGGTAGTTTCTTATTTATTTGATGAGTTTTAGCTTTCAAATCCTGATGAGCTGAAGAGTTTGATGGATAAGGCTTCTTATGATAAGTTCTGCAAAGAAGCTGAACACTAAGTCGATTTGATTTGATGTGTTTGTTACAAACAGTGTAAGATAGTTGATTAAGCTCTCTCTCTGTTAGTTGTTGGAAGTGTTGATCCATTCTAAGATTGCTTTCCACACTATCATAATCTGCCCAGTACATAGTAATGTACTTTAAAAGGAAAGGATTATTGTAAGCCTCAATAATCTTCCTCACACTTTCATTATCTCGCCTATTAGCCTCATTACGTTCTTTGTCCTGATTCTCTTCCGATAGTTGATTAGACTGTTGCACCTGCTTTCTTCTTTCTTGTGAAAGAGTTTTCAGGCACTTCCATTTACACATTTCGTATTGTTCAATGATAATGTCCCCTCGAAGAAAGCTGAGGTAACTCAAGGCAAATAACAAATCGAGATACTACTTATAAAACGAATGATCATGTAATACCTCCGATAAACCACGAATGAAATGAAGGGTGTGACATCGAGGATAGTAACGCAAGATTGTCACTAGACATCAACTCGTTTAGTTATAGACTACTCGCTAAATTGTTCGGATCCTGCTTTGCGAAACAATAGTCCTCTGATGTCATTAAGAAACAGCGATCCATTGGAAGCTTTTGCGCTATAATGGGAACAGAAGTTAGATCCTACCTGGACAACCCTTCACGAGATTTAATAGTCCAAACATCAGTCCAAATACCCAACTCAATATGCAGTAAATGATCTTTGTCCACTTCATCTTTTCCCAAGGAGATGGTAAAAATAGAGAGCAAGCAACAGTATCAATTGTATATGCTATACAGCCGTATAGGGCCAATTTCGTTGTAAGCTACCAAATCATCGTAGTTCGATGGAGTTACCTTTCCGTGGTACTCCGGGAAAGAGAGAATATCATAAATACTCGTAGTAAAGAAGTAGACGTTACTATGAGTTGTGAGGATAAAAACAAGCTATTAATCAACTGCAAAAAGGAATACGTACTAACTGACATAGATCGAAAAACCCTCGATAAAAGATATTGGGAATGACAAATTGTGCATAGGACCAACTAGTAAAAAGAAAGAATACAGAAAAGATAAGCCATGGGATGATGATAATAGCTGTACTTGTGACGAAGATGACTTGGTTCACACCTTCCCGACCCACTTCTGAAATGTACGGGAAGCTACATCCTCCTTGGAATCTGGAAAAGTAATCACAATCAAGAAATCAGCACTCATTAAACACGGCACTCAAAATGTTCATAAGAATACCTGGAAGCATCAAACCATAGAGAGCAAAATAGCCACCATTCAGCTGACAAAAGTAGAACCCCCGCAACAAGAGTTTCTTCAACCGCGTACAAACACTATCCCCCTCATTCATTTCCACCTTCTTCAGAACAATGTCAGCTGGATCCATGAAATAAGGAAGTTTCAAGGATTACTCTGGTTGAACAAACACACGAAAATACAAGTTCAAAAGTTAAAGAAGAGATTGAAAACTCCCTACAATCATCAATTTTCACATTTCCATACCTTCAAATATTGAACAATCTCATTCATTCCCATCTTGGATGAACCATACATACGGTCAACAAATACGATGGGAACCTCTCCGATTGTAAAATGCATATCATGGGCACGGACAATCACCTCCATCTGGAAAACATATCCCTTGCTCTGCATCGCCTTCATAACCGTCACCAAGACGTTCTTTTTATAGAGACGGAAGCTTCCTGTGAGATCGGAGACTCCTGGATTCAGTAGTGTATCTGCAATGAAATTGGCCACTCTCGACGTCAATTTACGCTTGAAATTCCATCCATAGACACCTCCATTGGGGATGTATCGAGAACCAGTCACAATGTCATAGTCTCCCTCCTTTTGCTTCTTGATAAAATCAGGAATGTACTTTGGCTACGAATCAACCAAGATTCCCTCCTGTACATGATGGGATAAATCGGCATCCATCAAGAAGACAAAATCCCCACGACAAAGAGACAAACCATCTGTATAGGCAGAACCGAGACCCAATTTACCTGGACGCTGATGGATAATAATCTTCTCTGAACCAAAGATACGCTACACGGTAAATATACTGTGTGCAAGGATGCCATACCTGAAGCTCAACAGCCACCTCATATGTCCCATCTGGACTATTGTCTTCGACAATGACAACTTCATATGCATATCCACTAAAGTGTGAATCAAAATTAATAAGAACACACTTTTCCTCCATCACTTTGTTAATCATGTAAATACAGAGAGGAAGATTCTCACGTTCATTGTACCTATCTCATAAACAATACGATAGGCTTCAAACGTCGGTAGTAATATAGAATATGTCGGGTTTGATGTCATCCTTACACTATATTATAGAATATGACTAGAAAAATGAAATGGATCAAGAATCGATTCTTATACCCATATTCATACCATAAT
>ERZ824480.3525-NODE-3525-length-10544-cov-3.152255_pt1 | contig 10544 bp, 7 predicted proteins | sample MGYA00519861_ERZ824480 | MGnify/ENA primary metagenome ERZ824480 (study PRJEB31778, sample SAMEA3449152) | human gut metagenome | biome: human gut; feature: human-associated habitat; material: faeces | place: United Kingdom | collected 2010/2012 ...
TATCGAGTGCTACGAAGCGTTCCAGAAGCGGTTCTATGAGATCACCAAGAGCCTCGGCAAGAAACAGTATCTGGTGCCCTATCTCATGTCCTCTCACCCCGGCAGCACTCTGCAGGAAGCCGTAAAGCTTTCCCTGTTCCTGCGGGACAACGGCATGCATCCGGAACAGGTACAGGACTTCTACCCCACGCCGGGGACGATCTCCACCTGCATGTATTACACGGAACTGGACCCCTACACCATGGAGCCGGTCTATGTGCCGAAAACGCCGAAAGAAAAAGCCATGCAGCGGGCTTTGCTGCAATATTACCTGCCCCAGAACCGCCAGCTGGTGCTGTCTGCACTGAAGCAGGCGGGGCGGCAGGATCTCATCGGCACCAAGCCGAACTGTCTGGTGGCTCCGGAACAAAGATCCGACAGCCAACGCAGCCATGCCGACAAGAACCGGAATCCCCACACCAAAGGAGGCGTATCCCCACGAAAACCAAAGCATTCTTCCAAAAAATCGCGGCGATCCTGACTGCGGCAGCCCTGCCCCTGCTGGGCGGCTGTTCGCTGGACGATGCCGAGCAATATCTCACCGACACCATACAGCAGGCGTTCGGCGGTGAGGAAGCTGAAACCGGCGGCGGCTCTGCCACCGGAAGCTGTACCGTCCACTTTCTGGACGTGGGACAGGGCGACAGCGAACTGATCGTCACCGACACCGCCGCTGTGCTCATCGATGCCGGCGAACAGAGTGCCGCGGACGACATTCTCGCCGACTTACAGCAGTACGGCATCACCAAGCTGGACTGGATCATCGGCACCCACCCCCACGCCGACCACATCGGCGGGGTCCCGACGATTTTAAATTACGCAGCACAGAACAGTGACCTGACGATCTGCAACGCCATGAGCCCCCAGCTGCCGGACAGCATGGTGCCGACCACCCGTACATACGAAAAGTTTCTGGACGGCATCGAAGCCAACGGACTGATCCTGACACCTGCTACCTCCATGACCATTGACATGGGAACGGCTTCGCTGGAGATCATACCTTCTCCCGCCGAGGACTACAGTTCTCTGAACGACTACTCCATCTGTGCCTATCTCACCTGCGGGGACACCAGCTTTTTCTTCACCGGTGACGCGTCCAAGCCGGAGGAAAAAGACCTGCTGGAAAAAGGCGAACTGGACGGCATACAGGCGGACGTGCTGAAAGTGGGACACCACGGCAGCCGTGAATCCTCCACAGATGCATTTCTGGCACAGTTACAGCCCAGCTATGCGGTGATCTCCTGCGGAGCAGGCAACAGCTACGGACACCCCCACAGCGAGGCGGTATCCCGCTTGCAGCAATACTGCGGCGAACAGATCTGGCGGACAGACGAAAGCGGCACGGTGACCATTTCGTCCGACGGCTCCAATCTCACCGTGACAACCGAAAAGTGAGGTGCTTCTGATGTGGATCATTGACCGGTTCGAAGAAACCATTGCCGTGATCGAAACCGACGACGGTATGACAGAGATCCCCCGCAGCCAGATTCTGGGCGATGCCAGAGAGGGCGACATTCTCCGGCAGAATCCGGACGGCAGCTATCAGACCGACACCGCCGCCGCACGGACACGGCGGCTCATGGGAAAATAACGGGTGGAACAACAGGTGAATCAACTATGAAAATCGTAATTATTGGGAACGGCAAGATCGGCAGCAATCTGGCTGCCCTGCTGGTGCAGGAGGGACACGACATCACCGTGGTAGACTGTGATGAAACCCACTTGCGAAAGAGCCAGAACACACTGGACGTTATGTGCATCGAGGGCAACGGGGCAACGGCGGAAACCCAGCTGGAAGCCGGAGCAGACAAAGCCACCCTGCTCATCGCGGCAACGCCCTATGACGAAGTGAATGTTCTCTGCTGCCTGATCGGCAAGCGGCTGGGCACGAAAAAGACCATTTCCCGCGTGCGTATGCCGGAGTATTACCAGCAGATGCACCTGATTCGGGAAGATCTGGGGCTGTCGATGGTCATCAATCCGGAACTTTCCACCGCAGACGAGATCATGCGGGTACTGGTGTTCCCCTCCGCGGCAAAGGTGGAGGTCTTTGGCAAGGGCAAGCTGGAGCTGGTGGAATACCGGCTGCCGGACTTCCCGTGGCTGGAAAACATCACGCTGGTGGAACTCTACAAAAAGATCAAGACGAAATTCCTCATCTGTGCCGTACAGCGGGACGAGAAAGTGTTTATCCCCTCCGGCGACTTCGCTCTGCAGGAGGGCGACCGCATTCACGTGGCGGCTTCGCACCGGAACATTGAACGGTTCTTCCGTGCCAGCGGCTTCATGAAGGACAAGGTGCGTACCGTCATGATCGTAGGCGGCGGCAGAGTGGGCTATTACCTGTCGAAGCAACTGCTGGCGGTGGGCATGAAAGTCAAGCTGATCGAAAAAGATCGGGAACGCTGTGAAGAGCTGTCCGATCTGCTCCCCAAGGCCATCGTCATCTGCGGCGACGGCACCGATCAGGATCTGCTGATCGAGGAGGGCGTACTGGAAGTGGACGGCTTTGTGGCTCTGACCGGCATCGACGAGGAGAATATGATCATCTCCCTGTTCGCCAAGGACAGCACCAACGCCAAGGTAGTCACAAAAGTCAGTCGGGAAAACTACATCGACCTGTCCTCCGAACTGGGGCTGGACTGCGTGGTTTCCCCCAAGTCCCTGACCATGGGCAACGTGCTGAGTTACGTGCGTTCGCTGGAGAGCACCGCCGGCAGCGAGATCGAATCCCTGTATCATCTGGTAGGCGATCAGGTGGAGGCGATCGAGTTCCGCGTCAAGGAACGGATCCCCGATCTGGTAGGCGTACCGCTGAAAGACGTGCAGCTGAAAAAGAATATCCTGATCTGTGCCATTATCCGGAAGCGGGAGATCATCATTCCGGACGGCAGTGCTGTCATCGAACTGGGGGATTCCGTGGTGATCGTTTCCAAGGAACACCACTTCTCCAGCATGAAAGACATTCTGGACTAGGCGGTGAACGAGTATGAATAAAGGCATTGTATTCCACTATCTGTCCAAGGCACTGCTGCTCTCCTCAGCACTGTTTCTGGTGCCGGCTCTAGTGAGCCTGTACTATCGGGAATATTTCTTCATGCTGATCTTTCTGGGCGTAGGCGGCGGCATGGCTCTGGCATCGCTGCCGGGGGTGTTCTACCGTCCCAGGCACAAGTACATGTTTGCACGGGAGGGCATGGTCATTGCTGCCCTGATGTGGATCATTTTTTCCGCAGTGGGAGCGCTGCCCTTTTATTGCAGCGGCAGCATTCCCCACTACATAGACGCTCTTTTCGAAAGCGTATCCGGCTTCACCACCACCGGTTCTTCCATTCTGACTGATATAGAGGCTCTGCCGCGGGGAATCCTGTTCTGGCGAAGCTTCACCCACTGGGTCGGCGGCATGGGCGTACTGGTGCTTGCCATTGCCATTCTCCCCTCCTCGGGGAATGCCCTGTATCTGATGCAGGCAGAATGCCCCGGTCCGCAGGTAGGCAAACTGGTGCCCAAGGGCAAAAACTCCGCCCTGTACCTGTACCTCATCTACGGAGCCCTGACATTTATCACCATTGTGCTGCTGTTCACCGGCGGCATGCCCCTGTTTGACAGCGTATGCCACGGCATGGGCATTGCAGGCACCGGCGGCTTCGGCATCAAGAACGACGGATTGTCCTATTACAACTCTCCCTATCTGGATGGCGTGGTGACAGTGACCATGCTTCTGTTCGGGGTGAACTTCACCCTGTACTACTACATGCTGATACGGCGGTTTCGGGAAGTGCGGAAGAACACGGAACTGCGGGTATATTTCAGCATTGTTGCCATTTCGACCGCACTCATTATGCTGAATATCCGCCCCGTTTACCACAGTGTGGGAAAGTGCTTCCGCTATGCCGTTTTTCAGGTGGCTTCCATTATTACTTCCACCGGCTTCGCCACGGCAGACTATAACCAGTGGCCGCTGTTCTCCCAGATGCTGCTGATCCTGCTGATGCTTATCGGTGCCTGCGGCGGCTCTACCGGCGGCGGGTTCAAGGTGCAGCGGTGTGTGATCCTCTGGAAAAGCGGCTCTGCTGCCATGCGGAAAATGGTGCACCCAAACTCCGTGAACCAAGTCAAATCCGACAACAAAATTCTCCGTCCGGAGGCACTCCACCATGTGTGGAGTTACCTCATTCTGTATCTGGGTGTGCTGCTGGCTTCGTTCCTGCTGCTGTCGCTGGACGACATGGACTTCGGCACGGCAATTTCTGCTGTCATCACCTGCACCAACAACATCGGCCCGGGCATCAACAGCGTAGGCCCCATGGAAAATTTCTCGTTCCTGTCGGACTTTTCCAAAGCGGTGCTGTCCGCGGACATGCTGCTGGGACGGCTGGAGATCTTCCCCATTCTGGTGCTGCTGGCTCCGTCGGTGTGGAGAAAGAGTTTTTGACGGGAAGAAAACCATGAAGCAAAAAAATCTCCCCTGAAAGGGGAGATGTCACGAAGTGACAGAGGGGTTTTCGCACTTCATTTTACAACATAATTGGGCTCCCTTGAAAAGGCACCCGTAGGGCGTGCCTTGTGCTGAGCTGGCAGCCGCAGGCTGACTGAGGGATTTTTCGTGAAACCTGATACATCAAGGAAAAGATTTTACATGAGCACCCCTCCACCAGCTTCGCTGGTCCCCCTCCCCTTTCAGGGGAGGCTATCATGAAAGTTGATTTTCATGGCTGCCTGTGATTTTCCCTTGCATTTTTCAGCACGATGTGCTATACTATCCATAAGCGTGCAGCAGCCGCTGTATCTGCTTACATGAAATGCATCAAACAAAGTGAGGTAATATGGAAACAGACCATTTATGCATCGGCGGCGGACCGGCAGGTGTCTTTGCGGCACTGACCGCCGCCGAACACGGCAAACGCTGTATCATTCTGGAACACAACAAACAGCTGGGACGCAAGCTTCGCATCACCGGCAAAGGTCGCTGCAATCTCACCAACAACTGTGACCGCGACACCCTGATGGCAAATATCCCCGCCAACGGGAAATTCCTGTACAGTGCGTTTTCCCGCTGCACCCCGCAGGACGTCATGGCTTATTTCGAAAAGCTGGGCGTTCCGCTGAAAACCGAACGGGGCAATCGGGTATTTCCCGTCAGCGACCGTGCGGAGGACATCGTACAGGCTCTGCAAAAGGCAGTGCGGCTGGCGGGGATCCCCGTGGTGCACGGCGACGCGGCAGAACTGCTGCTGGAAAACGGCAGATGTACCGGTGTCCGCACCGCAGACGGCAGAGAATATCGGGCAGGGACGACCCTGCTCGCCACCGGCGGCATGTCCTACCCCAAGACCGGTTCTGACGGCTCAGGTTATCGTCTGGCAGAAACAGCCGGTCACACCATTGTGCCGCCAATGCCCTCCCTGATCCCGCTGGTCACACAGGAAACATGGTGTCAGGAAGCCATGGGGCTTTCCCTGCGGAACGTGATCCTGCGGCTGTATCGGGGAAACAAGTGCATCTTTGAGGAACTGGGCGAAATGCTGTTCACCCACTTCGGCGTGTCCGGTCCGCTGGTACTCAGTGCCAGTGCCCTGATGCGAAAGGGCAGCCCACAGGACTACCGGCTGGAGATCGACCTGAAATCCGGTCTGACTCCGGAACAGCTGGACAAACGGATCCAGCGGGATCTTGCCGACAGTCCCAACCGCGACCTCGGCAACATTCTCCACGCCCTGCTGCCGGCAAAGCTGATCTTGCCGATGCTGCGGCTGGCGGGGATCTCACCGGACACCAAAGCCAACGCCCTCACCAAGGCACAGCGGCTGCATCTGGGCAGCTGCATCAAGACGGTTCCTCTGCATGTGCGGGCATTCCGTCCCATTGAAGAAGCCATTGTCACCCGCGGCGGCGTTTCTGTCAAAGAAGTCGATGCCCGCACCATGGCTTCCAGGTGCTGTGAGGGGCTGTATTTCGCCGGAGAGATTCTCGATCTGGACGGATACACCGGCGGTTTCAACTTACAAATTGCCTTTGCAACTGCCTATAGTGCCGGTCTGGCAATGGCAGAACAGGCATGATAATTTCTATGATACATAAAGGAGTTTGTCATTTTTATGAAAAAGATCAACATCGCCATTGACGGGCCTGCGGGAGCCGGCAAAAGCAGTATTGCCAGAGAAGTGGCATCACAGCTGGGATTTGTCTACGTGGACACCGGTGCACTGTATCGTGCGATCGCCCTGTTCTCCACCGAGTACCCGACGAAAAAGGACTTTCTGAAGCATCTGGAGGACGACTGTCATCTGGAACTGAAATACTTCGGCGGCACCCAGTGCATCTTCCTCAACGGCGAAAATGTGACCGAAAGCATTCGCACACCGGAGGTTTCCATGAAAGCTTCTGAGGTTTCTGCCCTGCCGGAAGTGCGGGAGTTCCTGCTGGAAACCCAGAAGGACATCGCACGGGAATACAACGTCATCATGGACGGACGGGACATCGGCACAGTCGTTCTGCCGGACGCAGACCTGAAGATCTATCTCACCGCTTCCGCAGAAGAACGTGCCAGCCGCCGGTATCTGGAAATGGAGGACAAGCCCGACAAGCCTACCTATGACCAGATTCTGGAGGACATCAAGCAGCGGGATTACAACGACATGCACCGTGCCGTTTCGCCCCTGCGGCAGGCAGATGATGCCGTACTGATCGACAGCACCACCATGGGCTTTCACGAAGTCTGCGAGGAGATCATGGATCTGATCGAACAGCGTCTGGACGTGGAATAATTTTTATTTCCAGCAGAATAATTTGTAAGCAAACATTGGTTTCCTCAAAATTAGCCTCCCCTGAAAGGGGAGGGGGACCAGCGAAGCTGGTGGAGGGGTTTCTCATATGAAATCTTTTGCATGTTGTTTCAAGCTTATATAAATTTCTCACTCAAGGAAACTATTTTATGCACACGTCCTACCCTTTGTTGCTGTTGAAAAAGGAGGTCATTTTTTGCCGTATCCCATTGTCTTTTTCTTTTACCGCATCGCCTATTATCTGGTGCGGATCGCATTTTTCTTTTACTACCGCATTTCTTTCGAGGGGCGGGAAAATGTCCCGAAGGGCACTGCCGTCATCTTCGCCTCCAACCACCGCAGCTATCTGGATCCGGTGCTGGTAGCAATGGCTGCCCCGCACCCGTTCAACTTTATCGCCAAGGAGCCCCTGTTCCGGAATCCCGTTTTCGGCGGTTTTATCCGGCTCATGGGAGCCTTTCCCACCGCAGATGCCAAACACCCCGACTATGACATGCTCTCCGAAGCCACCAAACGGCTGGAAAAACGGCGGCATCTGACCATTTTTCCGGAAGGTACCCGCCACACCGACGGCAAGGTCGGCAGAGGAAAAAGCGGTGTCTGCGTACTGGCTGCCCGCAGCGGCAAGCCGGTAGTCCCCATCGGGCTGGTCTTTGATTCCAACAACCTGCACTTCCGCAGCCGCATCTGTGTCCGTGTAGGCAAGCCCCTGTACGCCGCAGATTATGGGCTGAACGCCGACTCCACCCCCCACGAAATGCATGCCATGCGAAAAGACATCATGGACAGCATCAAATCTATGGTGGAAGAGAACCCGCCGTTCCCGATCCTTCACGATGTGCCGAAACACCGCACTTCGATCGAGATCGCTCAGGACAAAAAACGGGCGGCTCTGGAACAGAAAAAACAGGCAGAACAAGCTGCCGACACTACGGAGGAATGATCGCGTATGGCTGAAATCACTGTGGCGGAATCCGCCGGCTTCTGCTTCGGCGTAGACCGTGCCGTCAAGCTTTGCTATCAGGCTCTGGAACAGCACCCCCATGTGGCAACGCTGGGGCCCATTATCCACAATCAGAACGTGGTGGACGATCTCACCCGCCGCGGAGCACGCATTGTGGACAGCATCGCAGATCTCCAGCCGGACGAATGCGTGGTGATCCGTTCCCACGGCGTCAGTGCTGCGGTCTATGACCAGCTGGAACAGGCTGGAAATCCCTATGTCGATGCCACCTGTCCCTTTGTGGCGAAGATCCACCGGATCGTGGAAGAACACACCCGAGCCGGCGATTTTATTTTGATCGCCGGAGATGCCAATCATCCGGAAGTTGCCGCAATTGTGGGGCATTGTAAAGGCAATTGCTTTGTTTTTGAAAGTGAAGAAGCGTTAAACAATTTTTTTCAAAAAAATTTAGTGAATTCTCGCAAAAGACTTGCAATTGTTGCACAAACAACGTATAATATATTAGTATGGGAAAAGTGTTTAGAAGCTCTTCCCAAGGACAACCCGAATATTATGGTTTACGATACAATCTGCCACGCCACACAGGTGCGGCAGTCCGACGCAGACAAACTCTCTCGCAAGTCAGATTTAATGATTATTGTGGGCGGCAGACACAGTTCCAACACCGTGAAGCTGTATCATGTCTGCAACAGAAACTGTAGGTCTTATCATATTGAGAATTCGGATGAGCTTTACACTTTAGACCTTGGTAACGCCGAGAAGATCGGCATTACCGCCGGCGCGTCCACACCGGCACATATCATTAAGGAGGTTCAACAAACTATGACTGAAATCATGGATAACAACGCCGTGGAGGAGGATATCAACTTCGCAGAAGCTCTGGATCAGTCCTTCAAAAAAATACATACGGGAGAGAAGGTAAAGGGTACCGTTTGCTCTGTCAACGATTCTGAAGCAATCGTCGATGTCGGCACCAAGCACACCGGTTATGTTCCTCGCAGCGAACTGACAGACGATGCATCCAAGAAGCCGTCTGACGTTGTCGCTGTCGGCGATGTTCTGGATCTGATCGTTACCAAGATCAACGATCAGGAAGGTATCGTTACCCTGTCCAAGAAGAAGGTCGACGAGATGAAGGGCTTTGAGGAGATCATCAAGGCCAAGGATGAGGAAGCTGTTCTGGAAGGCACTGTCAGTGCATCTGTCAAGGGCGGCGTTATCATCAACTATGCCGGCGTTCGCGTATTCATTCCGGCATCGCAGAGCGGTCTGCCGAGAGGTGCAGAGATGGATTCTCTGGTAAAGACCACCCAGCGTTTCGTCATTCTGGAAGTCAACGAACACCGCAGACGGGCTGTCGGCTCCATCAAGGCTGTTCTGAAGGCTGAAAAGGACGCTGCAAAGGAAGCTTTCTGGGAAACTGCCGAGGTCGGCAAGACCTACAAGGGCGAAGTCAAGTCCCTGACCAGCTACGGTGCATTCGTAGATCTGGGCGGCATCGACGGTATGGTTCATATCTCTGAGCTGTCCTGGAAGCGGATCAAGCACCCGAGCGAAGTTGTCAAGGTTGGCGACTACATCGAAGTATACATCAAGGATCTGGACAAGGAAAACAACCGCATCTCTCTGGGCTACAAGAAGCAGGAAGACAATCCGTGGGAGAAGTTCAAGGCAAACTACAAGGTTGGCGACGAGATCGATGCAACTATCGTTTCCATCACTCCGTTCGGTGCATTTGCACAGATCATTGACGGCGTAGACGGTCTGATCCACATTTCTCAGCTGGCTGACAAGCGTGTGGAAAATGTCAAGGACATCGTTTCCGTTGGTGACGTTGTACGGGTAAAGATCATTGACATCGACATCGAAAACAAGCGGATCTCTATCTCCATGCGTGCACTGCTGGAGGAGAACAACGACGCTGACTACGAGGACTAATTTCCCCGAACACGAAAGCGTAAGCTTGTAAAATAGAAGCGGCAGTATCGGTTTTGTGCCGGTACTGCCGCTTTTTTTTTAAGGCAATACCGCCCTAATCGGTTTACGACCGGGGCGGTTTATTTTTCATCGGCGATCCAACGCCATGGCATGTTTTTCCAGTATTCTCCGGCATAGTCGATACCTACACGCACATCGGTACGCAGAGCCGGACGAAAGCCGTCATCTGCGATCCACAGTTCCGGACAGGTGAGAAAGCTGTCCCCGTTGAACTGTTTGTCCACCTGTAGATACTTGGTCAGCTTGGCAGGGCCGTTGTGGACGGCTCCGGCACGAAGCAGAACGCCCTGCGGCTGTTCCCGTTCGCCGGTGATCACATTCATCAGCCAGTGCATGCCGTAGCAGAGGTAGACGTAGATCACACCGCTTTCCCGATAGAGCAGTTCTGTGCGGGGCGTTCGCCCTTTGGAGGCGTGACACGCCAGATCTTCCTGCCCGCGGTAGGCTTCGGTTTCGGCAATGCGTTCCTGTAAAATCGTGCCGTCCGGCAGCCGCCGCATCAGAAGCTTCCCCACCAGATCGGGAGCGACCTCCAGACAGTCGCGGTGGAAGGATTCCGTTAAACGAATAGGTGCCATGAGAAATACCTCCTTTTGCGGCGAGTCGCCGCTGACCTTACGCCCCAATTTCAAATGTAAAACGGGTAGTGTTACGGCGGCGGCAGCCGCCTGTATGCCCCGCCGGGGGAGTTTTGTTGACGAAAATTCACAAGGCAAAAAAGCCTCCCCTGAAAGGGGAGGGGGACCGCCGTTAGGCGG